>Ga0182737_1001079_pt1 | contig 29325 bp, 24 predicted proteins | sample eDN5th30CBELigOP_FD_128878 | JGI IMG/M metagenome (GOLD analysis project Ga0182737, IMG submission 128878) | Enriched Organic Plus compost microbial communities from Emeryville, California, USA - eDNA 5th pass 30_C BE-Lig OP (version 2) (version 2) ... | reverse complement strand
GCCTTCACGAAGGACGCGATGATCGAGGCCATCGACGCCGAGATCCCGCTGCTCGTCGTGATCACGGAGGGCGTGCCTGTGCAGGACACGGCCGAGGCGTGGGCCTACGCGAAGTCGAAGGGCGAGAAGACCCGCATCATCGGCCCGAACTGCCCCGGCATCATCACGCCCGGCGAGGCGCTCGTGGGCATCACCCCCGCGAACATCACGGGCAAGGGTCCGATCGGCCTCGTGTCGAAGTCGGGCACCCTGACCTACCAGATGATGTACGAGCTGCGTGACCTCGGCTTCTCGACCGCCATCGGCATCGGCGGCGACCCGGTCATCGGCACGACGCACATCGACGCGCTCGCCGCGTTCGAGGCCGACCCCGAGACGAAGGCGATCGTCATGATCGGCGAGATCGGCGGCGACGCCGAGGAGCGCGCGGCCGAGTTCATCAAGGCGAACGTCACGAAGCCGGTCGTCGGCTACGTCGCGGGCTTCACGGCCCCCGAGGGCAAGACGATGGGTCACGCGGGTGCGATCGTGTCGGGCTCTGCCGGCACGGCGCAGGCGAAGAAGGAGGCCCTCGAGGCCGCCGGCGTCAAGGTCGGCAAGACCCCGTCGGAGACCGCCGCGCTGCTGCGCGAGGTGCTCGCGGGCGCCTGAGCCGCATCCGTTCCACGTACGCGCCCCGTCCGGTCCGCCGGGCGGGGCGCGTCGTCGTTCAGGGGAGCGGTGCGCGCGGGAAGTCGTCGAGCGCGGTGGGCGGCAGGCCCAGCTCGCGCGTGCAGCTCGTGCGGAGCGCCGCGATCATCGCGCCGATCGCGCCGGAGCGGTCGCCGAGCTCGGCGAGGCGCAGCTCGGGTGCCACGCGCAGCGAGGCCGCGAGCTCGTCGCGGTACCGTGGGATGCTGTCGGCGATCGATGCGGCGATGCCCCCGCCGAGCACGATGATCTCGGGCTCGGACGAGACGGCGATGGCCGTGAGCACGATGCCGAGCGCCGCGTCGAACTGGGCGCGCAGGCCGGCGACGCGTGCGCTGCCGTCGAAGAGCTCCTGCGGTGTGGAGAGCGGCGTGCCCGCCTCCTGGGCGCGGCGCAGGATGCCGGGGCCGGTCACCATGTGCTCGAGCCGGGCGCCGAACGGGCCGATGGGGAGCTGACCGAACTCGCCGACCAGTCCGTGCCGTCCGCGCAGGATGCGGCCGTCGATCGCGAGGGCCGCACCGAGTCCCGCGCCGATCGAGAGCATGGCCGCGGACGGCTTGCCGCGGGCCGCGCCGGAGCGCTGCTCGCCGAGGAGGGCGAGGTTGACGTCGTTGTCCAGGTCGACGGGTGCGCCGAAGCCCGTCTCGAGCTCGGCGACGAAGTCCGGGTCCTCGACCTGGGGGAGGTTCGGGGCGTTCGACACGCTGCGGTCGGAGGAGACCGCGCCGGGCACGCCGACGGCGAGTGTTGCAGGCTCGACCCCGGTGGTGTCGGCGAGCTCCCGCATCCGCGCGAGCAGCCAGTGCGCGAGCTCGCCCGCGGGGAGGTCGCCGGGGGTCGCGTGGGACGCGTAGGCGACGGGCTCGCCGACCGCGTCGCCGAGGGCGATGCGCGTCGTGAGGGCGCCGAGGTCGATGCCGACGGTGTGGGTGCGCTCGGCGACGAGGTCGATGAGCACGGCGCGGCGGCCGCGGGAGTCGGTCACCTCCTCGGCGATCTCGCGCACGATGCCGTCGGACAGCAGGCCCTCGACGACGCGGGACACGGTGGCCGCCGAGAGCGAGGTGCGGTCGGCGATGTCGCGGCGGCTCGTGGGGCGCTCGGTGAGGAGGTCGGCGAGCACGGCGACGCGTGAGTGGTCACGACCCTCGACCATGCACGTTTCCTTCCGATCTGAGAGCAAAACCCTAGCGCGTGCGCTCCGCCTGCGGCCAGCAGGCCAATCGAAACCCCGTCGTAACATTCGCTGCGCTACTTTTGATTGCGCATTGCAAGTAAAGTGCAATGGACCCTGATACGGAAGGTTCTTCCATGCCTCACATTTCGCTCCGCCCGCGCCGCGCGGCCGCCGTCGGCCTCGCGCTCGCGGTGGCGCTCGGCCTCACGGCCTGCGCCGGCGACACCACGGCTGACACGAGCGCACCGAACGCGCCCGTGACCGAGCCGGACCTCGCCTTCGTCGGCCCCAACGGCGAGGTGCCCGCCGGACTTGACGAGCTGACCCTCACCGACGAGGAGATCGCTCAGATCAAGGAGGGCGGCTACACCGCCGCCTTCGTCTGGCACACCTCCTCGGAGTTCGTCTCGGCCGTCGAGGCCGGCGCGACCGAGCAGTTCGACGAGCTCGGCATCGAGGTCGTCGCCAGCACCCAGGCCGACTTCGACCCCGCGGCCCAGGCCAACAACGTGCAGAACGTGCTCGCGCTCGACCCCGACATCGTCGTGGCGATCGCCGCGGACGCCACCTCGGCGGCCGCCTCGTTCCGGCCGATCGTCGACGCGGGCAAGACCCTCGTCATCATGACGACCCCGCCGGCGGGCTACACCGCGGGCGAGGAGTTCGTCTCGATCGTGACCGAGTCGCTCACCGACGCGGGACGTGCCGCCGCCGAGGTGCTCGGTGACGAGCTCGGCGGCGCCGGCAAGGTCGGCTACGTCTACTACGACGCCGACTTCTGGTTCACGCAGCAGCGCGACGAGGCCTTCATCGACTGGATGCGCTACCTCTACCCCGACATCGAGATCGTCGCGCAGGAGGGCTTCGCCGACGAGTCCCGCGTGGAGGAGGTCGCCTCGGCGATGCTCGCCCGCAACCCCGAGCTCGACGGCGTCTACGTCTCGTGGGCGACCGCGGCCCAGGGCGTGCTCTCGGCCCTGCGCTCGGCGGGCATGTCGGACGTCAAGCTCGTGACCAACGACCTCGACGCGACCCTCGCCGCCGACCTCGTGGCGGGCGGCAACACCGTCGGCCTCATCGGCAACGGCTCGCTCGACATCGGCCGCGGCCTCGCCCGCTCCGCCGCGTACGGCCTGCTCGGCAAGGCGGCCCCGCAGCTCGTGGCGTCGCCCCCGGTCAAGGTCACGAAGGCGAACCTCGCCGAGGCCTGGCTCGCCGACTACGGCACCGACCTCCCCGCGAGCGTCAAGTAACACCCGCTCCGCCCGGCCGGCGCCCTCGCCGGCCGGGCGGACCCCGAACCACGACAGGACACCCCGTGAGCCACACCCAGACCGTGCTCGGCCCGGTCCCCTCGAGCGACCTCGGCCGCGTCATGATGCACGAGCACCTCCTCTCGCTCGTGCCCGGCCCCTGGCTCGGCGGCGACGCCACGAGCCCCGTCGACCTCGCCGTCTCCGCGCTCGCGGGGCTCCCGGAGCGCGGCTACCGCACGGTGGTCGACCTGAGCCCCTACAACGTCGTCGGCCGCGACGCCGACGGATCCAACGCCGCGCTCCTCGCGGAGATCTCCCGCCGCAGCGGCATGCACGTCGTCTCCGGCACGGCCTTCTACCTCGAGTCCTGGACGCCGGAGTGGGCCGCCGGTGCGTCCGCCGACGAGCTCGCCGAGCGGCTCATCCGCGACATCGAGGTCGGCATCGGCTCCAGCGGCGTACGCGCCGGCATCCTCGGCGAGCAGGCGACCGGCCTCGACGTCATGAGCGACCACGAGGAGCGCGCCTTCCGCGCCGCCGCGCGTGCCGCCCGCCACACGGGTGTCGCGCTCATGACCCACACGACCCACGGCACGCTCGCCCTGCGCCAGGTCGAGCTCCTCGTCGAGGAGGGCGTCGCGCTCGACCGCGTCGTCATCGGCCACCTCGACACGCAGCTCGACCCCGCGCTCCTCGACGAGGTGCTCGCGACGGGCGCGTCGGTCGCGATCGACACGATCGGCAAGCAGGAGTGGGACTACTTCCTCGGCCCGCCCCAGGACCGCGAGGAGGGTCCGTTCGTGAAGCGCGCCTTCCACCGCGGCGACGAGGGCCGGGCGGACATCGTGGCCGGGCTCGTCGCGGCGGGGCACGCCGCGCGCATCGTCCTCGCGCAGGACCTCACGGGCGCCGAGGTCTGGATGAACCCGACCACCCACGGCGTCCACGGCTACCGCTACCTGCACGACGTCTTCCGGCCCATGCTCCTCGAGCGCGGCGTCACCGAGTCCGACTACGACCGGATGGTCGCGGCGAACCCGGCCCGCCTGCTGGGGGTCGCCGCATGACGACCCGCTACCTCGGCGTGGACCTCGGGGGGACCAAGATCCACGCTGCCATCTCCGACGCCGACGGCACGGTGCTCGCCGAGCACGTCGCCCCCACCGACGGCGACCTCGTCGAGGCGCTCGCGGCGGTCGAGGCGGAGCTGCTCGCACGGACCGACGGCGACCGGGTCGCGATCATGGGACTCGGCGGCGCCGGCGTGCCGACGGGGGAGAGCTTCGACCTCGCCCCCAACCTCGACCTCGGCGACCTGGGGCGCGAGCTCCCGTTCGTCGCGCGGCTCGAGGAACGGCTCGGGCATCCCGTCGTGCTCGAGAACGACGTCAACGTCGCGGCGCTCGGGGAGCTCCAGCACGGCGTGGGCCTGCGCCACGACGACTTCGCGGTCGTCGCGTCGGGCACGGGCGTCGGGATGGGGCTCGTCCTGGGCGGGCGCCTCGTCCGCGGGGCGCGCGGAGCCGCGGGCGAGATCGGCTACCTGCCGATCGGCGCCGACCCCTTCGACCCCGCGACGCACGTCAACGGCCCCTTCGAGGAGATGGTCGCGGGCGCGTCGTTCGCGGCGCACTACCTCGAGCGCGCGGGCGTCGAGCGCACGCCCCGCGAGATCTTCGACCGGCTCGACGCCGACCCGGATGCCGCCGCCACGGTCGCGCAGCACGCCCGCTGGCTCGCCCTCGGCATCAGCGCCGTGCGCGCCGTCGCCGACCCCGAGGTCGTCGTGCTGACGGGCGGCATCGGATCGCGCCCCGAGCTGCTCCCGCTCGTGCGGGACGAGCTCGCGGCGCTCGGCGCCGGGGACCTCGAGGTGCTCCCGAGCGCACTCGGCTCGAGCGCTGCCGTGCTCGGCGCCCTCCATCTCGCACGTGAGGCGGCCGCCGCCGCCAGAGAGGAACTCACACGATGACCGCGACCCCCACGGGAGCGTCGACGCTCCGCGGCCGGCTCCGGGGAATGGACTGGAGGAGCTGGGTCGTCTACCTCGGCTTCGTCGGCGTGTTCGCGTACTTCGCGATCACAATCCCGCAGTACTTCCTGACGCCGTCGAACCTCACGAACGTCTTCATCCAGGCGGCCCCTATCGCGATCATGGCCGTCGGCGCGGTGTTCGTGCTCGCCGCGGGCGAGATCGACCTGTCCATCGGCTCGACGGTGGCCCTCACGGCCCTCGTCGCGGCCGTGACCGTCCAGGCGACCGACATCTGGTGGCTCGGCGCGGTCACGGGGCTCGCGACGGGCGTGCTCGTCGGCCTCGTCAACGGCCTCTTCGTGACGCTCGTGCGCCTGCCGTCCTTCCTCGTGACCCTCGCCATGATGGGGCTCGTCACGGGTGTCGCGCGCCAGCTCACGGACCTCCAGTCGGTGCCCGTCACCGACGCCGGATTCGTCTGGACCTTCGGCGGCGGCAACCTGCTCGGCATCCCCACGATGATCTGGTGGACCGTGCTCATCACGGCGCTCGGGTGGCACGTGCTGCGTCAGCGCCGCATCGGCGCCCACGTGCTCGCCGTCGGCAACAACTCCTCGGCCGCGCGGGTCTCCGGCATCCGCGTCACGCGCGTGCGCCTGTGGGTGTTCATGGTGAGCGGTGCGAGCGCGGCTCTCGCGGCCCTGCTCTACACCGGTCGCCTGCAGGGCGCGAAGTACACGCTCGGCGAGAGCGACCTCATGTCGGTGCTCGCGGCCGTCATCGTCGGCGGCACGTCGATGAACGGCGGCAAGGGCTCGATCATCGGCGCCCTCGTCGGCGCCCTGCTCATGAGCATGATCAACAACGGCCTCATCCTGGCCGGTCTCAACGTCTCGCAGCAGATGATCGTGCGCGGCGTCATCATCCTCGTCGCGGTGGCCCTGTCGCTGCGCGGCAAGAAGAACAGCTAGGAGACACGCGATGTTCCTCTCCCTCCTCGAGCGCCGGAACCCGGCCCTCCTCCAGGCGGCCGCCGAGCTGCACCGCAGCGGGGCGCTGCCGCCGAACAGCTACGTGCTCGACCTCGACGCGATCGAGCGCAACGCCGCCGCGCTCGCGTCGGAGGCGCAGCGCCTCGGGCTCACCCCGTTCGCGATGACCAAGCAGATCGGTCGGAACCCGGATGCGTCCGCCGCGATCGTGCGCGGCGGCATCACGCACGCGGTCGGCGTCGACCTCCAGTGCGCCGTCGCCGCGGCCGCGGGGGGTCTCGCGGCCGGCCACATCGGCCACCTCGTGCAGATCCCGCGTCACTCGACCGACGCCGCCGCCGCCCTGCGGCCGCGGTACTGGACCGTGTTCTCGGAGGAGAAGGCGCAGGAGGCGGCTGCCGCCGCGCGCCGCGCCGGGTACGAGCAGGACCTCCTCGTGCGCATCACGGCGCCGGGCGACCGCTTCTACCGCGGCCACGAGGGCGGTGTCGACGCCGAGCGGATCGTCGAGGTCGCCGACCGGATCGACGCGATCGAGGGCGTGCGCTTCGCGGGCGTCACGAGCTTCCCGGCGACGCTCTTCGACCCCGAGACGGGGCGCACGCGCTCGACCCACAACCTCACGACGCTCACGCGCGCCAAGGAGCGCCTGCTCGCGGCCGGCCGCGAGCACGTGGAGCTCAACGCGCCCGGCACGACCTCGGTGGCCGTGTTCGAGACGCTCGCCGCGGCAGGCGCGACGCAGGTCGAGCCGGGCCACGGCCTCACCGGCACGACGCCGCTGCACGCCGTCCAGGACCTCGTCGAGGAGCCCGCCGTCGCCTACATCAGCGAGGTCTCGCACGTGCACGGCGGCGAGGCGTACGTCTACGGCGGCGGCCTGTACGCCGACCCCGTCCTCGCGGGCGTCGGCACCGACGCGCTCATCGTGGGCGCCGACGGCGACGTGTCGGCCGCGACCCGCCGCCGCGTCGACATGCCGGCCGCCGACGCGATCGACTACTACGCCACGATCCCGCTCGACGGGCTCAGCGTCTCCTCGGGCGACACCGTGATCTTCGGCTTCCGGCCGCAGGCGTTCGTCACGCGCGCGCTCACCGCCGGCATCCGCGGCGTCGGCTCCGGCTCGCCGCAGCTCGCCGGCATCTGGGCCGCCGACGGATCCGCGCCGCTCGGCCTCGACTCGATCGGAGGGACCCGATGACCGCCGCACCCGCACTCCGCCTCGACGGGATCACGAAGCACTTCGGCGGCATCGTCGCCATCCAGCGCTTCGACCTCGAGGTGCAGCCCGGCGAGATCGTCGCGCTCGTCGGCGACAACGGCGCCGGCAAGTCGACGCTCGTCAAGATCGTCTCCGGGCTCTACCAGCCCACCTCGGGGACCATCGAGCTCAACGGCTCGCCCGTCTCGTTCAGCGACGCCGCCGACGCGCGCGCGAAGGGCGTCGAGGTGGTCTACCAGGACCTCGCGCTCGTCGACCAGCAGCCGGTCTACATGAACCTCTTCCTCGGGCGCGAGCTCCGCAAGAAGCCGTTCGGCATCCTCGACCGCGCGGAGATGATGCGGCAGACGCAGCAGCTCGTCGACGAGCTCGACGTGCGCATCCCCTCGGCGAAGGCCACGCTGAGCGACCTCTCGGGGGGGCAGCGCCAGGGCATCGCGATCTCGCGCGCGACGCACTGGGCCTCGGGTCTCGTCCTCATGGACGAGCCCACCGCGGCCCTCGGCGTCGCGGAGACCGCGAAGGTCGAGCAGACCATCCTCAAGCTCAAGGAGCGCGGCTCCGCGGTGCTGATCGTCTCGCACAACCTCGACCAGGTCTTCCGCATCGCGGACCGCGTCACGGTGCTGCGTCGCGGGAAGCAGGTGGACACGGTCGTGACCGCCGAGACCGACCGCAACGACCTCGTCGCCATGATCACGGGGCTCAAGGCGTGAGCGCCGCGAGCGAGGCGGGGGCTCTGCTGCGGGCCGAGATCGCCGAGCAACCCGAGGTGTGGCGCGCCGTCATGCGCGACCAGCGCGCGACCCTCGAGGCGGCGGCCGACGCCATCCGCGCGGCCCACCCCGAGCTGCTCGTGCTCATCGCCCGGGGCACGAGCGACCACGCGGCGATGTTCGCGCAGTACTACGCCCAGGTGCGTCTCGGCGTCCCCGCGATGCTCGCGACGCCGAGCGCCGTCACGGCGTACGACGCCGACGTGGCCTACCCGCGCTCGGTCGCCATCGCGATCTCCCAGTCGGGTGCCTCGCCCGACCTGCTCGCGACGGTCGCCTCGGTGAAGGCCGACGGCGTCCCCGTGATCGCGGTGACCAACACGCTCGACTCGCCCCTGGCGTCCGCGGGCGACCTGCTCGTGCCGCTGCACGCGGGCCCCGAGCTCTCGGTGGCGGCGACCAAGACCTACACCGCGACCCTGCTCGCCCTGCTCGTGATGATCGGCCTCGCCGCGGGCGACTCCTGGGAGGACTGGGAGGCGCGCGTCGCCGAGCTCGCGGACGACGCGCAGGGCCTGCTCGCCCCGGAGACCCTCCCCGCGGGGCTCGTCGACGCCTTCCTCGAGACCAGCCACGTCATGGTGGTCGGTCGCGGCTACTCGATGGCGAGCGCGCGCGAGGGCGCGCTCAAGCTCACCGAGACGAACAGCGTCCCCGCGTCGGGCTGGAGCTCCGCGGATGCGACCCACGGCCCGCTCGGCCAGGTGCGGCCCGGTGCGCTCGTGTTCGTGCTGACGGCGGGCGAGGTGACGCGGCCGGCGGTCGAGTCGTTCGCGGCGGCCGCGGCCGGGCTCGGCGGCACGATCGTCGCCGTCGGCCGGACGGTGGAGGGCGCCTCGTTCACGATCCCCCTCCCGGAGCGCGCGGACGCCGAGCTGCCGCTGATCGAGGCGATCCCGTTCCAACTGCTGGCGCTCGAGGGCGCGCTCCGCCGGGGCGTCGACCCCGACCGCCCCGCAGGGCTCGCGAAGGTCACCCGCACGAGCTGACGGGCCGACGAGCTGCGGGGAGGAGGCGTGGGCCTGACGCGCCCTCCTCCCCGCTCCCCCAATAGAGTCGTCGCATGGGCACCGCCGACCTGCGCCACTCGACGCCGTCCGCCGAGGGGATCGACGCCACCGGGATCTCCGCACTGCTCGACGCCCTCGAGGGCGACCCCGACATCCGCCTGCACGGGATGGTGCTGCTGCGGCACGGTGCCGTGGTCGCCGAGGGGTGGTGGGCGCCCTACGCGCGCGAGCGCGTGCAGCTGCTCTACTCGCTCAGCAAGAGCTTCACCTCCACCGCGGCGGGCCTCGCGCGCGCGGAGGGCCTGCTCGAGCTCGACCGTCCCGTCATCGAGTACCTGCCGGAGTACGCGGGCGAGCTGAGCGACCCGCGCATGGAGCGCATGGCCGTGCGGCACATCGCATCGATGGCGAGCGGCCACGCCGAGGAGACCCTCGAGCGGGCGCTCGTCGCCGGGCGGGGGGACCTCATCCGCGGCTTCCTGCGCACACCGCTCGACGCGGAGCCGGGCACCGTCTTCGCCTACAACCAGCCGTGCACCTACACGCTCGCGGCGATCGTGCAGCGCGTGACGGGGGCGAGCCTCGTCGACTACCTGCGACCGCGACTGCTCGATCCGCTCGGGATCGGCGAGGTGTTCTGGATCGAGCAGCCGCCGGGCGTGAACCTCGGCTTCAGCGGGCTGCACGCGACGACGGATGCGGTGGCCCGCCTCGGTCAGCTCTACCTGCAGCGCGGGCGCTGGGGCGGTGAGCAGCTGCTCGACGAGGACTGGGTCGCGGAGGCGACGCGCGCGCAGCTCGCGAACCCGGGCGACTGGGGCCCCGACTGGAGCCAGGGCTACGGCCTGCAGTTCTGGATGTCGCGGCACGGCTACCGCGGCGACGGCGCCTTCGGGCAGTTCTGCGTCGTGCTGCCGGAGCAGGATGCAGTGCTCGCGATCACCTCGGAGACCGAGTTCATGCAGCGCGTGCTCGACCGGGTGTGGCTGCACCTGCTCCCCGCGTTCGACCGCACCCCGGACCCGGCTGCGGACGCCGAGCTCGCCGCGCGACTGGCCGCTGCCTCGTTCCCGACCCCGCGGCTGGACGCCGACCCTGCCGACCCCGCCGACGCCGCGGGAGACGCGGGCGTCTTCGCGGTCGATCCGGGCGGGCGCCACGGGATCCGGGAGGCGCGCGTGCAGGCGCGGCCGGACGGCTGGCTGTTGACCCTCGTGGATGCCCGCGGCGACTTCCCGGTTGCGGTCGGGGCGGGGCGCTGGCTCGAGTCGATCTCGGCGGGCGTGCCCGTCGCGGCGGCGGGCGGCATCGACGGGGGCGGGTTCCGGGCGGAGCTGCTCTTCCTCGATACCCCGCACACGCTCCGGGTGCACTGCCGCCCCGGCGGCACCGCGACGGTGGGCTGGGTCACCGAGCCGATGCACGCCGAGGGGCTGCGCGGGCAGCGGCATCCGGGGCGCTGAGCCCGGCTGGCCCCGCTCGGCCCCGTCGAACCCCGCTCGGCCCCGCGGCGCTCAGCCCACCGCGATCGCGGCGGCGCCCACGAGCGGCGCGTCGTTGCCGAGCGAGGCGCGCACGACCCGCGGGGAGCGCGCGTAGGGGAGCGTGGCGTGCCGGGCGGCCGCCTCCGTGACGAGCTCGATGTACTCGGGGGCCACGTGCGAGAAGCCGCCGCCGATCACGACGACGTCCAGGTCGGCGAGGGTCCACACGTCGGCGACGAGACGTCCGACGGTGCGGGCGGAGCGCTGCACGGCCGCGCGGGGGATGTCGTGGCCCGCCGCCCAGCCCTCGGCGAGCTCTTCGCCGGTGCTGCCCGTCCAGCCGCGCTCGCGCGCCCAGCGCACGCTCGCCGGTCCGGAGGCCGCCTCCTCGACCGTGAGGGGGTTGCCGTCGGCGCCCTGCTCGCTCGTGTGCATCTGCCCGACGTGCCCCGCGTTGCCGGTCGTGCCGCGTACGAGGCGCCCCTCGACGACGAGTCCGCCGCCGACCCCGGTCGAGACGACGATGCCGAGCATCGAGCGGGCGCGGCCGGCCGAGCCGTGCCGGAGCTCGGCGAGGGCGATGCACTGTCCGTCGAGCCCCAGCTCGACGTCCACCCCGGGTACGAGCTCGGCGACGACGTCCCGCACCGGGAAGCCGTCGAGCAGGGGCATGTTGACGGGGTGGATGCGCCCCGCGTCGTGGTCGAGCGGTCCCGCGCTGCCGAGGCCGACCGCCCGCACCGGGGCGGTGCCGACGGAGAGCGTGCGCCCCACGGCCTCGGCGAGTACGCGCCGCATCCGGTCCGGGTCGGTGTCGCGTCCGGTGGCGGCGCGCACCCTGCTGCCCGGCAGGATGCGTCCCGCCTCGTCGACGAGGGCGGACTCCAGCTTGGTGCCGCCCACGTCGACCGCGAGCACGGGGCCGGCCGGCACGGTCGCCAGCGCGCCCACTACTTGACCGATCCGCTCATGAGCCCGCCGACGAAGTACTTGCCGAGGATGATGTAGACCAGCAGCGTCGGAGCGGATGCGATGAGGGCCCCCGCCATCGACGCGCCGTAGTTGGACAGCTGCGCCCCCTGCGCGAGGTTGTTGAGCGCGAGGGAGACGGGCCCGCCCTGGGTGTCGGAGAGGAACATCGCGAACAGGAAGTCGTTCCAGGCGCTCGTGAACTGCCAGATGATCGTCACGACGAAGGCGGGGATCGAGATCGGCAGGATGATCGAGCGGAAGGTGCGCAGCATCCCCGCGCCGTCGACGCGGGAGGCTTCGAGGATCTCGAGCGGGACCGACTCGTAGTAGTTGCGGAAGATGAGCGTGCAGATCGGCAGGCCGTAGATGATGTGCACGATGAGCAGGGTGAGGATGTTGCTCGGCATCCCGAGCGCGGTCTTCATCTGCACGAGCGGGGTCATGATCGCCTGGTAGGGGATGAACATCCCGAACAGCACGAGCGTGAACACGAGGTTGGCGTGCGGGAAGCGCCACAGCGAGAACACGAAGCCGTTCATCGAGCCGAGCATGCTCGAGATGAGCGCGGCCGGGATCGTCATCGCGAAGGTGCGGCCGAGCGCGGGCGCGAGGGTCTCCCAGGCGAGGCTCCAGTTGTCGAGGCCGGTCGGCCCGCCCTCGGTCGCCGACTCCCACGGCCAGCGGATCGGCAGCCCCCAGCTGGTGGCCGGGTTGACGTCGGCGGGGGGCTTCAGGCTCGTGACGACGAGCACGTAGACGGGCGTCAGCACGATCACGACGAAGGCGACGAGGATGACGTACTTGAGCGTGCGCGAGATCGCGCGGCGGCGCCGCTGTGCTGCGGGTGCCGGGAGGAGTGCGGCGGTCATCGCCCTTCACGCTCCTTGCGGTTGGTGTAGTTGAGGTAGGGGACGATGAAGACGGATGCCAGCACGAGCAGCACGGTGGCGATCGTGGCCGACTTCGCGTAGTCGTTCCCGGTGAGGGTCACCCACATGTAGGTCGCGGGGACCTCGGTCTGGTAGATGGACTTCGTGATCGACATGATGAGGTCGAAGACCTTGAGCGACATGTGGCTCACGATGACGAGGGCGGAGAGGGCAACGGGCCCCAGCTGCGGGAAGATCACGTGGCGGTAGAGCTTCCACTCGCTCGCCCCGTCCATCCGCGCGGCCTCGCGCAACTCGACGGGCACGCCGCGGAATCCGGCGAGGAAGAGCGCCATGACGTAGCCGGCGAGCTGCCAGATCGCGGGGAGCGCGATGGCGGCCATGCCCCAGGTGGGGTCCGACCACCACGGGTTCTGCAGGAAGCCGAGGCCCACGCTCTCGAACAGCCGGTTGAGGCCGGATGCGCGGTCCCCCTCCGCGCTGTTGAGCAGCCAGCGCCAGACGACGCCGGAGGCGACGAAGGAGACGGCCATGGGGAAGAGGTAGATGGAGCGGAAGACGCCCTCCGCGGTGACGCCCTTCTCGAGCATCCACGCCCAGAGGAAGCCGAACAGCAGCGTTCCGGCGATGAAGACGACGGTGAACACGAGGAGGTTCCAGAGCGCGTGCAGGAAGCGGTCCTCGGTGAGCAGCGAGAAGTAGTTCTCGATGCCGACGAACGCGGTCGCGGGCTCGAGCGAGTGGCGGTCGGTCAGGGAGACCTGGATGTTGACCGCGATGAGGCCGTAGACGAAGACGGCGATGAGGACGATCGTGGGGGAGACCAGCAGCAGCGGCGGTCCCCAGCTGCGCAGGCGCTGCGCGGCGGAGCGTGGGCGGGCGGGCATGTTCGCGGCTTCCTTCAGCGGATGGAGCGGGGGGCGGCGTGCCGCCGCCCCCCGCCTGTGGTGGTCCGGCTCAGCCGAGCGCCTTGGTGGCCGCTGCGGTCAGCGCCGACACGAAGGAGTCGACGTCGCCGTCGGTGCCGAACTTGCCGACGGCCGAGGAGATGTCGCTCGACCACGACACGGGCGCGGCGGCGCCGTGCGCGAGCGAGGAGACCACGGTGTCCGAGGTCCACGACGCGATCGCGGTCTGCTGGTAGGCCGGGTAGTCGGTGGCGTCGACGTCGGTGCGGGCGGGGATGGAGCCCTTCGCGAGGTTGAACGCCTTCTGGCCGTCGGCCGAGCTGACGGTCTCGAGCCACGCCTTGGCCGAGGCCTCGTGCGGGGCGCCGACCGGGAGCGTGAAGGAGTCCGCGAGGAAGTCGAACACGCCGTCGGTGCCGGGGACCGGCCACGTGGTGTACTCGTCGCCGTAGCTGAGGCCCGCCTGCTGGAACGCGGCCTCGGCCCAGTCGCCCATGACGTTGTAGGCGGCGTTGCCGTCGATCACGATCTGCGTGGCGGCATCCCAGTCGAGGCCCGCGTAGTCGCTGTTGACGTAGCCGAGCAGCTCCTTGTAGGTCTCGGCCGCGGCGGTGACGTCGGCGCCGTTCCACGGGGTAGTCCCGTCCCAGAGGCCCGAGTAGCCGTCGGCGCCGAGCTCGGACAGCAGCACGGTCTCGAACAGCTGGAGCTGCGTCCACTCGGTGCCGAGGGCGAGCGGGGTCTCGACGCCCGCGTCCTTCAGCTTCTTGAGGTCGCTGATCCACGCGTCGAGCGAGGCGGGTGCCTTCGTCGGGTCGATGCCGGCCTTCTCGAGCACGGCGGTGTTCACCCACACGACGTTGGCGCGGTGGATGTTGCTCGGCACCGAGTAGATCTTGCCGTCGACGGTGAGGCGCTCGAGCAGGCTCTGCGGGAACACCTCGTTGAGCCCGAACTCCTCGTACAGGCTCGAGACGTCCTGGAGCTGGCCGGCGTTGATGTAGTCGGTGAGCTCGGCGCCCGCGTGGGCCTGGAACGAGTCCGGCGGGTTGTCGGCCTCGAGGCGGGAGGCGAGGGCCGCCTTCGCGTTGGAGCCGGCGCCGCCCGCGACGGCGGCGTTGACGAACTCGATGTCGGGGTGCTGCTCGCCGAACACCTCGACGAGCGCGTCGAGGCCGACCTTCTCCGAGCCGGACGCCCACCAGGTGAACACCTCGACCTGGTCGGCGCTGCCCGTGTCTCCTCCGCCGCCCGTGCCGCCGGTGGAGCAGGCGGTGAGGGAGAGCGCTGCCGCGAGTGCGGCGGCGGCGATGAGCTTCTTGCGCATTGATCCTCCGTTGGATGCTGTGTGCCGCACGGGTGTGGACGGCGTGCAGGAGTCAATCATGACAACCTTGTCATGTCAAGGTTGTCATGTGAGACCGCTCCCACGCGGCGCGACCGCTACCAGGCGATGCGGATGCGGCGCTCGCCGCCGGGGGGCACCTCGCCCGAGCCGCGCGCCACGAGCTCGGTCGGCACCAGGACCCGTCGGGCCCCGTCCTCGAGCGCGGTGCCCTTCAGGGCGAGCTGCGCCGCCTCCCGGCCGAGCTGCGCGGGGTCGTGGCGCACGACCGAGACGCCGAGCGCCGCGGCGAGCTCGAAGTCGTCGAAGCCGACGATCGCCACGCGGGCCGGGGCCGCGAACAGGGCCTGCAGCGTCCCGACCGCGACGCGGTTGTTGGCGGCGACAAGCGCCGTCGGCGGATCCGCGCTCTCCAGCAGCGACCGCGTGAGCAGCTCTGCCGTCGCCGTGTCGTGGCCGCCGGAGCGGATCAGCTCGCGCGGCGACTCCATCCCCAGACGGTCGGCGGCGGCGAGGAAGGCGTCGATGCGCTCGCGCGCCGTCTGCAGTCGCGGATAGTCGCCGACGAAGCCGACCCGGCGGTGGCCGTGCGCCGCCAGGTGCTCGACCGCCCGCGCGATCCCCGCGGCATCGTCGAGCAGCACGGCGTCCGCCTCGAGACCGATCGGGGCGCGGTCGACGAACACGAGCCGCGTCGTCGACTGCACCGCCGCGAGCCCCCGGTGGTCGGTCGCGGTCGAGACGACCACGATCGCGTCCACTCGCTGCGCCACGAAGCCGTCGATGAGCCGGCGTTCGAGCTCCGGGTCCTCGTCGGAGTTGGCGAGCACGAGCCCGACGCCCGCCTGGCGCAGCACCTCCTCCATGCCGCTCGCGATGCGACTGTAGAACGGGTTCTGGAGGTCCGAGACGACGAGGGCGACCGTGCGCACGCTCACCCCGCGCTTGAGCATGCTCGCGGAGGCGTTGAAGCGGTAGCCGACTTCGCGGGCGGCATCTCGCACGCGCTCGCGCGTCGCATCCTTCACGTAGCCCTCGCCCGTGAGGGCGCGGTGGGCCGTCTTGAGACTCACCCCGGCACGCTCGGCGACCTCGAGCAGGGTCACGCGTCGAGGTTGAGCCACGCACGCATGCTACCGAGTGCCGCGCATCCTCCCCCTAGGCTGAACGCATGACCACCCCTCGACGTCTCGGTGCCGTCGCGATCGCGCTCGCGGCCGCGCTCAGCCTGGGGGGCTGCGGCATCCTGCCCCTCTTCCCGGGCGGTGGCGGCGGCGGTGGCGACCGCCCCGGCCCCACGGGCGAGGACGTGCCGGCCGAGCTCGAGCGCTACTACACGCAGGAGCTCGACTGGTCGAACTGCGGCGGCGGCATCGACTGCACCGACGTCACGGTGCCGATCGACTGGAGCGAGCCCGACGGCGACACGACGACCGTCGCGATCGCGCGCCACAAGGCGTCGGGCACGCCGCTCGGCTCGCTGCTCATCAACCCCGGCGGCCCCGGCGGTTCGGGTTTCGACTTCGTGCACGACTCGGCCGCCTACGTCGTGAGCTCCGAGGTGCTCGCGAAGTACGACGTCATCGGCTTCGACCCCCGGGGCGTCAACGAGTCGTCGGCCGTCGCGTGCTACACCGACGCCGAGGATCAGGACGAGTGGCTCTACGGCACCTACGACGCCGCCTACGGCTCGGAGGCCTGGTACGCCGAGCTCACGGAGCGCGCGAAGACCTGGGCGGCGGCGTGCGAGGAGCACGCCGACGGGCTGCTCGGCCACCTCGACGCCGCATCCGTCGCTCGCGACATGGACGTCATCCGGGCACTGCTCGGCGACGAGCAGCTGCACTACCTGGGCTACTCGTACGGCACCTACCTCGGCACGATCTACGCGCAGCTGTTCCCCGAGAAGGTCGGCCGCATGGTGCTCGATGGCGCCGTCGACCCGACGGTCGGCGACCTCGAGGCGCTCGCGATCCAGATGGCGGGCTTCGACTCGGCCCTGCGCGCCTACATGGAGTGGTGCCTGCCGCAGTCCGACTGCCCGTTCCGGGGCGACGCGGATGCGGCGCTCACGTCGATCCGCCAGATGCTCGAGACCGTCGACGGCCGCGGCTTCCGCTCCTCCGACGGGCGCGTGCTCGACTCGGCGACGGTCGCGACGGGCATCATCTTCACGCTCTACTCGGAGGGCAACTGGCCCTACCTCTCGCAGCTCTTCACGACGCTGCGCCAGGGCGACGCCGACACGGCGTTCCTGCTCGCGGACTCGTACAACGGCCGCGAGTTCGACGGCACGTACTCCGACAACGGGGGCGACATCTACACGGCCGTCACGTGCGACGAGGGCGACCTCGCGTCCGACGGCGTCGACGTCTTCGCGGGCCTCGACCGCATCGACGAGGCCGCGCCGATCCTCGGTCGCTACGCCGCGTACGACGACTACGCCGTGCTCAAGGCCGTGTGCTCGAACTGGCCCGCCGAGGTCGCCGAGCTGCCGACGGAGTTCTCGGCCGAGGGTGCACCGCCCATCATGGTCATCGGCACGACGAACGACCCCGCGACCCCGTACGCGAACGCGCAGGTGCTCGCCGAGCTCCTGTCGAGCGGCTTCCTCGTGACCTACCAGGGCGAGGGCCACACGATCTACGCGCAGGGCGTGCGCTGCATCGACGACACGGTCGACGCGTACCTCATCTCGGGGAAGGTCCCGGCCTCCGACCCGATGTGCTGAGCCTCAGTCGGCCTCGCGCGGGGCGACGCGCGGCGGCCAGCTCGTCGCGCCGAGCTCGCGCGAGATGTTGCGGGCGGTCTCGCGGAGGTCGTTGAGCACCCCGTCGGCGGGCGGCCACTCGGTCGACGGGAGCACGACGGCGACGGCCGCGACGAGCTGCCCCGACGCGTCGGCGACGGGGGCCGCGACCGACGACTCGCCGAGCACGGCCTCGTCCTCCTCGGTCGCGAAGCCGCGCTCGAGGATGCCCGCGAACGCGAGCGTCAGCTGGGCGGGGTCAGTGATCGTGTCGCCCGTGAGGCTCTGCAGGGGGCGGGAGAGCACGACCGACTGGTACTCGTCGTCGAAGGCGAGCAGCACCTTGCCCATCGCGGAGGCGTGGGCGGGGATCGTCATGCCCGTCTCGAGCATCTGCTGGCTGCCGTCGGGGCGGCGGTTGTGGTGGATCACGAGCACCTCGTCGAAGAGCTCGACCCCGAGGCGAACCGCGAGGCCCGTGCGCCGCGAGAGCTCGCGCGTCCAGCGCATCGCGCGGGCGCGCACGTCGAGCGTGTCGAGGTAGACGTTGCTGAGCTTCACGAGCGCGGGGCCGAGCATGTAGCGCTGGCCGCCGCGCTCCTTGGCGACGAGTCCGTGCTCCTGCAGGGACTTGACGATGCCGTGCACCGTCGAGGGCGGGAGGTCGAGGGCGGCCGCGAGCTCGGAGATGCCGAGGTGGCGCGCACCCTGGAGCGACTGCAGCACCTTCGCCGCCCGATCGATCGCCTGGATCACGTGACCTCCCCGGAAGTCGTTCCATTATGGGGCCGCACGGCGTTCGACGATTAACACTTGACACCGCGCGTTCTCAGGAGAATATTCGACATTATCGAATGGCGTTCCGAGGAGCGGAAGCCATCCGACCTCGTCCCCACCATGTCCAAAGGAGTGCATATGGATGAGAACCGCCTGTGGCAGAAACTCGCGGCCGAGTTCCTCGGCACGGCGTTCCTCGTGTTCGTCGGAGTCGGGTCGGTGCCCGCCCTCGCCATCGCCCGGGGCGGCGAGCCGTTCACCGGCGCCGAGCTCGGCTTCATCTCGCTCGCGTTCGGCACGATCGTCGTCGTCACCGTCTACGTGTTCGGCTACATCTCGGGCAACCACATCAACCCCGCGGTGACCCTCGGCCTCGCCGTGACCCGCAAGTTCCCGTGGAAGCTCGTGCCGGCGTACATCATCGCCCAGGTGCTCGGCGCGATCGCCGGCTCCTTCGCGATCGTCGGCGTGCTCGGCCAGGCGGCCGTGGACGCGGGCCTCGGCGTCGCCGCCTACAGCGCCGACACCCCGATCCCGCAGGCGTTCTTCGCCGAGTTCATCGGCACCTTCCTGCTCGTGTTCGGCGTCTTCGGCGTGATCTACCGCAAGGCGGCGGCCGGATGGGCCGGTCTCGCGATCGGCTTCGTCGTCTTCGCCGCCATCATCCCCGTCGCCCCCACGACGGGCGCCTCGATCAACCCCGCCCGCACGACGGGCCCGATGATCGTGCAGACGCTGCTCGGCGGCGAGGTCGCCTGGGAGCAGTGGTGGGTCTACGTCGTCGCCGAGCTGCTCGCGGGTGCGCTCGCCGCGCTCGCCTTCGGGCTCATCGCCCACACCGACGCCGACCGCACGGGCGTCGCCGAGAAGGAGGAGGTCGCCGCGTGAAGAAGCTCATCAACGCCCCGGAGGACGTGCTCATCGAGTCCCTGCGCGGTGTGCAGGCCGCGCATCCGGAGCTCCGGGTCGACTTCGACAACCGCGTCATCTGCCGCGCCACCCCGAAGGCCGACGGCAAGGTCGCGCTCATCTCGGGCGGCGGATCGGGCCACGAGCCCCTGCACGGCGGCTTCGTCGGCGTCGGGATGCTCGACGCGGCGTGCGCCGGCGAGGTGTTCACCTCGCCGACGCCCGACCAGATGCAGGCGGCGACCCTCGCGGCGAACCGCGGCGCGGGCGTGCTGCACATCGTGAAGAACTACACGGGCGACGTCATGAACTTCGAGATGGCCGCCGAGCTCGCCGCCGCCGACGGCGTCGAGGTCGCGACGGTCGTCACCGACGACGACGTCGCCGTGCAGGACTCCACGTGGACGGCCGGACGCCGCGGAGTGGGCGTCACGGTGCTGCTCGAGAAGATCGTCGGCGCCGCCGCCGAGGAGGGTCGCGACCTCGCGGCCGTCACGGCGATCGCCGAGAAGGTCGACGCGAACGGCCGCTCGATGGGCATGGCGCTCACGAGCTGCACGGTGCCCGCCGCCGGGAAGCCCACGTTCGACCTGCCCGACGACCAGATGGAGATCGGCATCGGCATCCACGGCGAGCCGGGACGCCACCGAGTGCCGCTCGCCCCCGCATCCGAGATCGCGGAGCAGCTCGTCGAGCCGATCCTCAGCGACCTCGACTTCACGGGCGCCCCCGCGATCGTCATGCTCAACGGCATGGGCGGCTCGCCGCTCATCGAGCTGTACCTCATGTACGGCGAGGTGGCGCGGATCCTTGAGGCGAAGGGCGTCACGGTCGCCCGCAGCCTCGTCGGCAACTACATCACCTCGCTCGACATGGCGGGCTGCTCGGTGACGGTGCTGCGCGCCGACGACGAGCTGCTGCGGCTGTGGGACGCGCCGGTGAGCACGCCCGGGCTCCGCTGGGGCATGTGACGGCAGGGACACGAAGGAGGAGGATGGCCGTATGAGCGGCGACACCCTGACCATCGACGGACTCATCGAGTGGCTGACGGCCTTCCGGGCCGAGATCGCGGAGCAGCGGTCGTGGCTCACGGAGCTCGACTCGGCGATCGGCGACGCCGACCACGGCGCCAACATGGCGCGCGGCATGGACGCCGTCGTCGCGAAGCTCGAGGATGCGCACCCCGAGACGGTCGACGAGCTCTTCAAGGCCGTCGGCATGACCCTCGTCGGGTCGGTGGGCGGGGCCAGCGGGCCGCTCTACGGCACCTTCTTCCTCCGCATGGGCATGACCGCGGGCGCGGTGTCGTCTCTCGACGGCGCCGCGCTCGCGGCGGCCCTGCGCGCCGGCCTCGACGGGATCGTCGCGCGCGGCAAGGCCGAGGCGGGCGACAAGACGATGTTCGACGCGCTCGCGCCGGGCCTCGACGCGCTCGACGCGGCCCTCGCATCCGGATCCTCGCTCGCCGACGCGACGCGGGCCGCGGCCGATGCGGCGCTCGCGGGGCGCGACGCGACCGAGCCGCTCGTCGCCCGCAAGGGCCGGGCGAGCTACCTCGGCGAGCGGAGCGCCGGCCACCTCGACCCGGGAGCGGCGTCGAGCGCCATCCTGCTCGAGACCCTCGCGGGAACCGTCGCCGGGACCTGATCATGATCGGCATCGTCATCGTCTCGCACAGCGCGAAGCTGGCCGAGGCGGCGGATCAGCTCGCCCGCCAGATGGTCGGCGAGCAGGCCCCGCCCGTGCGCCTCGCGGCCGGCGCGGGCACCGACCCGGACGGCACGGCCGTGCTCGGGACGGATGCCACGGCGGTCGCCGCGGCGATCGACGAGCTCGCGGGCGCGGGCGCCGACGGGGTGCTCGTGCTCATGGACCTCGGCTCGGCCGTCATGAGCGCGGAGCTCGCGCTCGAGCTGCGGTCGAGCGACGTGCCCGTGCACCTCGCCGCAGCCCCCTTCGTCGAGGGGCTTCTCGCGGCGACCGTCGCGGCGTCGGCGGGCGCCCCGCTCGACGCGGTCGCGCGCGAGGCGGCCGGTGCGCTCGGGGCGAAGACGGCGCACCTCGGCGAGGCGGACGCGGATGCGGCTCCCGCCGAGGGCGGCGCGGCCGACGGCGACGCCGCACCCGCCGCCCTCGCGCGCCGGTTCACCCTGCGCAACCCCCTCGGACTCCACGCCCGGCCCGCCTCGCTGCTCGCGGGGATCGCGGGCTCCGCGGACGCGCGCGTCACCGTGCGCCGCCTCCCCGACGGCGCCCCCGTCTCGGCCGCGAGCATGACGGGGCTGCTCGCCCTCGGCGCCGCGGGGGGCGCCGAGCTCGAGTTCTCGGCGGCGGGCCCGGACGCGGCGTCGGTGCTCGATCGCATCGCCGAGCTCGTCGAGGACGGTTTCGGGGAGCTCGACGCGGCGGACGCGGCGGCCGCGGAGGACCCGGCGCCCCCCACCGAGCGGCCCGCCCCCGCCGCCGACGGGCTGCTGCACGGCCGCGGCGTGAGCGCGGGCACCGCGGCGGCGCCCGTCGCGCGCCTCGCGGCGCCCCTGCCCGACCCCGCGCCCGCACCGCCGCTCCCCGCCGAGGAGCGCGACGCCGAGGCGGCGCGCATCGCCCCCGCCGCCCAGCGCGTCGCCGACACCCTCCGGGCCCGCGCGGCCGACGCCTCGGGGGAGGCGTCCGGCATCCTCGAGGCGACCGCGCTCATCGCCCTCGACCCGGAGTTCGCCGCCCTCGCGGAGGCCGCCGTGCGCGACCGCGGGCTCACCGCCGACGCGGCGATCGCGGAGGCTGCCGCCGGCTACGAGGAGGCGCTCGCCGCGCTCGGCGGGCGCATGGCGGAGCGCGCCGCCGACCTGCGCGACGTGCGCGACCGCATCCGTGCCGAGCTCGCGGGCGTCGAGCTGCCCGGCGTGCCCGAGCGCGCGGAGCCGTTCGTGCTCGTCGCGCGCGACCTCGCCCCCGCCGACACGGTCACCCTCGCAGGGAGCGCGTGCGTCGCCCTCGTGACCGAGCTCGGCGGGCCCACCTCGCACACCGCGATCATCGCCCGCTCGCTCGGGATCCCCGCCGTCGTGGGCGTCGCGCGTGCGCTCGAGCTCGAGGAGGGCGCGGTCGTGCTCGTCGACGGCGACGCCGGGACGGTCGACCCGCGTCCGGATGCCGAGGCCGTCGCGCTCGCGTCGCAGCGCGCCGAGGCGCTCGTCTTCGACGGGCACGGTGCGACCGCCGACGGCATCGCGGTGCCGTTGCTCGCGAACGTCGGCGGACCCGACGACGCGGTCGCCGCCGCGGCCGCCCACGCGGAGGGCGTCGGGCTGTTCCGCACCGAGTTCTGCTTCCTCGACCGGCGCACGGCGCCCGACGTCGACGAGCAGACCGAGGCCTACCGGGGTGTGCTCGCCCCGTTCGCCGGCCGGAAGGTCGTCGTGCGCACGCTCGACGCGGGAGCCGACAAGCCGCTCCCGTTCGCGAACGACGACGAGGAGGAGAACCCCGCCCTCGGCGTGCGGGGCCTGCGCATCGCCCGCCGGAACCCCGGCCTGCTCGACGACCAGCTCACGGCGCTCGCGCGCGCGGCATCCGCGTCGGAGGCGGACGCGCAGGTCATGGCGCCCATGGTCGCGACGGTCGAGGAGGCGCGCTTCTTCGCCGAGCGCTGCCGCGCCGCGGGCCTCGAGACGGTCGGCGTCATGATCGAGACGCCGTCCGCGGCGCTGCTCGCGGCCGAGCTGCTCGAGGTCGTCGACTTCGTGAGCCTCGGCACCAACGACCTCACCCAGTACACGATGGCGGCCGACCGGATGCTCGCCGACCTCGGCGAGCTGAGCGACGCGTGGCAGCCCGCCGTGCTGCGCCTCATCGGCGCGGTCGGGGCGGCGGGACGCGCGGCGGGCAAGCCCGTCGGGGTGTGCGGCGAGGCGGGCGGCGACCCCGAGCTCGCCCCCGTGCTCGTGGGGCTCGGGGCGACCTCGCTCTCGATGACCCCGCGCGCGCTCGGCGCCGTCGCGGAGCGGCTCGCGACGTACACGCTCGACGACTGCCGACGCGCCGCGGAGGCCGCGCTCGGCGCCGCGACGGCCGACGAGGCGCGGGCGGCCGCGTCCCGCGTGCTCGCACAGGCCGCGTCCCGCTGAGGGCTGCGCGTCACCCCGGCGAGCGCTGCGAGGTGACGTAGGGTCGGCACGTGACCCGCCGCCTCACCATGCTGTTCTCGGCGTTCGAGGCACTCCTCGTCGCGGCCATCGGCGTCGCGATCCCGCTGCTCCTCGCGACGCTCATGTGGGCCGTGCACTTCGGCTTCGCGCCCGACTGGAGCGGGTTCTGGCGGGCCTCCGTCGACGTGTGGCTCATCGGCCACGGGGTCGACGTCGACTTCGCGCTCGACGAGACGACGGCGCTCGTCATCGGCGCCCCCGCCGGCACGGCCGTGACGATCTCGATCGCGGCGCTCGGGTTCGCCCTGCTCACGCTCGCGCTCGGCGTCCGGGCGGGGGCGCGGGTCGCCGAGACCGGCCACCGGATGCTCGGCGAGCTGACGGCGTTCGTCGCGTTCGCAGCCGTCTCGCTCCTGCTCACGCTCTCGGCGTCCCGCCCGGCGGCGGCCCCGTCGCTGTGGCAGGGCGCGCTCCTCCCCGCCGTGGTCTTCGGCGTCGGCCTCCTGCTCGGCATCCTCCGGGCGGACGCCGACCGCGGCGTCACGGCGCACGGCCGGATCGCAGAGCTCACCGCGCGCTGGGACCCGCGCGTGCGCGGGACCGTCGCAGCCGCGCTCAAGGCGGGCACGGCCTCCGTCATGCTCGTGCTCGTCGCGAGCTCGATCGCGGTGACCGTCGTGCTCGTCGCGGGCTACGCCCAGACGATCCGGCTCTACGAGTCGCTGCACACCGAGGTGCTCGGCGGCATCGTCGTGACCGCGGGGCAGTTCGCGCTCATCCCCAACATCGTCGTGTGGGCGGCCGCGTGGTTCGCGGGGCCCGGGTTCGCGCTCGGCACGGGGTCGCTCGTGTCGCCGCTCGGCACGAGCGTGGGGCCGCTCCCCGCGGTGCCGATCCTCGGCGCGCTGCCCGCGGGCGACCTCGCGTTCGGCTTCGTCGGTCTCGCGGTGCCGGTGATCGCCGCTTTCCTCGCCGCCGCGGCCGTGCGACCCGCGCTGCTCGTCGCGATCGGCGACGGATCGCGGCTCGGGTGGTCGGCCCTCGTCGCGGTCGGCGGGGGCCTCGCGGGCGGGCTCCTGCTCGGGCTGCTCGCGGCGGCGTCCGCGGGCGGTGTCGGGCCGGGCCGCTTCGCCGAGGTCGGCCCCGATCCGCTCGCCGTGGGCCTCGCATCCGGCCTCGAGTTCGCGACCGGGATCGCCCTCGGTCTCGCCGCCGGCTCCGTGACGATCCCCCTCCCGCGTCCCTCCCGCTCCCGTTAGTTGCACGCGCCGCCATAGGTTCGAGCGCGCGTGCAACTAACGGGAGCGCTGAGCGAGGAGCGGCGGCGCGGGTAGGCTGGGCGGGTGCTGCGGGTCGTCGTCCTCATCTCAGGGGGCGGGTCCAACCTCCGCGCCCTCCTCGAAGCCGCGCAGGACGCCGAGTTCCCCGCGCGGATCGTCGCCGTCGGCGCCGACCGGCAGGCCGACGGCCTCGCCCACGCGGAGGCGTTCGGCATCCCCAGCTTCGTCGTTCCGTTCACCTCGTACCCCAGCCGCGAGGCGTGGGGCGACGAGCTGCTCGCGAAGCTGCGCGAGTGGGAGCCCGACCTCGTCGTGCTCTCCGGGCTCATGCGCCTGCTGCCGCACCAGGTGGTCGCCGAGTACAGCCCCGCCCTCATCAACACGCACCCCGCGTACCTGCCCGAGTTCCCGGGCGCGCACGGGGTGCGGGACGCGCTCGCCGCCGGCGTCAGCCAGACGGGTGCGAGCGTCATCGTGGTCGACGACGGCGTCGACACCGGACCGATCCTCGCCCAGCGTCGGGTGCCGATCGAGCCGGGCGACACCGAGACCACCCTCCACGAGCGCATCAAGCCCGTCGAGCGCGAGCTGCTCATCCAGACCGTGCTCGACATCGCGAACGGCGCCATCGACCTCAAGGAGTACGCATGAGCGGCCCCGCCATCGATCCCTCCCTCTACCGCGAGCGCGACCGCGTCCCGATCCGTCGCGCGCTCGTCGCCGTCTCGGACAAGACGGGCCTCGTCGACCTCGCACGCGCCCTCGCCGACGCGGACGTCGAGATCGTGTCGACGGGCGGCACCGCGAAGGCGATCGCCGACGCCGGCATCCCCGTGACCCAGATCGGCGACCTCACGGGCTTCCCCGAGCACCTCGACGGCCGGGTGCGCACGCTGCACCCGAAGGTGCACTCGGGTCTCCTCGCCGACCTGCGTCTCGAGAGCCACGAGGCCGAGCTCGCGAGCTTCGGCATCGAGCCGTTCGAGCTCGTCGTCGTCAACCTCTACCCCTTCGCCGAGACGGTCGCCTCGGGCGCCGCCCCGGATGCCGTGATCGAGCAGATCGACATCGGCGGCCCCGCCATGGTGCGCGCCTCGGCGAAGAACCACGCCAACGTCGCCGTCGTCGTCTCGCCCGCGCGCTACGCCGACATCGTGCACGCGCTCCAGGTCGGCGGCACGACCCTCGCCGAGCGCCGCGAGCTCGCCCGCGAGGCCTTCCGCCACACCGCGAGCTACGACGTCGCGGTCGCGAGCTGGATGGGCGACGTCGTCGCCCCCGACGACGAGGGCTCGGGCTTCGCCGGGTGGACGGGCGCCACCTGGTCGCGCGCTGACGTGCTGCGCTACGGCGAGAACTCGCACCAGAGCGCGGCCCTGTACCGCTCGCCGCAGGGGCGCGGCATCGCGCAGGCCCGGCAGCTGCAGGGGAAGGAGATGTCGTACAACAACTACGTCGACGCGGATGCCGCCCTGCGCGCCGCGTACGACCACGACGGCCCCGCGGTCGCCATCATCAAGCACGCGAATCCGTGCGGCATCGCGACGGCCGCGACGATCGCCGAGGCCCACGCGCTCGCGCACGCGTGCGACCCCGTGTCGGCCTACGGCGGCGTCATCGCCGCCAACCGGCCGCTCACGCGCGAGGCCGCCGAGTCGATCGCGCCGATCTTCACCGAGGTCATCGTGGCGCCCGGCTTCGAGGAGGGCGCCCTCGAGGCGCTCGCGGGCAAGAAGAACCTGCGCCTGCTCGAGCTCCCCGCCGACTACGCGCCCGCGGCCACCGAGCTGCGCCAGATCTCGGGCGGCCTCCTGTTGCAGCAGGCCGACCACCACTTCGCGCCCGCCGCGCAGTGGAAGCTCGCCGCGGGCGAGCCGGCGGATGCCGACACCCTCGCCGACCTCGAGTTCGCGTGGCGTGCCGTGCGCGCCGTGAAGTCGAACGCGATCCTGCTCGCCTCGGGCGGCGCATCCGTCGGCGTCGGCATGGGCCAGGTGAACCGCGTCGACTCGTGCAGGCTCGCCGTGGAGCGCGCGGGGGAGCGTGCCGCGGGCTCGGTCGCCGCATCCGACGCGTTCTTCCCGTTCGACGACGGCCCCCGGATCCTGCTCGAGGCGGGCGTGAAGGCGATCGTGCAGCCCGGCGGCTCCATCCGCGACGAGGACGTCATCGCGGCGTGCCGGGAGCACGGCGTCACGCTCTACCTCACGGGAGAGCGCCACTTCTTCCACTGAGCTTGTTCGCGCCGCGATAATCCGCGGCGCCGGCCGGTTTCGCGCACGAGCGCGGTCGCGCGCGAAACCGCGTGCCGATACCGGCGCGCGACCGCTGGTCGAGTGCCGCGGGGTCGCTCTCCCGCTGGTTGAGTAGCGCCGCAGGCGCGTGTCGAAACCAGCCCCGTGTGAGTCGCGGGCTGGTTTCGACACGGTCGCTGCGCGGCCTACTCGACCAGCGGGTGCGCGGCTGGGCGCGCTCTACGCGAAGAGCGACTCGATGGGACCACGCGCGAAGTAGAGCACGAAGCCCGCGGCGACCACCCACAGGAGCGGGTGGATCGTCTTGGCCTTGCCGCTGAGCGCGTTGACGACGACCCAGGCGATGAAGCCCGCGCCGATGCCGTTCGCGATCGAGTAGGTGAGCGGCATGACGGTGGCCGTGAGGAACACCGGCAGCAGCACGCGGAAGTCGCCGAAGTCGATGTGGCGGATCTGCGACAGCATCATCGCGCCGACGAGCACGAGCGCCGCAGCCGCGACCGCACCGGGCACGAGCGAGGTGATGGGCGTGATGAACATCGCGAGCAGGAACAGCACACCCGTCACGACGTTGGCGAAGCCCGTGCGGGCGCCCTCGCCGATGCCGGAGCCCGACTCGATGAACACGGTGGCCGACGACGACGAGGTCGCGCCGCCGACGACGGCGCCGACGCCCTCGACGATGAGCGCCGACTTGATGCGCGGGAAGTCGCCCTTCGCGTCCGCGAGGTCGGCCTCCTTCGCGAGGCCCGTCATGGTGCCCATGGCGTCGAAGAAGTTCGAGAACACGAGCGTGAACACGAACATGATGAGCGCGACCATGCCGACCTTGCCGAGGTCGAATCCGAAGTCGATCGCCCCGATGAGGCTCAGGTCGGGGAGGCTCACGAGGCCGGCCTCGAAGCCGAAGCTGAGCCCGAACGGCCAGATGAGGTTGAGCAGCGCCGCGAGCAGGGTGCCGGCCACGAGGGCGATGAGGATCGCGCCCTTGACCTTGAGGGCGATGAGCACACCGCCGAGCAGGAGCGTGACGACGAACACGAGCGTCGCGAGCGAGGCGATCGAGCCGCCCTCGCCGAGGTCGACCGGCGGCGAGCCGACGCCCGTCGCGGTGACGAAGCCGGAGTTCACGAAGCCGATGAAGGCGATGAAGAGGCCGATGCCGACCGTGATCGCGAGCTTGAGCTGCACCGGGACGGCGTCGAAGATGAGCTTCCGGAGGCCGGTCGCGGCGAGCAGCACGATGATGAGGCCGTTGATGACGACGAGCGCCATCGCCTCCGGCCACGACACCTGCCCGACGACCGTGAAGGCGAGGAAGGCGTTGATGCCGAGGCCCGCGGCGAACGCGAACGGCAGGCGCGTGACGATTCCGAACAGGATCGTCATGACACCCGCCGTGAGGGCGGTGCTCGCGGCGACGGCCGATTGGGCGAGCGTGTCGCCGTTGACGTCGGGGGTGCTCAGGATGAGCGGGTTGAGGATGACGATGTAGGCCATCGTCACGAACGTCACGACGCCGCCGCGGATCTCGGTGCCGAGCGTGGATCCGCGCTCGCTGATGCGGAAGAAGCGGTCGAGGGCGTTCTTGGGTTGGGTGGAATTGGTGGCGGTCATCTCGCTCCGGTGGGGTTCGTACGGGGGAGCGTCGGGGCTCCGCCGCCGAGTCTAGGACCGCGCGGGCCGCGTGCAGCGGAGCCGGAATCGGCCTGTTGCGGCGCCGGCGGAGGCGGGCATAGTCTGTAGGGCTGCTCGGGCACCCTCCGGGCGGCTCACGCTCGCACGACGAGGAGGCATCATGACGACCACCGGTATCCCGCGCGCTGTCCACTCCGCGCACCCGGCCGCCGTCGCCGTCCTCGTCGGGCGACCGTAGCGGCAGAGCCCGCCCGCCTCTTCGGACGGATCCGCGCCATCCGGAATCCGTCCCCCTCCTCTCGCGTTCCACCTCCCCGTGCGGCTTCGCACGTCTGTCTTCGGGTCCTTTCATGTCTGAGCTCACCACCACCGTCCCCGCGCGGGGCACGGTCCGCACGCTCGTGCGCATCCTCCCCTTCGTGCGCCCCTACCTCGCGCGCACCGTCATCAGCCTCTTCGTCTACGTCGCGCTCGTGCTCGTCTCGCTGAGTGTCCCGGTCGTGCTGCAGTGGATCGTCGACGGTCCGCTCGCCTCGGGGGATCCGGCGCAGGTGTGGCCCGCCGCGGGGATCGTGCTCGCGCTCGGCGTCGCCGAGGGCCTGCTCATCATGCTACGCCGCTTCCTCGTGCTGACGCCCTCGACGCACATCGAGGCGAGCATGCGCAACGCGCTCTACGCGAAGCTGCAGGACCTCCCGGTCGCGTTCCACGACCGCTGGCAGTCCGGGCAGCTGCTGTCGCGTTCGATGGGCGACCTCGGCACGATCCGCCGCTGGCTGGCGTTCGGCGTCATCCTGCTCGTCGGCAACGTCGTCGTGATCGTCGTCGGCTTCGGCATCCTGTTCACCTGGTCGTGGCAGCTCGCG
>Ga0182737_1001078_pt1 | contig 29335 bp, 23 predicted proteins | sample eDN5th30CBELigOP_FD_128878 | JGI IMG/M metagenome (GOLD analysis project Ga0182737, IMG submission 128878) | Enriched Organic Plus compost microbial communities from Emeryville, California, USA - eDNA 5th pass 30_C BE-Lig OP (version 2) (version 2) ... | reverse complement strand
GCCAGCCGCAACGTCAAGGTGCTGGTGGTCGGCAACCCGGCCAACACCAACGCCTACATCGCCATGAAGTCGGCGCCGGACCTGCCCGCCAAGAACTTCACCGCCATGCTGCGCCTGGACCACAACCGCGCGCTGTCGCAACTGGCCGCCAAGTCCGGCAAGGCCGTGGCCGACATCGAAAAGCTGGTCGTGTGGGGCAACCATTCGCCCACCATGTACCCCGACTACCGCTTCGCCACCGTCGGCGGCCAGAGCCTGGCCAAGCTGATCAACGACGATGCCTGGAACCGCGACACCTTCATCCCCACCGTGGGCAAGCGCGGCGCCGCCATCATCGAGGCGCGCGGCCTGTCGTCGGCCGCGTCGGCCGCCAACGCCGCCATCGACCACGTGCGCGACTGGGTGCTGGGCAGCAACGGCAAGTGGGTCACCATGGGCATCCCGTCCGACGGCTCGTACGGCATCCCGGAAGGCATCATCTATGGCGTGCCGGTCACCACGGAAAACGGCGAGTACAAGCGCGTCGAGGGCCTGGAAATCGACGCCTTCTCGCGCGAGCGCCTGGACTTCACGCTGAAAGAGCTGCTCGAAGAGCGCGACGGCGTGAAAGACCTGCTGAAGTAGTGTGACCCACCCCCGAAGCGCTACGCGCTTCCCCCTCAAGGGGGCGACGCTGCGGACCGGCGGAGCCGGATCCGCGCGTCCCCGCTTGGGGGCACCTGATTCAGGCGGCGTGGGTGCTGTGGCGCCGCTTTGTTTATAGATGCCTGACACGCTCCGGGTGTCAGGCATCTACCGCCTACGCAATAAACCTGTGTCTTTCCTGGCAGGCTTGCCTGCCGGCGACAAGGGCCCAGATTTATGGCGCAGTTCCGGGCCCAGCCCGGCACGCGACGCTTTCCGCTACACCCATCTGGCCTGGGCGCCCGAGCGAGCGCCCCGTGCCTTTCACGGAGACTCGCCCATGACCCGACCCGCCTCTCCCGGCGTCCTGTTCCGCCAGGCGCTGGCCGACGAAAGCCCCCTGCAGATCATCGGCGCCATCAACGCCAATCACGCCCTGCTGGCCAAGCGCGCCGGCTATCGCGCCATCTACCTGTCGGGCGGCGGCGTGGCGGCCGGCTCGCTGGGCCTGCCGGACCTGGGCATCAACACGCTGGACGACGTGCTGATCGACGTGCGCCGCATCACCGACGTCTGCGACCTGCCGCTGGTGGTCGACATCGACACCGGCTTCGGCCCGTCGGCCTTCAACATCGCGCGCACCGTCAAGAGCCTGATCAAGTTCGGCGCGGCCGCCTGCCACATCGAAGACCAGGTCGGCGCCAAGCGCTGCGGCCACCGCCCCGGCAAGGAAATCGTCAGCACCCAGGAAATGGCCGACCGCGTCAAAGCGGCCGCCGACGCGCGCACCGATTCCGACTTCTACCTGATCGCCCGCACCGACGCCATCGCCTCGCACGGCGTGGACGCCGCCATCGAGCGCGCCCTGGCCTGCGTGGAAGCGGGCGCCGACGCGATCTTCGCCGAGGCCGCCTACGACCTGCCCACCTACGAACGCTTCGCCAAGGCGGTCAACGTGCCGCTGCTGGCCAACATCACCGAATTCGGCAAGACGCCGCTGTTCACGGTGGACGAGTTGCGCGGCGTGGGCGTGGGCATGGTGCTGTATCCGCTGTCGGCGTTCCGCGCCATGAACAAGGCGGCCGAGAACGTCTACCAGGCGATCCGCCGCGACGGCCACCAGAAGAACGTGCTGGACACCATGCAGACGCGCGACGAACTGTACGACCGCATCGGCTACCACGCTTTCGAATCGCAGCTGGACGCGCTGTTCCAGCAGGGCAAGGGCAAGTAGGCCGCCTTCCCGCACTTTTTGCGCATTTCCATTTACGCCCCATTGACGCCCGCATGGGCAAAGGAGCCAGAGACATGAGCACCTCGCCAAAGAAATCAAGTGCCGCCGCCAAGAAAGAGAGCGCGCCAACCGAGGAAAAAGCCGGGTTCAAGCCCAAGAAATCCGTGGCGCTGTCCGGCGTGGTGGCCGGCAACACCGCGCTGTGCACGGTGGGCCGCACGGGTAACGACCTGCACTACCGCGGCTACGACATCCTGGATTTCGCCGACACCGCCGAATTCGAGGAAATCGCCCACCTGCTGGTCCATGGCAAGCTGCCCACCAAGGCCGAACTGAAGGCCTACAAGGAAAAGCTGCGCTCGCTGCGGGGCCTGCCGGCCCAGCTGCAGGACGCGCTGGAATGCCTGCCGGCCGCCAGCCACCCGATGGACGTGATGCGCACGGCCGTGTCGGTGCTGGGCTGCGTGCTGCCCGAGAAAGACGACCACAACATCCCCGACGCCCGCGACATCGCCGACCGCCTGATGGCCAACCTGGGCTCGGCGCTGCTGTACTGGTATCACTACAGCCACAACGGCCGCGTGATCGACGTGCAGACCGACGACGACAGCATCGGCGGCCACTTCCTGCACCTGCTGCATGGCAAGAAGCCGTCCGACGACTGGGTGCGCGCCATGCACACCTCGCTGATCCTGTACGCCGAGCATGAATTCAACGCCTCGACGTTCACCGGCCGCGTCATCGCCGGCACCGGGTCCGACATCTATTCGGCCATCACCGGCGCCATCGGCGCGCTGCGCGGGCCCAAGCACGGCGGCGCCAACGAAGTGGCCTTCGAAGTGCAGAAACGCTACGACAGCCCGGCCGAGGCCGAGGCCGACATCCGCCGCCGCGTCGAAGCCAAGGAAGTCATCATCGGCTTCGGCCACCCGGTCTACACCGTGTCCGACCCGCGCAACAAGGTCATCAAGGAAGTCGCCCGCCGGCTGTCGAAGAAGGCCGGCAGCACCAAGATGTTCGACATCGCCGACCGGCTGGAAACCGTGATGTGGGACATCAAGAAGATGTTCCCCAACCTGGACTGGTTCTCGGCCGTCAGCTACCACATGATGGGCGTGCCCACCGCCATGTTCACGCCGCTGTTCGTCATCGCGCGCACGGCGGGCTGGTCGGCCCACATCATCGAGCAGCGCGTCGACAACAAGATCATCCGGCCCACCGCCAACTACGTCGGGCCCGAAGACCAGAAATACGTGCCGCTGGAAAAGCGCAAGTAAGCCCGCGGCGCGGGCCGCCGCCAGCCGCCCGCCACGCCCCTGCCCCAAGGCGCTGGACTATGATCCAGGCCTTGGGGTTTTTTATCGCCTGGAACAAGACGATGAACAAGGTGACGGGCCGGCTGCTGGCCACGCTGCGGATGCGGCAACTGGAACTGATCAGCACCCTTGCCGAGCTTGGCAACATGCGCGCCGCCGGCGAAAAGCTGCACCTGAGCACGGCCGCGATCAGCAAGGGCCTGCGAGAGGTGGAAAGCCTGTTCGGCACCCGTATCTTCGATCGCCTGCCGCGCGGCGTGGTCGCTACCGCGGCGGGCCAGTTGATCGTGATGCGGGCCCGGATGCTGCTGAACGAAGTCGCGCACCTGTCCGACGAGCTGGCCGCCGGCCGCGTGGGCGACAGCATCAAGATCGGCGCGCCGCCTTTCCTGGCCTGGACGCTGGTGCCGCACCTGCTCAAGCGCGTGCCGGCCGGGCACACGGCGATGCCGGTGCGCATCCTGGAAGGCCGCCTGGCCGATATGTGCCGGTATCTGGAAAACGGCGATATCGATGTGCTGGTGACCATGAACACCCCGTCGGAGCTGGGCAGCCTGAAGGGCGACGGCTTCGCCATCGAGCAGATCGGCATGGAGCAATGGATCGTCGTCTGCGCGCCCGGCGACCCGCTGGCCCGGCGCGCCAGGCCGGGCCGGCCGTACCGGTGGCGCGACCTGGACGACCAAAGCTGGATACTGCCGCCGCGCCCCACGCAGGCCCGCATGATGGTGGAGCAGATCCGCCTGCATCACGAGCTGGCGCCGATCGTGCCCCGCATCGAATCGATGAATGCCATCACCAACCTGCAATTGACCGAGCAGGAACTGGGCATCACACTGGCGGCCCGCAGCGCGGCGGCGGACCGCCTGCGGCGCGCCACCCTGGTCGAGGTGCCGATGGAAGACCTGCCGCCGGCCGTGCCGATTGCGCTGGTGTATCGCCTGAGAAACGCTCAGGAAGCCCCGATTGCCGCATTGCGCGCGGCAGTACAACGATTCTGCAAGGACACGGCGTCGGTCGCGCCCAGGCCGAGCGCATCGAGCAGGAAGTTTTCCGAGCGGAAATCGCGCTCGTAGAATACCTGCAGCAGGTCGATGCAAGCCGACAGGGCCGGCGTCGGCACCGCGGCGATCCGCCCCAGGGACTCGGTGAAGACCAGGCCGTAGGGCGCGTCCTCCAGCACATAGCGGTGTTCCAGCCGGGACGGCCCGTTAGGCCCCATTCCGCGCTCGTGAATCGCCGCGGCCAGGGTTTCCAGCGACCCCGCCTCCAGGTGATACGAACTGGCGTAGTGCTGCGCCAGCGTGGGCAAGGTGCAGCCCAGCGCGGCGGCGACCGCCAGGCGCTCGCGGTCCAGCCGCCCGGCCAGGCGGGCGACCGTGCGCGTGAAGCAGCCGAACAGCGGCCAGGCTTCGCCCTTGTCCATGCGGCTCAGGTTGGGCATGACCTCGGCGGCATGGGCGATCGGATTGATGTTCGCCAGTGCGGGCCACAACAGGTTGGCGGACAGCGCGAATCGATCGCCCAGCAATTGCTCGCACAGGCGCCGCGCCGTGTCGGGTCCGTTGCCGCCCAGCGCGGCCATGTCGATACGCTTGCGCATCGGGTTGACGTGCAATCTGCCCGGCTCGGTGAAATGCGCGGTGGCGATCGTGGTGCCCCAGGCCACGGCCTGGATGGCAACGCCCCGCGCCCGCGCCGCTTCGAACAACCACAACGGGCTCAGCGACAGCGCGCCGCTGACGATGACGGCCTGGCCGCCGCGCCAATGCGCCCCCAGGAGCTGCAGGACAGGCGCATACGCATTGGCGGGCAGGCAGACGATCACCGCATCGCACTGCGCGATGTCGCCCGGCTCGGCCAGCACGGGAACGGCAAACGACCGCGACAGCGCACCGGTGCAGGTGAAGCGGGCCGTGCCGCCGGCCACCGGCAGGCGGGTCATGGACGGCGACCAGAACGCGGGACGATGCCCCGCTTCGGCAAGGTAGGCCGCGGTGGCGCTGCCGACGGCGCCCGCCCCCACGATGGCCACGCGCAGGCCACGGTCGTTCGCCGCGCGATTCGCGGGCATGGCATCAGTCCAGGGCAAGATTGCGCTCGCTGATGATCTTGCCCCATTTCGCGCTTTCGGCGGCCACGCTGCGGCCCAGCGCTTGCGGCGTGCTGGCCACGACCTCCACGCCCTGGCCAAGCAGCCTGGCGCGCAAGGCCTGGTCCTGCATCACCGCCTGGACCGCGCCGGACAACTTGTCGATGACGGCGGCGGGCGTGCCCGCGGGCGCGAACAGGCCGAAGCTGGTCGTGGACTCGAACTCCGGCACGCCGGCCTCGCTGATGCTGGGCACCTGGGGCAGCACGGGCGAACGGGCCGTCCCGCCCACTCCCAGGGCTTTCAAGCGGCCGGCCGAGATGAACGGCAGCGCCACGCCCAGATCCAGGAACGCGACGTCCACTTCGCCGGCGACCACCGCATTGGCGGCGGGGCCGCCGCCCTTGTAAGGGACATGGGTCATCGACGCGCCGGTCAGGGCCATGAACTGCTCGCCCGCCAGGTGGCTGGTGGAGCCGTTGCCGCCCGAAGACAGGTTCAGCCCGCCCGGGCTCTGGCGCGCCCGTTCGACCAGTTGCGCCACATTGTCCACGCCCAGGCCGGGGCGCGCGGTCAGGATCAGCGGGCTGGCCGCGACCAGCGACACCGGCGCCAGGTCGCGCTCATGCCGATAGGGCAGCGACCGGTACAGATGCTGCGCAATGGCGTAGGTGCTGTTGGTGGCCAGGATCAGGGTGTAGCCGTCCGGCGCGGCTTTGGCCGCATAGGCATGGCCGATGGTGCCGTTGGCGCCGGGCCGGTTGTCCACCACGACCTGCTGCCCCAGCTCCTTGCCCAGGCCGAGCGCGATCATGCGGGCCAGGATGTCGGTGGCGCCGCCCGGCGACCAGGCCACGACCAGCTTGATGGGGGCGTCGGGGTAAGCCGCCGGGGCCTGCGCCTGGGCGGCCGGCGCCGCGGCCATGCAGGCCGCGATGGCCCAGCGGCCGATCGTGTCGAGGATTTTCATGACGGGTAGCACCGCAAGTTAACGTGGCCGTCAGTGTAGAAAGCCCGGCAACAGATAACGAGCGACGTATTGTCATGGGGCGTCAACCGTGGGTTAACGCCGGCGCGCGGGCGGGCCGCCTACCGGCGCGCCCGCGCGGGGCGTTCAGCCGCGCGCGGCAGGCTGCCAGGGCACGCGTACCCAGCCTTCCATCAGCACGCGCGCGCTGCGCGACATGATGGCCTTGGTCACCGTCCATTCGCCGTCGACTTGCCGCGCCTGCGCGCCCACGCGCAGGGTGCCCGAGGGGTGGCCGAAGCGCACGCCGTCGCGCTCGCCGCCGCCGGCCGCCAGGTTGACCAGCGTGCCCGGCACCGCGGCAGCCGTGGCGATGGCCACCGAGGCCGTACCCATCATGGCGTGATGCAGCTTGCCCATCGACATGGCGCGCACCAGCAGGTCCACGTCGCCGGCCGCGATGCGCTTGCCGCTCGAGGCGACATAGTCGGACGGCCGCGCCACGAAGGCGACCTTGGGCGTGTGTTGGCGGCCGGCGGCCTGCTCGACCGAATCGATCAGGCCCATGCGCACCGCGCCATGGGCGCGGATGGTCTCGAAGCGCGCCAGCGCGGCCGGGTCGCCGTTGATGTCGTCCTGCAGCTCGGTGCCGGTATAGCCCAGCGCCTCGGCCTGCAGGAAGATGGTGGGAATGCCCGCATTGATGAACGTGGCCTTGAACGTGCCCACGCCCGGTACTTCCAGGTCGTCCACCAGGTTGCCGGTGGGAAACATCGAGCCGCCCGCGTCCCCTTCCTCGGCCGGGTCCAGGAACTCGATGCGCACTTCGGCCGCGGGGAACGTCACGCCGTCGAGCTCGAAGTCGCCGGTTTCCTGCACCGCGCCGCCAGTCATGGGCACATGGGCGATGATGGTCTTGCCGATGTTGGCCTGCCAGATGCGCACCACCGCCACGCCGTCGCGCGGCACCCGGTCGGCATCGACCAGGCCGTTGGCGATGGCGAAGGGGCCCACCGCCGCCGACAGGTTGCCGCAATTGCCGCTCCAGTCGACGAACGGCTGGTCGATCGAGACCTGGCCGAACAGGTAGTCCACGTCGTGGCCGGGCCGGCTGCTCTTGGCCAGGATGACCGTCTTGCTGGTGCTGGAGGTCGCCCCGCCCATGCCGTCGATCTGCTTGCCGTACGGGTCGGGGCTGCCGATCACGCGCATCAGCAGCGCATCGCGGTCGGGGCCGGGAACCTGCGCCGCCGGGGGCAAGTCGGTCAATTTGAAAAACACGCCTTTGCTGGTGCCGCCGCGCATGTAGGTGGCGGGAATCCTGATCTGGGGTGCGTGGGCCATGATGCCGTCCTGAAAAAACGTCTGTCCGGAATAAAGAAAACGGAGCGCCGGCCGGCGCCCCGGGGTGAACGCGAAAATCAGCCTGCCTGGCGCGCCGGGCCCGCCGATTCGGCCTCGAGGAAGTCCTGCGCGAAGCGCTGCAGCACGCCGCCGGCCTCGTAGATCGACACTTCCTCGGCCGTATCCAGGCGGCAGGTCACCGGCACTTCCACGACCTGGCCGTCGCGGCGGTGCACGACCAGCGTCAGGTCGGCACGCGGCTTGCGTTCGCCGACCACGTCGTAGGTCTCGGTGCCGTCCAGCGCCAGCGTCTTGCGGTCGGTGCCCGGCTTGAATTCCAGCGGCAGCACGCCCATGCCGATCAGGTTGGTGCGGTGGATGCGCTCGAAGCCCTCGGCCACGATGGCCTCGACGCCGGCCAGGCGCACGCCCTTGGCCGCCCAGTCGCGCGAGGACCCCTGGCCGTAGTCGGCGCCCGCCACGATGATGAGCGGCTGCTTGCGCTGCATGTAGGTCTCGATGGCTTCCCACATGCGCATCGTGCTGCCTTCCGGCTCGACGCGCGCCAGCGAGCCCTGCCGCACGCTGCCGTCTTCGGCGCGCACCATCTCGTTGAACAGCTTGGGGTTGGCGAACGTGGCGCGCTGCGCGGTCAGGTGGTCGCCGCGGTGCGTGGCGTAGGAATTGAAGTCTTCTTCCGGCAGCCCCATCTTCGCCAGGTACTCGCCGGCCGCGCTGTCGGGCAGGATGGCGTTCGACGGCGACAGGTGGTCGGTGGTGATGTTGTCGCCCAGCACCGCCAGCGGCCGCATGCCGCGCAGCGTGCGTTCGCCCGCCAGCGCGCCTTCCCAGTACGGCGGGCGGCGGATATAAGTGCTGGTGGGGCGCCACGGGTACAGCGGGCTGACCGCCTCGCGGCGCTCGTCGCGGATGCCGAACATGGGCTCGTACACTTTGCGGAACTGCTCCGGCTTGACGGCGGCCTGCGCCACCGCGTCGATCTCTTCGTCGCTGGGCCAGATGTCCTTCAGGCGGATATCCTTGCCGCCGGCGTCGGTGCCCAGCACATCCTGCTCGATGTCGAAGCGGATGGTGCCGGCGATCGCGTAGGCCACCACCAGCGGCGGCGAAGCCAGGAACGCCTGCTTGGCATAGGGGTGGATGCGGCCGTCGAAATTGCGGTTGCCCGACAGCACCGCGGTGGAATACAGGTCGCGGTCGATGATTTCCTGCTGGATGGCCGGGTCCAGCGCGCCGGACATGCCGTTGCACGTGGTACAGGCAAACGCGACCACGCCGAAGCCCAGCTTTTCCAGTTCGGCCGTCAGGCCGGCTTCGTCCAGGTACATCGCCACCGTCTTGGAGCCGGGCGCCAGCGACGTCTTCACCCAGGGCTTGCGCGTCAGTCCCGCGCGGTTGGCATTGCGCGCCAGCAGGCCGGCGGCGATGACGTTGCGCGGGTTGCTGGTGTTGGTGCAGCTGGTAATGGCGGCGATGATCACCGCGCCGTCGGGCATCAGGCCGGGTTGCGCCTGCACCGGGGCGGCAATGCCGCGCTCGGCCAGGTCCGCCACCGGCAGGCGGCGGTGCGGATTGGACGGCCCGGCCAGCGTGCGCACCACGCTGGACAGGTCGAAGCGCAGCACGCGCTCGTATTGCGCCGCGCGCAGCGTGTCGGACCACAGGCCGGCGGCCTTGGCGTAGGTTTCCACCAACCGCACCTGTTCGTCGTCGCGGCCGGTGAGCTTCAGGTATTCGATGGTCTGGCGGTCGATGGAGAACATCGCCGCGGTGGCGCCGTATTCCGGCGCCATGTTCGAGATGGTGGCGCGGTCGCCCAGCGTCAGGCTGGCGGCGCCTTCGCCGTAGAACTCCAGGTAGGCGCCCACGACCCTTTCCTTGCGCAGGAATTCGGTCAGCGTCAGCACGATGTCGGTGGCGGTGATGCCGGGCTGGCGGCGGCCGGTGAGCTCGACGCCGACGATGTCCGGCAGCCGCATCCAGGACGCGCGGCCCAGCATGACGTTCTCGGCTTCCAGGCCGCCCACGCCGACGGCGATCACGCCCAGCGCGTCCACGTGCGGCGTGTGGCTGTCGGTGCCCACCAGGGTGTCCGGGTAGGCCACGCCGTCCTGGGCATGGACGACCGGCGACATGCGCTCGAGATTGATCTGGTGCATGATGCCGTTGCCCGGCGGCACCACGTCGACGTTATGGAATGCCTGCCGGGTCCATTCGATGAAATGGAAGCGGTCTTCGTTGCGGCGGTCTTCGATGGCGCGGTTCTTCTGGAAGGCATCCGGCTCGAAGCCGCCATGCTCGACCGCCAGCGAGTGGTCCACGATCAGCTGCACCGGCACCACCGGGTTCACCTTGGCCGGGTCGCCGCCCTTGTCGGCAATGGCGTCGCGCAGGCCCGCCAGGTCCACCAGGGCGGTCTGGCCCAGGATGTCATGGCACACCACGCGGGCGGGAAACCAGGGGAAATCCAGGTCGCGGCGGCGCTCGACCAATTGCCGCAGCGCGTCGTCCAGCAAGGCCGGATCGCAGCGGCGCACCAGGTTTTCGGCCAGCACGCGGGACGTATAGGGCAGGCCGTCGTAGGCGCCCGGCGCGATGGCCTCTACGGCGGCGCGGGCGTCGAAGTAGTCCAGTTTGGTGCCCGGCAGGGGCTTGCGGTATTTGATGTTCATGCCTCGGTGCGCTGCAGGTTGCCCTGCGCGATCTGACGTTCGATGTTGAGACGGGATGCGCGGATGTGCCGGCGCATCAGGAGTTCCGCCAATTCTCCGTCGCCATCGGCGATGGCGTCGAGAATGCGATGGTGCTCGGCGTACGCCTGGCGGGGGCGGTTGGGCGTGGCCGAATACTGGATGCGGTACATGCGCGCCAGTTGGTAGAGCTCGTCGCACAGCAGGCGGATCAGCATCTGATTGCCGCTGGCCTGGATGATGCGGTAGTGAAAGTCGTAGTCGCCCTCCTGCTGATAATAGCCGCGGCCGGCCTGGAATGCCTCGTCGCGCTCGTGCGCTTCGAGCACGCGGCGCAGTTCGCCCAGCGTGGCCGGCGTCATGTGCTCGGCGGCCAGGCGGCAGGCCATGCCTTCCAGGGATTCGCGGATCTGGTAGAGCTCGCACAGTTCCTGCTGGCTGAGCGACACGACGCGGGCGCCCACGTGGGGCACCCGCACCAGCAGCCGCTGGCCTTCGAGCCGGTGGATGGCCTCGCGCAGGGGCCCGCGGCTGATGCCGTAGGTACGGGCCAGCTCGGGCTCGGAAATCTTGCTGCCGGGCGCGATCTCGCCCTTCACGATGGCCGACTGGATCTTGCGGAAGACGTGGTCCGAAAGGGTTTCCGACTCGCCCCCGGCGGCCACCGGCAATGTCAGGATTTTGGTGTCCATGTCGACAATTTTTGGAAATTCCGGGGTAGAGTATAGTCACTAGTGACTTGTTCAGGGCCAGATTGTCAACAATTTCCCCATTTTTGTCGACTGGCCTATAACAGAAGCGCTACGCCCCGCCGCCCTATTGCCCGGCCGGCGCCCCGCCGGCCCGCCCCAAGGAGCCCGCCATGTCCGCCCCCGTTTCCAACGTCCGCCCCGATCCGGATCGGGTCCTGGCCGATATCGCCGACTATGTGCTGGACTACCCGATCGCCAGCGACCTGGCCTATGAAACGGCCCGCAACTGCCTGATCGACACCTTGGGCTGCGGCCTGGAAGCGCTGGAATATCCGGCCTGCCGCAAGCTGCTGGGGCCCATCGTGCCGGGCACCGTGGTGCCTCACGGCGCGAAAGTCCCGGGCACCCAGTTCCAGCTGGATCCGGTGCAGGCCGCGTTCAATATCGGCGCCATGATCCGCTGGCTGGATTTCAACGATACCTGGCTGGCCGCCGAATGGGGCCATCCGTCGGACAACCTGGGCGGCATCCTGGCCACGGCCGACTGGCTGTCGCGCAATGCCGTCGCCGGCGGCAAGCCGCCGCTGACCATGCGCGACGTGCTGGCCGGCATGATCAAGGCGCACGAGATCCAGGGCTGCATCGCGCTGGAGAATTCGTTCAATAAGGTCGGCCTGGATCACGTCGTGCTGGTCAAGGTCGCCTCGACCGCGGTGGTGGCGCGCATGCTGGGCCTGAACCGCGAGGAAATCATCAACGCCGTCTCGCTGGCCTGGGTGGACGGCCAGAGCCTGCGCACCTATCGCCACGCGCCCAATACCGGCAGCCGCAAGAGCTGGGCCGCGGGCGACGCCACCAGCCGCGCCGTGCGCCTGGCCCTGATCGCGCGCACCGGCGAAATGGGCTACCCGTCGGTGCTCAGCGCCCCAACTTGGGGCTTCTACGACGTGCTGTTCAAGGGGCAGCCGTTCACGTTCCAGCGGCCCTACGGCAGCTACGTGATGGAAAACGTGCTGTTCAAGATCTCGTTCCCGGCCGAGTTCCATGCGCAGACGGCGGTGGAATGCGCCATGGACATCCACGCCCGGCTGAAGGTGCTGGGCCGGTCGGCCGACGAGATCCGGCGCATCACCATCCGCACGCACGAGGCCTGCATCCGCATCATCGACAAGCAGGGCCCGCTGAACAACCCGGCCGACCGCGACCACTGCATCCAGTACATGGTGGCGGTGCCGGTGCTGTTCGGGCGCCTGACGGCGGCCGACTACGAAGACGAGGTCGCCCGCGACCCGCGCATCGACGCGCTGCGCGACAAGATCGTCTGCGTCGAGGACCCGGCCTATACCCGCGACTACCACGACCCCGACAAGCGCTCGATCGCCAATGCGCTGACGGTGGAATTCCACGACGGCACGCGCCTGGACGAGATCGTGTGCGAATACCCCATCGGCCACAAGCGCCGCCGCCAGGACGGCATCCCGCTGCTGGAAGCCAAGTTCCGCACCAACCTGGCGCGCGTCTTCCCGGCCCGGCAGCAGGCGCGCATCCTGCAGGCATCGCTGGACCAGCAGGCCCTGGAGGCCATGCCGGTGCACGAATATGTGGACTTGTACGTGATCTGAGCCGGGCCGGTCAGGCGGCGCTGGCCGGGGTCAGCCCGCCCAGCAGGGGCACGGCCGCCACCAGGCGTTTCGTGTACGCATGCTGCGGGTTCGACAGGACTTCTTCGGCCGGCCCCACTTCGACCAGCTCGCCTTTCATCATGACGGCGACCCGCGAGGCGAAGGCGCGCGCAATGGAAATATCGTGCGTGATCATCAAGTAGGCCACGTCGTGCTTCTTCTGGATGTCGAGCATCAGGTTCAGCACCTGGCCGCGGATGGACACGTCGGCACCGGACAGGGGCTCGTCGGCGATGATCAGGCGCGGCTCCATGGCCAGCGAACGCGCGATCGACACACGCTGGCGCTGGCCTCCGCTCAGTTCGTGCGGGTAGCGGTCGATGAACCTCGCGGCGGGACGCAGGCCCACGTCTTCCAGCAGTTGCGTGCACCGCGCCGCGCCGGCGCCGGGCTGCTTCCACAATGCCTGCATCAGCAGCTCGCGCACCGTCTTGCGCGGGTTGAGCGAGGCCGTCGGGTCCTGGAAGATCGGCTGCATGCGCGTGCGCAGCGTGCGGAAAGCCTCGGCCGGCAAGCCGGTCAGGCGCGTGCCGTCGAACGTCACGCTGCCCTCGTCCGGCTGCATCAGGCCCAGCGCGATGCGGCCCAGGGTCGATTTGCCGGAACCGCTTTCGCCCACCAGGGCGACGATCTCGCCCGCGTTGACGGTCAGGCTCACCGACTTGACGGCCGCGAAGGTGCCGCCGCCCGCGATGCGGAAGTTCTTGCTGACCGAGTCGATCACCAGGATCGGCTGCGCCGCGCCGGCGGACGCGGAGGTCGAGGGGATGTTTTCCATGGTGTGGTCAGTCCTGGGCGGTGGAGTACTCGCCTTCGATGGTCACGAAGCGGCCGTTGCTGTCGCGCGCGGCCTGCGCCGCCAAGATGAGGCCCGACGTGTAGGGGTGCGTGGGCCTGGCAAACACTTCCTGGGTGGCGCCCGACTCGACGATGCGGCTGCGGAACATCACGTAGACGCGCTCGCACTCTTCCCACACCACGCCCAGGTCGTGGCTGATCAGCAGCATCGCCATGCCCAGGCGCTGGCGCAGGTCGCGCAGCAGGGCCAGGATCTCCGCCTGCGTCGTGACGTCCAGTGCCGTGGTCGGCTCGTCGGCGATCAGCAGTCTGGGCCGGCAACCCAGCGCGATGGCCAGCAGCACGCGCTGCCTCATGCCGCCCGACAGCTCGTGCGGATACGAGCGGATCGTGCTGGCGGGCAACCGCACCAGTTCCAGCAATTCGGCGACGCGGGCCGGCACGTCGCGGGTGGCCTTGTCGTGCCGCTTGACGCTTTCGGCGATCTGCCGCCCCACCCGCATCACCGGGTTCAGATAGCTGAGCGGGTCCTGGAACACCATCGCCACCGGGTGCCCGCGCACGGATTCCCATTGGGTTGGCGTGAAGTCCGTCACGTCGCGGCCGTTCAGGTGGATGCGGCCCGACGTGATGCGCGCGATGCGATCGGGCAGCAGGCCCAGCATCGCCCGCGCCACGGTCGACTTGCCCGACCCCGACTCGCCCACCAGCGCCACCGATTCGCCCGGGCGCACGATGATCGACACATCCTGCACGGCGGTCACGGTGCTGTTGCGCGTCCGGTAGTCCACGCGCAGCCCTTCGGTCTGCAGCAGCGGGGGCGCGGCCTGCGATTCCCGGCCTGGATTGTCTGTGTGCGTCATGGGCCTATCTCGCGTTGCGGGGGTTGAACACTGCGGCAACCGCGTCGCCGAACAGGTTGAACGCCAGGACAGTCAGGAAGATCGCCGTGCCCGGGAAGAACGACAGCCACCAGGCGTTGAACAGGAAGCGCTGCCCGCTGTTGAGCATCCGCCCCCAGCTGACGAGTTCGGCGCTGGACAGGCCCAGGAAGCTCAGCGAGGCTTCCAGCAGGATCGCCTGGCCCACGATCAGCGTGCCCACCGCCAGCACCGGCGCGACGGCATTCGGAATGACTTCGCCGAACAGGATGCGCCGCTCGCTGATCCCCAGGCAACGCACCGCGTCGACGAACTCGAGCTGCTTGACCCGCATTACCTCGCCGCGCATCACGCGCGCCACCTGGGGCCAGGCCAGCAGGCCCACCACGGCGATGATCTGCGCCAGGCCGGTGCCCGTCATCGCCACGATCACGGCGGCCAGGATGAAGCTGGGAATCACCTGGAAGAACTCCGACACGCGCATCACCGCGGTATCCAGCCGGCCGCCGTAGAACCCCGCGGCGGCGCCGATCAGGATGCCCATGCCGGTGGCCATCAGCGCGGCGAAGAACCCCACCGTGAGCGACACGCGCGTGCCGTGCAGCACGCCCGCCAGCACGCTGCGGCCCAATTCGTCCGAACCCAGCAGGAAGTCGGCCGACGGCGCGGCCATCGAATCGTCGCTCAGCACGTACGGATCGAGGTTGTGGAAAAACCCCACCGTCAGCGCGATCAGGGCCAGCAGCACGATGAATAGGCCCGCCGCCACGCCGCTGGGATGCTTCGCCATGCCGGAGATGAATCTGTTAGCGTGCTTCATGGTTGGCTCTCACGCGTGGATCGAGGACGGCATAGAGAAGGTCCGTGAAAATATTGATCGCCACCACCGATACCGCCGCCAGCAGGAAGATGCCCTGCAGGACCGGGTAGTCCCGGTTGGTGATCGAGGTGATGAACAGGTTGCCGATGCCCGGCCACGCGAATACGGTTTCCACCAGGATGGCGCCGGTCAGCGAATGGCCGAAGTTGTAGCCGATGACCGTCACGACGGGGATCATGGCGTTGGGCAGCACGTGGCGCCACAGGATGGCGCGGCTCGACAGGCCCTTGGCCTTGGCGGTCAGGACATAATCGTGATGCAGGGCCTCGGACACGCTGGCCCGCGCCACGCGCGACACGATGGCGATGTAGAAGATCATGACGCTGAAAGCCGGCAAGACCAGGTGCCGCATCACGCTCAGCGCGGCGTCGAACCCCGTGAGCTGGTCGCGGATGTTCATCATGCCCTGCACCGGCAGCCACCCCAGGTTGATCGCGAAGACGATCACCAGCATCTGGCCCAGCCAGAATATCGGCACCGAATACCCGAACAGCGACAGCGCCGTCAGCGCGCTGTCCTGCACGCTGCCGGCGCGCGGCGCGGCCGTCACGCCCAGCAGGACACCGAACACCGCGGCGAAGAACAGCGCCGGCAGCATCAGCAGCAGCGTCGGGCCGACGCGGGCCAGGATCAGGTCCAGCACCGGCATGCGGTTGGCGAACGAGAAGCCCAGGTTGCCCTGCAGCAGGTTCATCAGGTACAGGCCCAGCTGCGTCGACAGCGGCTTGTCCAGGCCGAATTCCATGCGGATCTGCTCGGCGTAGCCCGGGGGAACGGGAAAGTCCCCCAGCAGCGCGTCCAGCGGGTCGCCCGGCACCATGTGGATGATCAGGAAATTCAGGACCAGGATGGCGAACACGATCAGCGCGCCCCACCCGAGGCGCGACAATATGTAGTTGCGCATTACATGCCCCCTGCCCTGGCGGGCGCCAGCTGCGCCACGAGTGCGCCGACGTCCTCGCAGCGCTCGAGCGCCCAGATGGCATCGGCCAGCGGCCGGGCCGCGGCCCGCCCCAGGACGGGCTCGAGCAGCGTCATGGCCTTGTCGTCCAGTTCGGCATCGCCCACGGGCGCTTCCGGCGCGCCCTTGGCGAACGGCACGTCGCGGTAAAAGCGCCGCCCGTCGCGCAGCACGACTTCCAGCGAGGGGTAGTCGGTGGGGCCCAGCACGCGATCCGTGCGGATCTCGGTCAATTGCATCAATCTCTGGATCTCCGGGTCTGCGGTGCGCAACGGCTGGAATTGTTCCAGGGTGGCCCGGCCGCTTTCGGCCGTTACCGCCAGGCAGTACGGCATGCTGAACTGGGCTTCGAGCAGGTTGCGGACATCGGTCCGCTCGAACTGCCGGCGGGTCTGGGCATTGCCATGAACCACCAGCGCGGCGATGTCCGCGCTGCCGGCGGAGGCTTCGCGCCGGATCTCCAGCATGGCGTCCAGGCACGAATGGATGGTGCGGCAGCAGGCGTAGGGCTTGATGCCCGAATGCAGGATGTGGAATTCGGTGCCCAGGTCCCGCACGGCGCGCTCCGGCGTCGAGACCCCCGGCGCGTAGGTGGAATAGAAGCCGCCCCATTCGGCGTCCAGGACATAGCGCGGCCCGGTCAGGCCGGCGCGCGCGAGCAGCGCCGCGCTGACGCCGGTTTCCGCCGCCTTGCCGGGATGGAAGCGCTTGACCAGCGCGCCATCGGCCAGGAATGCCCAGGTGCCGCCGGCGAACGTGCCGGCGATGCCCAGCGCCTGCACGCTGAGCGGCTCGGACAGGCCCAGCAGCCGGGCCGATGCGGCCGCGGCGCCGAAGCTGCCGCAGGTGCCGGTGGAGTGCCAGCCGCGTTCGTTGTGCGGGCGGTAGCCTCCGCTGCCTTCCAGCACCCGGCCGGCAACGTCGTAGCCGGCGGCGATGGCCAGCACCGCCTCGCGGCCGGACACGCGCGCCTGCGAGGCCAGCGCGCATACGGCCGGAATCACCACCGCGCCCGAGTGGCCGCAGCCGCCGAAGTCGTCCAGTTCCAGCGCATGCGCCGCCGTGCCATTGACCAACGCCGCGGCGGCCGGCGGCAAGGCGTCGCGGCGGCCCCACAAGACCGCGTCGCCGGCGCCGGTGGCGGCGCGCGCGCCCGCCGCCACCGAGTCGACCACCTCGGTCATGCCGCCGGCCGCGCCCGCGGCCAGGGTGTCGAGCAGGAACCGCTTGGCGGCGTGCACGACCTCTGGCGGCAGGTCTTCGAACCGCGCGCGCGACCAGTAGCCGGCCAGTTGCTCGCTGAGCGAGCCCGGGCCGTCCCCGCCGGGCGTCACGGCATCCATACGCTACCCCACCATTGCTGGTTGGCCGCCTGCCACAGGCCTTGCAGGCGGGTGCTGGCGATCGCGAATTGCGGCTGCTGGTGCAGGTTCAGCACCGGCAGGTCGCGCGCCAGGATTTCCTGGATGCGGTCGTAGGCCTTCTGGCGGTCTGCCTGCAGGTGGGCATCGCGCCCGGCATCGAACAACTTGTCGATTTCCGGATTGGAATACTGCGACGCATTGTTGAAGGTCGTACCTTGCTTGATGGACGAGGTGACGTAGGTGCGGGCGATGCCCAGCGCCGGATCGCCCAGCGTGGTGTAGGTCTGCAGCGTGGCATCGAAGTCGTAGTCGGAGTACACGCGCTTGAGCACCACCGGCCGTTCGGCCCCCTCGAGCACGACCTTCACGCCCACCGCCTGCCAGAACCGCTGCAGGGCCTGCGCCGCCGGCAGCCATTCCGGCTTGCCCGTCTCGAATACCAGGCGCATGGTCATGCGCACGCCGTCGGCGTTCGGCTTGAGGCCGGCATCGTCCAGCAGCTTGCGCGCCCGGTCCGGATCGTAGGCGTACATGTCCTGGTAGTTGACCGCCTTGTTATAGGCCCACAGGCGGGTGTCGAACGAACTGAGCGGCACCCCGCCCAGGCCGTAGTACACCTTCTGGTGGATGAACTCGCGGTCGACGGCGACCAGCAGCGCCTGCCGCACTTCGGGCTTGGACAGGGCCGGGTTCTTGGTGTTCAGGATGATGATGTCGCTGCCGGGGTAGCTGACTTCCTGGACCTGGAAGTCCTTGTTCTTCTCCAGCATCTGCACCGCGCTCAGCGGCACGTAGTCGGGCACGATGTAGTCGACTTCGCCCGCGCGCAACGCCAGCACGCGCGCCGCGGCATCCGGCATGATCTTGATGATCACGCGGTCCAGGTAGGGTTCGCCCTTGCGCCAGTAGTCGTCGTTGCGGGCCAGGGTGATATGGTTGCCGCGCACCCATTCGACGATCTTGAAGGGGCCGTTGCCGACCGGGTTGGTCAGGATGGCCGGATGGCGCAGCAGGTCGCCGCCGCGCAGCACGTGGGCCGGCATGATGGCCGCGTTCTGCTCGCACGCCAGCGAGAACAGGAACGGCGCGAACGGCTTGCTCAGCGTGATGATCACGCTGGAGGGCGTGGGCGTCTCGATGCGGTCGATGAACTTCGAGGCCGCGTTGAAGCGGGGCCCGTATTTGCTGCTGATTTCCTCGAGCGTGAACTTGACGTCTTCCGAGGTCACCGGCTTGCCGTCATGCCACTTGGCCGATTCCAGCTCGAACTTGTACGTCAGCCCGTCGGGCGAGATGTCCCACGACTTGGCCAGCCCGGGCACGATCTCGAAACCGGGCTTGAACCTGACCAGCCCGTCGTAGATCAGGCAGCTGGCCGCCACATCCGGCACCGAACTGGTGGTGTCCGGGCTCAGGGCGAGCGGATCGGTGCCCAGCACCATGACCGCGGTGCCGCCCCGCTTGGGGGTCTGCGCGGCCACCGCGTCGGTCATTGCGCACGTGGCCAGCGCCGCGCCCGCCACCACCGAAACCATACCGATATGGCGACGCCAACCGGACCAAACTGAAAGAGAAGAACTCATCGCAATCTCCGCGTGCAAGGACGTCAACGGCAAGCCGTAATCAGGAACGATGCTGGGCCAGTGCCAGGGTGCGCAGCATTTCGTTGGTCAGGATCATAATGCCCTCGTCGGCGCCGATGCCGGGCTTGGACAGCATGAAATCGGGGTGGGTGGCCAACGCGATCTGCGCCGTGATGCGCGCCGACAGGTCGGTCTCGTTCGCGGTGCCGCCCAGGCAGCAGCCCATGCCATGGGCCTTGCAGAACAGTACGGCCTCGATAGAGTTGTTGATGCCGCCCAGGTCGGGGGTCTTGATCTGCACGTAGTCGCTGGCCTTGGCCTCGGCAAACAGGCGCACGTCCTCGAGCGTGTTGCACCACTCGTCGGCGATCAGCCCGACCCGCGCGCCGCGCGCGGCCAGGCCGGCCTTCAGCTGCGAGAACACCTTGATCTGCTCGGCCTGGGTGGCGGCGATCACGGGCGACTCGAGCAGCAGGTCGAACGGCGCGACGACCTGCGCCAGGCTCGCGATGTAGTCCGTCAGCGCCTCGATGTCGGCGCCGAACAGGTCGCCCAGCGTGCCATAGAGGTCCAGGTGGATACGCGGCTTGTAGCCGGGCGCGCCGACTTCCTGGATGCGCTTGGCGATCGAGCGGGCGTAGTTGGTCAGCTCGATGGCGCCCGGGCCCAGGTCGACCGCCATCGTGAACGAGGCGTGCGGCAGCACGGCCACCTGTTTCATGATCACGCGGTCGAGCTGCAGCGCGTCGCCGCGGTGGCACGACGCCAGGATGTCCACGGGCGCGGCGCGCAGCGTGGAACCGTATTCTTCCGCCACGATCTCGGCCGCGGTCTTGCGACGGGCGGCGGCGGTGGCCGCCAGCAGGGCCTGCGTCAGCCCGTAGCGCAGCGACGTATGCAGGCGCTTGCCCTGCACGTCCATGCGGTCGATCTCTTCGGCATTGGCGCGGAAGGTCGATACATCGCGTCCGACCAGCCAGGCGCGGATGACGCTATCCAGCAGCGGCAGGTGATCGGCCGGAACGAACAGGGGGTCGCGGCCCGCCAGCCCGGAAAAGATCACGTCCGCGCATTCGCCGATGGCGACCGTGCCGTCCTCCAGCACCAGCATCACGGAAATGATCGCGCCGGGCTGGACGATGGCCTGGTACCCGGGCGTCAGCGGCGCGCCCTCGACGAAGCTTCCGTTGTTGCGGCCGTGCGCCTTGACTGCGAGCAGGTCTTTGTTGAAGTAGCCCGATCGCCCGACCGAGTAGACAACATCTTGAATCTTCATCTTGGTTCTTCTCTTCCAATGAGGGGGAATTCGGCGAGGAACCGCCCCTGCGCTGTCGGAGCACCGCGAGCAAAGATTCCCCTGTTTTATCGTCTGCCGCGCCGGCGTGCCTGGCCGCGGCGCCCGGTCTCCGGTGTCGGATCCAGGCACGAAAACGGCACACCGGCAATCGGTTGTGACATTAATTGTCTATACAGGTAATGTCAACAATTCATATGCATCATCATGGTAAACACTAACGCGCGCCGGCCGTGCCCGCGCCGGCCTTGCCGCCCTGGCGGGACACCCGCTTACCGCTTGGCACTGTCGAGCCGGAAACGGCTGCCCAGCCGGTAGCGCCGGGAAGGATGGAAACACTTCACGAAGGTGATGGCCTGGCCCAGGATCCAGGTCCGCCGGGTCAGCACCAGGCACGGCTGGGTGGGGTCCATCTGCAGCAGCTTCGCCTGCTTGGCCGTCGGCAGCATGGCCTCGACCACGTGCTCGACCTCGTCGAACGGCACGTTGCGCAGCAGGTATTCGGCCGGCGTTTCCTGGTCGAACTTCTGGTCGGCGAAATGCGGCGCCACTTGCGGGCTGACGAATCTGTCCTCGAACTGGACGGGAATCTCGTTCTCGTAGTGCACGCAACGCGATTGGACCACGGGCTGCCCCGCCCGCAGGTCCAGCATGACCGCCACGTCGGCGCTGGCCGCGACCTGCTTCACCGACAGCACCTCGCAGCGATAGGCATGGCCTCGCAGCCGGATGTCGTCGGCCAGGTTGGCGATCTGCAGCAGGGTCGATTGCGATTTCTCTTCCGCCACGAAGGTGCCCACGCCGGCAATCCGGACGACCACGCCCTGCTCGGCCAGTTCCCGCAGCGCGCGATTGACCGTCATGCGGGAAATGCCGAACAGATTGACCAGTTCTTGTTCGGACGGCACGCGATCGCCGGGCTTCCATTCCTTGGTGCCGATCTTCGAGGATATGTATTCCCGGACCTGCTGGTACAACGCGGAAGGCCGAGTTGAACTCACTGATTCCTCCGCGGGACAAAGAGGGGTGGGGGGCAAAGGCGCGTTCATGAAGACTCTGGACGGATGTTCGCGGATTATAGGATTTTTCCCGCCGCGCCCGGGCCGTGCGCCGGACAACGTGGCCCGGCCGGCGGCCCGGCGCACGGCGTTCAGTTGCCCAGCAATTCGGCGCGCGCCGCCACGAAGCCCGCGGCGGCGGCGGCATGCAGCGCATGGCGGCCGGCCACGACACGAGGCCGCCCCGCCACCCATACGGCATCGATGGCCGAGCCGCGATGGCTGGCGAAGACATGGGCCGACAGCATGTCGGCGGCCGCCAGCCCCCCCAGCGCGGGATGGCCGGCGTCCAGCACCACGAAGTCGGCTTGCTGGCCCGCCGCCAGCCCCGCCACCGGGCGCCCCGCCGCCTGCGCGCCCCCGCGCACCGCGGCCAGGGTCAGCGCGGTCGCCACTTGCGGCTGCGCCGCCTCGGCGCCGACATTGCGCTGCCGCAGCGCCAGGCGCTGGCCATACTCGAGCCACAGCAGCTCTTCGGCGGCGTTCACGCAGACATGGCTGTCGGAACCCAGGCCCCAGGCCCCGCCATGCGCGCGCCAGGCGGAAAAATCGAACAGGCCGTCGCCCAGGTTGGCCTCGGTCGTGGGGCACAGCCCCGCCACGGCGCCGCACCGCGCGGCGCGGCGGTATTCGTCGGCGCCCATGTGCGTGGCATGCACCAGGCACCAGCGCGCATCGACCGGCGCGTGGTCGAGCAGCCAGGCGACCGGGCGCTGCCCGCTCCAGGCCAGGCAGTCGTCGACTTCGCGGGTTTGCTCGGCGATATGGATGTGCACCGGCGCGCGAGGATCCAGCGCGTCCAGGCCGGCGAGGGCCTCGCGCAGCGCCTCGGGCGGCACGGCGCGCAGGGAATGCGGCGCCAGCCCGAGCCGGGCGCCCTGCGCGTCGCAGGCGGCTCGCAGCGTATCCAGCAGGCGCAGCATCGATTCGGTCGAGCGGATGAAGCGGGCCTGGCCCGGGGTGGGCGCCAGGCCGCCGAAACCGCCGGCCTGGTAAAGCACGGGCAGCAGGGTCAGGCCGATGCCGGTGCGCTCGGCGGCGCGCATCAAGGCGCGGCTCAGGCAGGCGTCGTCGGCATAGGGCCGGCCGTCCGGCTCGTGATGCAGGTACTGGAACTCGCAGACGCTGGTGTAGCCGGCCTCGAGCATCTCGGCATAGAGCCAGGTGGCGATGGCCTCCATCTGCCCGGGCCCCAGGCGCGCGGCGAAGCGGTACATCAGCGTGCGCCAGCTCCAGAAACTGTCTTGCTGTTCGGCGCGGTATTCGGCCAGCCCCGCGAAGGCGCGCTGGAACGCATGGGAATGCAGGTTGGGCATGCCCGGGATCAGCGGGCCGGCCGCCCGCGGCGTACCGGCGGGCGCCGGCGCCCCCGCCTGCACGCGGGTCAGCAAGCCCGCGGCATCCCACTCGAGCAACACATTGCGCGCCCAGCCGTCGGCCAGCAAGGCGTCGGCCGCGAAAATCGAGGTCGTCATGCCGGGCTTCCCGCCGCGATGCGGCCCTGGCGCACCACGGTGCACGGCGGGCGCTGCCCGACCCAGTAAGCCAGTTCGGCCGCGTCACGCACGCGCCACAATACGAAATTGGCCGGCCTGCCGGGTCCGATGGCGCCATGCGTATCGGCCAGGCCCAGCGCGCGCGCCGCATGGCGCGTGACCCCCGCCAGCGCTTCCGGCACGGTCAGGCGGAACAGCGTGCAGGCCATGTTGAGCATCAGCAGCAGGCTCAATGCCGGCGACGTGCCCGGATTGTGATCGGTGGAGACGGCCATCGGCACTCCGGCGGCGCGCAAGGCCTCGACCGGCGGCAGGTGGGTGTCGCGCAGCGTGTAGTAGGCGCCCGGCAGCAGCACGGCCACGGTGCCGGCCTGGCGCATCGCCGCGACGCCGGCGGCGGACAGGTGCTCGACGTGATCGCACGACAGCGCCCCGTAGCGCGCCGCGAGCGCGGCGCCCCCCATGTCCGACAACTGCTCGGCATGCAGCTTCACCGGCAGCCCCAGCGCCCGCGCCGCCTGGAACACCCGTTCGGTCTCGGCCAGCGAAAACGCGATGCGCTCGCAGAACACGTCGACGGCATCGATCAGCCCTTCGCCGGCCAGCGCCGGCATCATGTCGCGGCACACCTGTTCGATGTAATCGCCGCTGCGGCCCGCGTACTCGGGCGGCAAGGCATGCGCGCCGAGGAACGTGGCGCGCACCGCGACCCCGTAGTCCCGGCCCAGGCGGCGCGCCACGCGCAGCTGCTTGCGCTCGTGCGCCAGCGCAAGGCCGTAACCCGACTTGATCTCGATGGCGCAGACGCCTTCGGCCAGCAGCTGTTCCAGCCGCGGCGCGGCCTGCGCATACAGCGCATCTTCTTCGAGCTCGCGCGTGGCCCGTACCGACGACATGATGCCGCCGCCCGCGCGGGCGATCTCTTCGTAGCCCGCGCCCGCCAGCCGCATGGCGAATTCGTTGGCCCGCTGGCCGCCATAGACCAGGTGCGTGTGGCAATCGACCAGGCCGGCGGTAACCAGGGCATCGCCGCCATCGAAGCGCGGCAGCCCGTCGAACCCGCGGGGCAGCGCTGCGCGCGCGCCGACCCAGGCGATCTTGCCGTCTTGCACCACGATCGACGCATCGGGCAACAAGGCGTCGCCGGCGCCGCAAGCGCCGGGCGCCAGCCGCAGGCGGTCCCAGATCCCATCGGCGCAAGGCAATTCGGAAAAGGCCATGATGATCAACCGTCCTTGTGTGTTGCGGCCGGCTCGAGGCGTACGGCCAGCAGCGCGGCTCCGGCATCCGGCGAGGTCGCCCGCCATGCCCGGGCAGTCCCTTGCCACCACCACCCGGTACCGGGCGGGCAGGCACGCCCATCGACCCGCCAGCGCCCGCGCAGCGCCAGCAACAGGCCCTGATCCGCCGGCGCCACGTACCCCTCGCCGCGCAGCACGCGGACCTCGGCGCGCAGGCGGTCGCGCCGCCACATCAGGTTGAAATCGGTAGAGGCGCCGCCCAGCAATTCGCACTCCAGCGCCGCATCGCCTGCGAACGCGAACGGCGCGTCGGGGCGGTCGAGCCGGTGATCGATGCCGGCCTGCGGCGCATGCAGGCGCACGCCGGCGCCCTCGAGCAGCATGATCACCCGGTCGACGCCGGGAAACGCGGAAAACGGCCCCGGCCGGTCGATGGTGGCGATGCTCGCGCGCCAGTCGAAGCTGTCCAGCCCGGCGCCGGCCGGCGCGCAGGCGATCTCGCGGGTGACGCCGCCGCCGTTCTTCCAGGGCGAGGCGGCCAGCGAGGCGATGTCGAAATGTTGGATGACCACGGGTGGCTCTGGAAACGGTCTACTTGATCATCGGCAGGTTCAGGCCGTGCTTGCGGGCCGCCTCGACCGCGATGTCGTAGCCCGCGTCGGCATGGCGCATCACGCCGGTGGCGGGGTCGTTCCACAGCACGCGCGCGATGCGCCGGGCGGCGGCGTCGCTGCCGTCGCAGACAATCACTACGCCGGCATGCTGCGAGTATCCCATGCCGACGCCGCCGCCGTGGTGCAGGCTGACCCACGTGGCGCCGCCCGCGGTATTGAGCAGCGCGTTCAGCAGCGGCCAGTCGGACACCGCGTCGCTGCCGTCCTGCATGCTTTCGGTTTCGCGGTTCGGGCTGGCCACCGAGCCGGTGTCGAGATGGTCGCGGCCGATCACGATGGGCCCCTTGAGCTCGCCCGACTTGACCATGTCGTTGAATGCCAGGCCGGCCTTTTCCCGCTGCCCCAGCCCCAGCCAGCAGATGCGCGCGGGCAGGCCCTGGAAGGTGATGCGTTCGCGCGCCATGTCGAGCCAGCGATGGGTATGGTGGCTGTCGGGGAACAGTTCTTTGATCTTGGCGTCGGTCTTGTAGATGTCTTCGGGGTCGCCCGACAGCGCGACCCAGCGGAACGGCCCCTTGCCTTCGCAGAACAGCGGACGGATATAGGCCGGCACGAAACCCGGGAAGTCGAAGGCGTTCTGCACGCCTTCATCGTAGGCCACCTGGCGGATGTTGTTGCCGTAGTCGACCGTGGGAATGCCCATGGCCTGGAAATCGAGCATGGCCCGCACGTGCACCGCGCAGGACTGCGCCGCCGCCTTGCGCAGCGCCGGATGCTGCGCCGGGTCGGCCTTGGCGGCCTCCCACTGGGCCAGTGTCCAGCCGATGGGCAGGTAGCCGGCCGCCAGGTCGTGCGCCGAGGTCTGGTCGGTGACCAGGTCGGGCCGCAGGCCGCCGGCCCGGGCGCGCTCGACCAGCTCGGGCAGCACCGCCGCCGCATTGCCCAGCAGGCCGATCGACACCGCTTCTTTGGCTTCGGTGTGGCGCTTGACCAAGGCCAGCGCCTCGTCGATGTCTTTCGCCTGCTTGTCCAGATAGCGGGTGCGCAGGCGGAAATCGATGCTGGCCTGCTGGCACTCGACGGTCAGCGACACCGCGCCGGCCAGCGTCGCGGCCAGCGGCTGCGCGCCGCCCATGCCCCCCAACCCGGCGGTAAGGATCCACCTGCCGGACAGGTCGTTGCCATAGTGCTGCCGGCCGGCCTCGACGAAAGTCTCGAAGGTGCCCTGCACGATGCCCTGGCTGCCGATGTAGATCCAGCTGCCCGCCGTCATCTGGCCATACATCATCAGGCCCTTGCGGTCGAGTTCGCTGAAGTGCTCCCAGCTGGCCCACTTGGGTACCAGGTTGGAATTGGCCAGCAGCACGCGTGGCGCATCGGGGTGGGTCTTGAACACGCCCACCGGCTTGCCCGACTGGATCAACAGGGTTTCGTCGTCGTCCAGCGCCTTGAGCGAGGCCAGGATCTGGTCGAACGAGGCCCAGTCGCGCGCCGCGCGGCCGATGCCGCCGTACACGACGAGATCGTTCGGGCGCTCGGCGACTTCCGGGTCGAGGTTGTTCTGCAGCATCCGGAAGGGGGCCTCGGTCAGCCAGCTCTTGCAGTGCAGCGTGCTGCCGCGCGGCGCGCGGACGACGCGGCTGGCATCGTGGCGCGGGTCGGCCTTGCCCGCGGAAGGTTTGTCGGGTGCGTTCATGGCGATGTTCCTTTCGATGGATGGTCTGGAAGCGCGGGCTCAGCCGCGGCTGGGCAGGATGGCCTGCACGGGCGCGGGCCAGTCGCTGCGGCGCGCCCACTGGCGCATGGCTTCGATGAACGGGGCCAGCAGGCAGTCTTGCTCGATGAACGCCACGCGCTCGCGGATGCGGGCGAATTCGGCTTCCAGCAGGGGCGAGCTTTTCAGCCCGCGCTTCAGTTCGATGCCCTGCGCCGCGGCCATCGCCTCGATGCCGACCACCACCGCGGTGTTGTCGACCATGTCGCCCAGGCGCCGGCCGGCGAAGGTCGCCATCGACACGTGGTCTTCCTGGTTGGCCGAAGTCGGCAGGCTGTCGACGCTGGCCGGATGCGCGAGCGACTTGTTTTCCGAAGCCAGCGCCGCGGCCGTGACCTGGGCGATCATGAAGCCGGAATTGACGCCGCCGTCGCGCACCAGGAACGGCGGCAGGCCCGACAACCCGCTATCGAGCAGCAAGGCCATGCGGCGTTCGGAGATGGCGCCGATCTCGGCGACGGCCAGGGCGATGATGTCGGCCGCGAAGGCGACCGGCTCGGCATGGAAGTTGCCGCCCGAGATTACGTCGCCATTGTCGAAGACCAGCGGGTTGTCCGATGCCGCGTTGGCCTCGATGTGCAGCACCCGGGCGGCATGCGCCAGGTTGTCCAGGCAGGCGCCCATCACCTGGGGCACGCAGCGGATCGAGTACGGGTCCTGCACCCGGCCGCAGTCGGCATGCGAGGGAACGATCTCGCTGCCGTCGAGCACGGCGCGCAGCGCGCCGGCCACCGCGACCTGCCCCGGCTGCCCGCGCGCGGCGTGGATGCGCGCGTCGAAGGGCTTGACCGAGCCCTGGATGGCCTCGAGCGACAGCGAGCCCGCCATCAGCGCCGCGGCGAACACGTCTTCCGCGCCGAACAGGCCGGCCAGCGCCAGCGCGGTCGAGGCTTGCGTGCCGTTGAGCAGCGCCAGCCCTTCCTTGGGCCCCAGCACGAAGGGTTCCAGGCCGATGCGGCGCAGCGCCTCGGCGCCGCTGACGACCTGCCCGTCGGGCGCCGTGGCCTCGCCCTCGCCTATCAGCACGCAAGCCAGGTGCGCCAGCGGCGCCAGGTCGCCGGAGGCGCCGACCGACCCTTTCGACGGGATGCGCGGCAGCAGGCCGGCGTTGGCCAGCGCCAGTAGCGCATCGACCAGCTCGGGGCGCACGCCCGAATGCCCGCGCGCCAGGCTCACGGCCTTGGTGGCCAGCACCAGCCGCACCACGCCGTCGGCCAGCGGCTCGCCCGTGCCCGCGCTGTGCGACAGCACCAGGTTACGTTGCAGTTCGGCCAGGCGCTCGGGCGGAATGATGGTCTGCGCCAGCTTGCCGAACCCCGTATTGATGCCATAGACCACCGCGCCGGCATCGACAATGCGGCGCACCGTGGCCTGCGAGGCAAGCAGCCGCGCCCGCGCGGCGGGGTCCAGCGAAAGCTGCACGCCGCCGGCATGGATGCGGCGCAACAGGGCAAGGCTGACCTGCCCGGGCACCAGCACACAAGCCTCGGCGCCTGACGCCGGGGCGTCGATTGTGTTGTTCATTATATGTATGATCCTGTATGTACAAGTATGACCTTGCCTATTGTGCCTGGAAACCTGCGCGGTGAACAGGTCCGGTTTGGGAAGTCGCTTCCCCATCTAGGGACATGCCTCGCACACCAGCCTCGCCGTGCCGGGCCAGGGGCCGACCGACTTCGCCCGGCCCCTGGCCCGGCACGGCGAGGCGACTCAAGAACCCAAACTCCTCCGCCCCATCAATCCGCCCCATATCCTTGACTACAATGCGCCCATCAACCTCGTTGTATCGGACACCAGCCATGCTTTGGGTCAAGGCCTTTCATATCGTCTTCATCGCGTCCTGGTTCGCCGGGCTGTTCTACCTGCCCCGCCTGTACGTGAACCTGGCCCAGCAATCCGACCCCGCCGTGCAGTCCTGTCTGATCGGCATGGCGCGCCGCCTGTACCGCTTCACGACCCTGCTGGCCGTCATCGCCGTCGCGCTGGGATTGTGGCTGTACATCGGCTACGGCATCGGCATGGGCCCCGGCAACGGCTGGATGCACGCCAAGCTGTTCTTCGTGCTGCTCATCATCGGCTACCATCATGCCTGTGGCGTGATGCTGCGCAAGTTCGAACAGGGCCGCAACACGCGCACGCACAAGTTCTACCGCTGGTTCAACGAAGTTCCTGTCTTGCTGCTCGTGGCGGTGGTGCTGCTGGTGGTGCTCAAGCCTTTCTGACCACACTCACTGCCCGGCCTCTCGGCCCGGATTCGTATGCCTTCTGATGAACAAGACCGCCGCAAGACGCTGACGGTCAAGAAAACGGCGCGCGACGCCCACGCCGCTGGCGATGCCAAACGCAAGCGCAGCGGCGCGCGGGCGCGCTCGGCCGCGCAGCTCGAGCGCACCAAAGAACAGGCCAGCCGCCGGCACGAAACTGCCGCGCCGCACGCCCCCCGCGCACAAGACTTTGACGCCCCCGCGCCGGCGCAGGGCTTCGATGCCCCGCCTGCCGGCTTCGACGCGCCCGAACAATTCGACGCCCCTCCGCCCGGGCCGTCCCGCCGCCGCCAACCGCGCGCGCCGCGCGAAGCGGAAGTCTTCGCCGTATTCGCCCCCTGTCCCCAGGGCCTGGAAGCCGCGCTGACCGCCGAAATGCAGGCCCTGGGCTTTGCCGACGCGCAGGCCGGCCGGGCCGGCTGCCATTTCAGCGCCGATTGGCCCGGCATCCAGCGCGCCAACCTG
>Ga0182737_1001075_pt1 | contig 29449 bp, 25 predicted proteins | sample eDN5th30CBELigOP_FD_128878 | JGI IMG/M metagenome (GOLD analysis project Ga0182737, IMG submission 128878) | Enriched Organic Plus compost microbial communities from Emeryville, California, USA - eDNA 5th pass 30_C BE-Lig OP (version 2) (version 2) ... | reverse complement strand
GCCGCCGCGTCCTCGGGCGAGACGCTCGCGGACCAGGTCGAGGGCCGCGTCCTCGTGGCGGTCTCCGGCGGCGTCGACAGCGCGGTCGCGGCCCTGCGCGAGCGGGAACGCGGCGCCGACGTGGTCGCCGTGACCGTGAAGCTCTGGGCCGACCCCGACACCGACGGAACCAAGGCCTGCTGCTCGCCCGAGGCCGTGCTCGGCGCCCGCGCGCTCACCCACGAGCTCGGGATCCCGCACTTCACGCTCGACCTCGAGGGCCCGTTCCGCGAGAGGGTCGTGGACGAGTTCCTGCGGGGATACGGGGAGGGCCGAACCCCGAACCCCTGCGTCCTCTGCAACGGCGAGGTTAGGATCGCGGCGATGGTCGACCTGGCCGACCGGGTCGGTGCCGATTGCCTGATCACCGGCCACTACGCCCGCGTGGTCGAAGACGAGGGCGGGCCGCTGATCGCGGCGGGAAGCGACGAGCGTAAGGACCAGAGCTACATGCTCGCCGCGCTGCCCCCGGAGGTGGTCGCGCGGCTGCGGTTCCCGCTGGCCGACCTCTCGAAGGACGAGGTGCGGGAGATCGCGGAGGCGGCGGGTCTCGCCGTGGCGAAGAAGCCCGAGAGCCAGGACCTCTGCTTCCTCGCCGGGCAGAGCAAGAAGGACTTCCTGAAGCGGCACGCCGGACTCGGCGAGCGGCCGGGGCCGGTGGTGGACGTGGAGGGCAGGCCCCTGGGCGAGCACCCCGGGCAGCACCACTTCACCGTCGGTCAGCGCCGTGGGCTCGGCCTGGCGTCGACGGAGCCCCTCTACGTGCTCGGCACCGACGCCGCGACGAACTCGGTTCGAGTCGGTTCGCGCCGGCACCTGCTCGCGGACCGGGTGCGGATCAGAAACGCGGTGATGCACCGCGACGGGGACCGGGTCGACCGGGTGCGGCTGAGGTACCACACCGCTCCCGTGCCGGCCCGCCTCGAGGCCGCCGCCGGGCGCCACGACCGTCTCGAGATCGAGCTGGAGGAGCCCTTCGAGGGGCCCGCGCCGGGCCAGGCCGCGGTCCTGATGAGCGGAGACGTGGTCGTGGGCCACGCGACCATCGCCGGACGGGCCGATCAAAGTAGGGTGCCGGGTTCATGAAGTCGGCTGAAATTCGGGAGACGTATCTGTCCTTCTTCGAGGAGCGGGGCCATCGCCGCATGCCCTCCGCGTCGCTGGTGCCCGCGCCGGACGACACCTCGACCCTTCTCACGGTGGCGGGCATGCAGCCCTTCAAGCCGTACTTCCTGGGCCGCGAGCAGCCGCCCGCGACGCGGCTCACCTCGGCCCAGACCTGCTTCCGCACGCCGGACATCGAGGAGGTCGGCAAGACGCTGCGGCACCTGACCTTCTTCGAGATGCTGGGCAACTTCAGCTTCGGGGACTACTTCAAGGAGCAGGCGATCCCCTTCGGCTGGGAGCTCTCCACCCAGGGCTTCGGCTTCGACCCGGAGCGGATCTGGATCACCGTCTTCGGCGGCGACGAGGAGCTGGGCCTCGGCCCCGACGAGGAGTCGATCGAGATCTGGCGGGGCATCGGCGTGCCCGAGGAGCGCATCGTGAAGCTGCCGCGCTCCGAGAACTTCTGGCAGGGCGGACCGACCGGGCCGTGCGGACCCTGCTCCGAGATGTACCTGGACCGGGGGCTCGAGTTCGGCACCGAGGACGACCGGCCCGGCGATGACAGCGACCGGTTCCTGGAGTACTGGAACCACGTCTTCATGAGCTACGACCAGGCCGAGGACGGCACCCTCACCCCGCTGCCCAAGAAGAACATCGACACCGGCATGGGCCTCGAGCGGATGGCCGCGGTCCTTCAGGGCGTCGACTCGGTCTACGACACCGACCTCTTCCAGCCGCTGATCGGCCTGGCCGAGGAGAAGTCCGGGCAGAAGTACGGCAGCGACGAGGCCGTGACCCGCTCGATGCGGGTGATCAGCGACCACAGCCGCGGCATGACCTTCCTGCTCGCCGCCGGCGTGGTCCCGTCGAACGAGGATCGCGGCTACGTCCTGCGCCGCGTGATGCGTCGGGCCATCCAACAGGGCCGCGCCCTCGGCCTGGAGGGCTCGTGGCTCGGTGACTTCACCGACCTGACCGTCGAGATGATGGGGGACGCCCACCCGCAGGTGGTCGCCGAGAAGGACCGCATCGACCGTTGGGTACGGGCGGAGGAGGAGAGCTTCGGGCGCACCCTGGACCGGGGCACCGCGCTGCTCGAGGAGATCGTCGGGAAGGCACTCGAGGAATCGAGCTCCTGGATCAGCGCCGAAGACGCGTTCAGGCTCCACGACACCTACGGCTTCCCGTTCGACCTGACCCGCGAGATGGTGCAGGAACGGGGGCTATCCGTGGACGACCAGGGCTTCGACGAGCTGATGGAGCAACAGCGCAACCGGGCCCGCAGCAACGCGACCGGGGGCGCGGGCGGCTCGAACCGCCACGAAGAGATCCTCGCCTTCGCGGGGGAGGGTCCGGAGGCCGAGTTCGTCGGGTACGAATACCTCCGGGCCGAGACCGGCATCGGTTCGTTGCGCGAAGCGGACGGCACCGCCCTCGCCAAGCTCGAGCAGAGCCCGTTCTACGCGGAGGGCGGCGGCCAGGTCGCCGATTCGGGCAGGCTGATCTGGGACGGCGGCGAGGCCGAGGTGACAGACGTGGTCAGGGTCGGCGACGACCAGGTACTCGAGCTGAGGGCGACGACGGAGGGCGATACCGCCTGGCCGCCGCCCGGGGCGACCGTCGAGGCCGTGGTCGACCGCGACGCCCGGTTCCGCACGATGCGCAACCACACCGCGACCCACCTGCTCCACGCGGCGCTGCGCGAGCGCCTCGGCACCCACGTCCACCAGGCGGGTTCCTCGGTCCGGCCGGACAAGCTCCGCTTCGACTTCAGCCACGGCGACGCGCTGAGCCCCGAGGACGTGCGCTGGGTAGAGGACCGCGTGAACGGTTGGATCAAGGACGGAGACCCGGTCCGCTGGATGATCATGGAGAAGCCCGAGGCGGAGAAGCTCGGGGCGATGGCGCTCTTCGGAGAGAAGTACGGCGACCTGGTCCGCGTCGTCGAGGTCGAGAACGTCTCGCGCGAGCTCTGCGGGGGGACGCACGTCGCGAACACCGCGGAGATCGGGATCTTCAAGATCGTGGCCGAGAGCAGCTCGGCCGCCAACGTCCGGCGGATCGAGGCCATCACCGGGCCCGACGCCATCGACTGGTTCCGCGAGCGGGCCGGCGAGCTTGATCGGGTCGGACGCCTGCTGGGCGACGCCCGGGACCCGGTCCGGGCCGCCGAGGACGCCGCCGCCAGGATCGCCGAGGCGGCAGAGGGGGCGAAGAAGGCCGCCAAGCAGCAGCAGGGACAGCTCGCGTCCGACCTCGCGGGAAGGGCCGAGACGGTGGGCGGTTTCGAGGTCGTGATCGCCGAGGTGCCGATCGGCAACCCGAAGGAGATCCTCACGGTGGCCAAGCAGATCCAGGGCAAGTCCGGCACCAGCGCGGTACTCGCCGGGGCCGACCCCGGCACCGGCAAGGTCGGGATGGTCGTCCTGCTCGCCGCCGAGCACGCCGGCCGCGCGTCGGCGCGCGAGCTCGTCGCCGCCGCGGCGCCGAAGATCGGCGGGGGCGGCGGAGGCAGCGACGAGATGGCCCAGGCGGGCGGCAAGAACCCCGACGGCGTGGCAGACGCCCTGGCCGCGGCGCGCGAGTACCTGGAGTCCCGCTAGGTGCGGGTCCTGGCGCTCGACTACGGGACGGCCAGGATCGGCTGCGCGATCTCCGATCCCACCGGCACGCTCTCGACCCCGATCGCGGCGATAGAGCCGCCGGAGATCGAGGCGGTCGCGAGGCTGGCCGCGGAGCGCGAGGCCGAGAAGATCGTGGTCGGGCTCCCGGTCTCCCTCTCCGGGGAGGACTCGGCCCAGACCGAGCTGACCCGGGGGTTCGCCGTCGACCTGGAAGAAGCCGTGAGCGTCCCGGTCGTCACGTGGGACGAGCGCTTCACGACCCGGATGGCCGCCCAGACCCGGCGCGACACCGGCTCGGGAGCCGCTGAGGACTCGATCGCCGCCGCCCACCTTCTGGAGAGCTTCCTGCAGGCCTCCTCGGCGCGGGAGGGGGCCCCTTGAGCGAGCGCTGGTTCGACGACCTCCCGGAGCACGACCCGAACGACCCCGAGGCGGTCGAGCGAGCCCTCCGGCGGCAGGAGCGTGCCGCGCGGCGGCAGGGATCCGGGTCGCGCCGGGCGGCTCGCGCGCCGGAGCGCGGGAACGGACGGCCGCGCGGGCCGGGTGCCGGCCCGCGCCCCCGGGGGACCGGCGGGGGCGGACCGCGCAAGGGCCGGCTGGTCGTGCTGGGCGCCGGCGTGCTCGGGCTGATCGTCGTGGCCTGGTTCATCTTCGCGCTCTTTCAGCCGTTCAAGGGCGACGGGACGGGCGAGCCGTTCCGCATCAACATCCCGCAGGGCGACAGCGTCGGCCAGATCGGCGACCTGCTCGCCGAGAAGGACGTGATCTCCAACGCGACGTTGTTCGAGCTCCGAGCCACCCTCTCCGGCAAGCGCGGCGACCTCAATCACGGAGTGCACGAGTTTCGCGAGGACATGTCCTACGGCGCGGCGATCGAGGAGCTGACCAAGACCACGGCCAGGCGCACCATCACCGTCACGATCCCGGAGGGCCTGAGCCGCTCCGAGACCGCCGGCGTGGTCGAGGCCGCCGGCATCCCCGGCGACTACATGGCCGCTTCGGTCAGGTCCAAGGGCTTCGACCCGAACGACTACGGGGCCCAGGGGAGGGCGAAGAATCTGGAGGGCTTCCTGTTCCCGGCCACCTACGAGCTGAAGCCGAACGCGACCGTGAAGGACCTGGTGGCCCAGCAGCTGGGGGCATTCGAGGACAACATCGCCGGCGTGAACATGAAGCACGCCAGGTCGAAGAACCTGACGGTCTACGACGTGCTCACCATCGCCTCGATGGTCGAACGGGAGGTGGCCGTGCCCAAGGAGCGCCGGACCGTCGCGGCCGTGATCTACAACCGCCTTAAGATGGGCGAGCCGCTCGGCATCGACGCCACGATCCGGTTCGCGCTCGACAACTGGAGCGAGCCGCTGACCGAGTCGGACCTGGACACGGACACGCCCTACAACACGCGCAGGAACGCCGGCCTGCCGCCCGGCCCGATCGGCAACCCGGGGCTGGCCTCGATCGAGGCCGTGGCGCAGCCGGCCAAGACCGACGTGTGGCTATACGTGGTGAAGCCCGGCGGCTGCGGAGAGCACGTGTTCTCGTCCTCCCTGGAGGAGCACAACGCCAACGTCGAGAAGTACCAGCAGGCTCAGGCCGAGGCGGGCGGCTCGCCGACCGAGTGCTGATGGCTGGGACCGTCCACCGGCTGGCCGTCCTCGGCCACCCCGTGTCCCACTCGCGCTCCCCCGCGATGCAGAACGCGGCGCTTGCCGCCCTGGGACTCGGCGAGTGGGAGTACGGGGCGATCGACATCGAGCCTGGCCGCTTCAAGGCGCTCGTCCGCGGGCTCCCGGACGAGGGATTCGTCGGCGCGAACGTCACGGTGCCCCACAAGGAGGCGGCCCTCGCGGTCGCCGACGAGGCCTCCGGGGCCGCCGAGGCGATCGGCGCCGCGAACACGCTCGTGTTCGAGCGGGGGATGATCCGGGCCGAGAACACCGATGCTCCCGGGCTGCTCGACGCGATCGGTGAGTTCGCGGGGGAACTCGCCGGCCGGCGCGCCCTCGCCCTCGGCGCCGGCGGCGCGGGCCGGGCGGTGGTGTGGGCGCTCGCCGAGGCGGGCGCCGACGTGATGCTTTGGAACCGGACCCATTCCAGGGCCGAGGAGCTGGCCGCGGAGCTGGGGGTTGAGGTGATCCCACCCGAGCTCCATGGCGAGGTCGACCCGGGCGCGTTCGACGTGATCGTCAACGCCTCCGCGGCGGGGCTGGGAGACGGCGACGGGCTCTCTTCGCTGCCCCTCGACCCGGCCGGTTTCCGGCCCGGTCAGACGGTCGTGGACATGGTCTACGGCAAGGGGCCCGGCACGCTCGTGGAGGCCGCCCGACGGGGAGGGGCCGAGACGGTCGACGGTCTCGAGGTGCTCGTCCGTCAGGGTGCGAGATCGCTCGCCATGTGGACCGGGCGCGAGCCCGATCTGGATGTCATGAGGAGCGCGGCTCGCGCGTGACGATCCTCGCCGCGGGATCCTCGCCGACCTCGGCGACCGCGAAGCGACCCGGCTCGTCGGGCACGTAGACGTCGAACACCGCGGGCGCATAGCGGTCGGCGAAGGAAGTCAGGCCGAGCCCCCGGATCTCGACCAGCGCGCCCCGGTTCGACTCGACGGTCAGGACCAGGCGGGAACCGGGCTCGGCCGCGAGTTCGACGAACCGGTTGCCGCCATCGAGGTCGACGGTCTCGTGGGTAGTCCGGGAGGCTTCCGACCGCTCCTTCCTCTGCGGCCCGTCCGCGCCCGCGGAGACGGTGGCGCCGTTGGATCCGGACTCGCCGGTGGCGGCGGTGGGCGGCGGATCGGAATCGCGTTCGCTGGGCTCGGGGACGACGATGGCGATGACCGACGAGATCCCGAGCAGGACGAGCATCACGATCAGCAGTCGGCGGGCGGCCATTGTCAATAGCCTAGGCATCTCAATGAGTTTTCGATTCACAACCGCGGGCGAGTCGCACGGGCCGGGACTGGTCACCATCGTCGAGGGACTGCCGGCCGGCCTGGAACTGGACCGGGAGACGCTGGACCGGGACATGGCGCGCCGCCAGCTCGGTCACGGCCGCGGCGGCCGCATGAAGATCGAGACCGACGCCGTCGAGATCCGCACGGGCGTCCGTCACGGGTACACGATGGGCGGCCCCGTCGCCGCGCTCGTCCCCAACCGGGACTACAAGAACTGGGACGAGCGGATGAACCCGTGGCCGATCGAGGGCGAGATCCCGCCCGTCACGATGCCACGACCCGGGCACGCCGACCTCGTCGGCATGTGGAAGTACAAGCACGAGGACCTGCGGCCGATCCTGGAGCGGGCCAGCGCCCGCGAGACCGCCGCGCGCGTCGCCGCCGGCGCTATCGCCCGTGCCTTCCTGACCGCGGTCGGGGTGACCGTGAAGAGCCACGTCACGCAGATCGGCTCGATCGTCGCACCGGAGCGGGAGGACCTCGCGATCGAGGACTTCGAGGGCGTCGACGACGATCCGGTGCGGTGCCTGGACAAGGCGACCTCGGAGGCGATGGTCGAGGAGATCAACGTCCTCCGGAAGCGGAACGAGAGCCTGGGTGGCACCTTCGAGGTTCGCGTGTTCGGGCTGGTGCCGGGGCTGGGGAGCCACATCTCCTGGGAGGACCGGCTGGACGGGAGGCTCGCTCAGGCGATCTGCTCGATCCAGTCCGTGAAGGGCGTCTCGATCGGCCAGGCGTGGGACGTCGCCGGACGCCCCGGCAGCGCCGCCCACGACGAGATCTTCTACTCGGAGGAGCGCGGCTACTACCGCGAGACCAACCACGCCGGCGGCCTCGAGGGCGGCATGACCAACGGGATGCCGCTGTCGGTCCGTGCGGCGATCAAGCCGATCTCGACCATGACGAAGCCGCTCCGCTCCGTCGACACGGCCACCAAGGAGCCCGCCCAGGCCCACAAGGAGCGGACCGACTCGACGGTGGTCCCGGCGGCCGCCGTGGTCGGGGAGGCCATGATCTGCCTGGCGATGGTCAAGACCTACCGCGAGAAGTTCGGGGGCGACCACATGGACGACGTGCTCGCCTCGATCGCCGCGTACAAGGAACGAATCGGCTGGCGATGATCTGCCTCGTCGGGTTCATGGGTGCCGGCAAGTCGACGGCGCTGGTCGAGCTCGCGGCGCATGGACTCCACACGGTCGACGCCGACGCGCTGATCGAGGAGCGGGCCGGCCGCCCGATCCCCGAGATCTTCGAGAGCGAGGGCGAGGAGGCCTTCCGCGAGTTGGAGCGCGAGGCGGTGGTGGGTGCCCTGGCGGACCCGACCATCGACGTGCTCGCTCTCGGCGGCGGCGCCGTCGAGAGCGAGGCGATACGCGAGGCCCTGATGGTGGACGGCCACACCGTCGTCTGGCTCGACATCGACATCGACGCGGCGTGGCGCCGGGTGCGGCACTCGTCCCGCCCGCTCGCCCGCGACGAATCGGCCTTCCGGGCGCTCTTCGCCCGCCGCCGCGAGCTCTACGACTCGGTCGCCGACGCGATCCTGCCCGGGGTCGCGCGACGGATCTGGGACCGCGCCCTCGAGCCGGTCCGGAAGCTGGAGGAGCTTCCCGAGGGAACCCGCATGTTCTGGGCCGAGAGCTCGGGCGGCGAGTACCCCGTTTACGTGGGTCGCGAGCTGCTCGGATCGTCCCTGTTCGCGGAGGGCTCCCCGGCCCTGCCGGGCGACGGCCGCTCGTTCGCCTTCACCGACGACTCGGTCGGAGAGCTGTACGGGGATCGCCTGGGCGAGCTGGCGGCGACGGTGAGCGTGCCGCCAGGAGAAACCGCGAAGTCGATGGAGCAGCTGGACCGCTCGCTCCGCGAGATGGCGAGGGACGGCGTGACCCGGTCCGACCGCCTGATCGCCCTCGGCGGCGGCGTGGTCGGCGACCTGGCCGGCTTCTGCGCCCACACCTACCAGCGCGGGATCCCGGTGGTCCAGGTCCCGACGACCCTGGTCGCCCAGGTCGATTCCTCGTACGGAGGCAAGACCGGGGTCGACCTCCCGGAGGGCAAGAACTACGTCGGCGCCTTCCACCTTCCCTCTTCGGTGATCAGCGACGTGGACGTCCTCTCGACGCTGCCCGAGGCCGAGCTGACGGCCGGCATGGCGGAGGTCGTGAAGACCGCGCTCCTGGCCGGGGGAGGGCTCTGGGATGAGGTGGCCGCGCTCCAGCCCGGCGAGATCCTCAGCCGACCCGACCTGATCTTCGCCTGCGCCCGGTACAAGTGCGGCGTGGTCGCCGCGGACGAGCGCGACACCGGTCTCCGCGCGCAACTGAACCTGGGCCACACGGTCGGGCACGCCATCGAATCGGTCACCGCCTACGAGCGCTACCGCCACGGCGAGGCGGTGGCCCTGGGGCTGCTCGCCGCGCTCCGGCTCTCGGGAGCCGACTGGCTCCGCGACGAGGTCAGGCAGTGGAACGTCAGGCACGGCCTGCCGGTCGAGCTCGACCCGGCGATGGACCCGGCCGCGGTGGTCGAGGCGGTGCAGTTCGACAAGAAGAAGACGTCGCGGGGGGTAGGCTTCGTGCTGTTGGAAGAGCCCGGCAACCCGCTGATCGACCGTCCCGTCGAGGACTCGGCGATTCTCGCCGCCGTCGAGGAGCTGCGCCCGTGAGCGCCGCCTCGAACCGCGTCGCCGTGCTCCACGGGGTCAACTTCGACGTGCTGGAGCGGCGCGACCCCGAGCTCTACGGCGGCCTCAGCCTCGCCGAGCTCGAGTACAGGATCGGCGGTTGGTCCGGCGAGCTGGGGCTCGAGCCGATCTTCTTCCAGTCCAACTCCGAGGCAGAGTTCTGCGGCTACCTCCACCGGGTGGCCGAGACCGCCGACGGGGCGATCGTGAACGCCGGTGCCTGGACCCACTACAGCCGCGCCATCGGCGACGCGCTTGCCGTCGACCCGGTCCCCACCGTCGAGGTCCACCTCTCCGACGTGGAGAACCGCGAGGAGTGGCGCAAGGTCTCGGTCTTCGAAGGGCTGGTCGAGGCGAAGATCACCGGCCGGGGCGTCGAGGGCTACCGGGACGCGCTCGCCCTGCTGGCCGAGCGGTTGGGGGTATGAGCCCCGACCTCGCCGCAAGGGCGGACCGGCTCGCCGAGGCGCTCGGGAGCGCGAGCACGGATGGCTCGGCGGTCGACGCCTATCTCGTCACGAATCTGACCAACGTCGAGTACCTGACCGGGTTCACCGGCACCAACGGCGCCTGCCTCGTGACCGAGGACGGGAGGACGTTCCTGACCGACTTCCGGTACGCGGAACGGGCCGCGGCGATCGAGGGCTGGGAGGTGGAGATAGTCTCGGGCAGGTGGCTCGACGGCCTCGCCTCGCGACTGGCGGGAACGGTCGGGTTCGAGGACGACCACGTGACCGTCCGCACGGCCGCCACCCTGGAGGAGGCCGCCGAGGCCGCGGAGCTCGTCGCCGCGGGCGGCCAGGTCGAGCGGCTGCGCCGGGTCAAGGACGCCGGGGAGATCGAACGGATCGCCGCGGCCGCCGAGATGACGGACGGCCTCTACCGGGAGCTGATCGAATTCGGCCTGCTCGGCCGCACCGAGACCGAGGTGGATGCCTTCCTCACCGGCCGGATGCGCGAGCTGGGGGCCGAGCCGTCGTTTCCCCCCATCATCGCCTCGGGATCCAACGGAGCCTCTCCGCACGCCGAGCCCACGGACCGCGAGATCGGCCCGGGGGAGCTCGTCACCGTGGACATGGGCGTGAAGCTGGACGGTTACTGCTCGGACTGCACCCGGACGTTCGCGACCGGGGCGGAGTCGGACCTGGACTCGCTCTCGCGCGAGGCCTACGAGATCACGCTCCGCGCCAACGAGGCGGGTCTGGCGGCGATCCGGGCGGGTGCGTCCGGTTCCGAGGTCGACGAGGTCGCCCGCGAGTTGATCCGCGACGCGGGGTACGGCGAGAACTTCGGGCACGGTCTGGGCCACGGGGTCGGGCTCGAGATCCACGAGGCGCCGCGCCTCGGCCCGAGCAGCGAGGACCAGCTGCTGGACGGGGAGGTGGTGACCGTGGAACCCGGCATCTACGTCTCGGGCAAGACCGGGGTGCGGATCGAGGACCTGGTCGTGGTGGGTCCTCAGGGGGTCGCGCGCAACCTGAGCTCGATACCCAAAGAGCTCACCTTCGTCTGACCAGGGGCCCCGCGGGGCCCTTCTCGTTTAAGCCCCGTTGACGAGAACGCATCATTCGTGACGATGCCCTATAGTGTGATGCCCGTCACACAGACGACATTGCTTCTGTCACGAGTGGGGAGGGGACTCCGGAGCAAATGGCGAGGGAGTTTTGAGGAGAGAGGTGCAGACGAAAAGACCGGCCTGAGGGGGCCGGTCTTTTCATTGCACCGCTGGGACCACGACCCACGTCACGCCGGGCGACGCAGATCCCAGGCCGCGTGGCTCAGCTCCCACGCTGGGTGGCTGCGAAGACGGCGGCATCTCTCCCCTTGAAGCAGCCACCCTGAACGCGAGGCCCGGTAACACGAGAACGGGGCCCCGCGGGGCCCCGTTCTCGTTGCTTGCTTTATGCCGCTGCGCTACAGGCCGGACGTACCGTCCCAGCCATTCGCGTAGCAGTACGCGTCGCCGGGGGACGGGGTCGTGACCTCGCAGCTCTCGATCGTTCCGTTGCCGTAGAACGTCTCGATGTGCTCGTTGGCGTCCGCCGCTGCGCGGGGGTCGCCGTGCGGGTCGCGGCCGTAGCCCCACTCGGGACGGGGCGGCACGTTCTCGAGCGGCGGAACGCTGACGCCGATCCCGCGGGTCCCGCTGAACGTGGGCGGTCCGCTGTCGTAGTAGACCATGAAGCTCTCGTCCGGACCGGCCGGGAACGTCGAGGTCGGAGGCAGCGCCTCGTAGTCGAGATCCCAGGTTCGGGCGGGCTTCAGGGTCGGCGAGTACCGCAGGGCACCGATCGTCCGGGCCTCGACCTCAGCGGCGTAATTGGTGACCTGGTGGTCGCCGAGCGCCAGCTGGAGCAGGACCTGGTGCGGGTTCGTGCCCGGCAGCGGGTTGTCCGTCAGGTTGTGGGCGTAGCCGTTGCCCTCGCCGCGGTCCCAGAGCATCTGCATCAGGGAGAGCAGAAGCGGGCGGGTCGCGAGGTCCGGGTAGTTGGCGTAGAGCCCGACGACCGGGAGCTTGAAGTACTCGTCCGAGTCCACCGAACGGCGGAGCAGGGTCGAGTAGTTGATTCCCGGCACGCCGAGGACGCCGTAGTCGACATCCGGGTCGAGCGCGGTGAGCGCGCCGCCCATGATGCCGCCCTGGCTGATCCCGTAGTAGTAACCACGGGTGTCCTCGCCGGCGCTGGTGTCGATCACCGACGCGGCCGGGTTTCCACCCTCACCGTCCGGATCGATCGTGAACGCCGGTTCGGCCGCGAAGCCGTCCGGATGGATCAGGGCACGCTGGATCATCATGAAGTTCACGAAGCCCTGCTGCATCCGGTCGACCGCCTTGCTGAAGTTCGACATGTCCCTCAGCGATTCGATGATGACCTGGAGGTCGAGCTCCGAGAAGCCGTCCCAGTTGGCCGCGCACCAGCTGGAGTTGGTGCGGTTGGCGGCCTCCACCGTGGCGTTGATCTGGTTCAGCGTCCCCAGCAGGCCGTGGCCGTAGGTGCCGGTGCCGCCGGGCACGATCTCGCCGCCCTGGATCACCGAGTTCGGAATGATGCACCGGAACGGGACATCCATCGTGTACGCGGGGTTCCAGGTGAGTTCACCGTTGCCGTCGAACGAGAACTTCGCGCCCGGGGGGCACCCGTTCTGATCGAGGTAGCAGGGAACGTCGCGGATGTAACCGACGACGGTCCGCTGGATGCCGCTACCCGGATTCGGCGAGGACGCCGGATCTTCCGGGTCGTACTCGGCGATGCCGGGGTAGTTGTTGCCGCAGGACGAACCCTCGGGGTCGGTGGTCGGATCGCAGTACGCGAGCACGTCCACGTCGGGGCTCTCGCCTTGGATCTTCCGATCGGCGAGGTTGGTGTCACCGAGGCGCGCGTACGCGTCGTTCCGGATCTCGAGGGCCCGGCCGGTGATGCTCTCCTCCGAGGCGACGGTGAAGTCCCACGCCATGTACAGGCTGGAACGGTCGACGCCCGCCTTGTTCACCAGGTCGTTGATCACCGACTCCATGTGCGGACGACGGTTCTCGACGACGCTCTGCTGCGTCGGGAGATCGTCGCGGTACACCTGGAAGCCTAGCGGCGCCGGGATCTCGTTGTTCGAAGCGTCCTTCAGGTTCCGGAACGCGACGATGTACCGGTGGCCGAACTCGAGGTTCTTGGCCGGCCGGATGAGCAGGTTCACCGGCTCGGTGTTGCTCGGGTTCATGTTGATGCCGCCGTCGTTGCCCGGGGTCGGGTCGACGGTGGTCGGGTTCGAGTCGAGCTCGGCCCAGATGGCCTGGCGCTCGCCAGTCTCGGCGTCGATCAGCAGCACCGGCTGGTCGGCGCGCTTGTAGTCGCTGATGTCGTCGAGCGGCACGAACCCGGTGTTCGAGAACGCCTGGGGCGTATCGAGCCCCGGAACCTTCAGGATGATCTGGTTGCCCGGGCTGAAGCCGTCGTTGCGGTTGAGCTCGGTGACCGAGAGGTTCGTCGGGCTAGCGTTGCCCGAGTTGGCCGGAGTCGACGTGGGAGCGAGCGCGATGCGCTTGCCGGTCGGCGTCGACGGGTCGTTGACCGTGTAGTAGTCGTTCGGGAACGGCTGCAGGCAGACGGTCGTGTCGAGGAAGTCACAGTTCTCGGGGTCGTCTCCGAGCGGAACCGTCACGTAGTTCGGCGGCTTCGCGCAGTTCGGGTTGCCGGCCCACTTCGCGAGGGTCTTCTTCCTCTTGGCCTTGGCCTTCCGCTTGCCCTTCTTGTAGACAGCCTTGACCAGGACGGTCTTGGCGCCGCACTTGGCGAGCTGGGTCCGGCCGGCCGAGGTCAGGGCGAGCTTCACGGTCTTGGTGCCGCGCTTGCGGAACTTGACCCTTTTCGCCTTGAAGAACTTCGACTTGCCGGCGCTGACGACGGTGAGCTTCGGCGCGGCCTTGCCGGTCGAGCGGACCTTGACCTTCAGCTTCTTCTGCTTGACCAGCTGCTGCTGGTTCTTGGTGACCACCTTGGCGATGGTGACCTTGGCCGGCTTGGCCTTGCGCTTCTTGGCTGCGTCGGCCTGGCCGGAGGCGAGAGTCGCCGTCAGGGCCAGGGCCATTACAAGAGCGAACGCCAACGCCGCTATTCGGCGCGCGTTCGGAATTTCAAGATGATGAGCCATCTTCTCCGTGTAACTCCCTCTGGTTACTGCGGCTCTCGGGATCGGGAAACCGCGATTTGCGACGAGTCCATGGGGACCGGTCGTGTGACTTGTCTCACAAATATTAGACCGCGAAGTTCCGGGAAGTTGCGCCGCCCGGGTGGGCCGTTCCTGAACGAATCCGTACCGAAAGCGGCTGCCCGGGTCGGCCGACCCGGGCCTGGGAACGGTGCTTCAGCGGGTCAGGTCGACGGCGGGGTCGAGGGACTCGGCGAAGGCGACCATCAGCTCGACCGTCGCCTCGACGTCGGCGAGATCGACCATCTCGACGGGCGAGTGCATGTAGCGCAGCGGGATCGAGACCAGTCCGGTCGGGATGCCGGTCCGCGAGATCTGGAGCGAGTCCGCGTCCGTGTGGGTCGAGTTGCCGCTCGCCCCGACCGAGTAGTCGATGCCGGCCTTCTCGGCGGTCTCCCGGAGCAGCTCGTAGACCTTGGGCGAAAGGGTGGAACCGCGGCCGATCACGGGACCGGAACCGAAGGGGTGGCTGCCGACCTCCTTCTCGTCGATCCCGGGGGCGTCGGTCGCATGGGTCACGTCGATCGCCACGGCGAGGTCGGGGCGGACGGTGAAGGCGGCCGTGCGGGAACCGAACAGGCCGATCTCCTCCTGAACCGCCGCGACGCCGGCGAAGCGGACCTTCGCCTTGGCGTTCTCGTGGATCCTCCGGGTGGCCTCCAGGGCGACGTACGAACCGAGCCGGTTGTCCATCGAGCGCGAAACCAGGCGTCCGCCCGCCACCGGCATGGGCGCGCAATCGATCACCACGGGATCGCCGACGCTGACCATCTTCTCCGCGTCCTCGCGGTCATCGGCCCCGATGTCGATGTGCATCTCCTTGAGCTGGACGACCTTCTTGCGCTGCTCGGGCTCGAGGAGGTGGATCGGCTTGCGGCCGGCCACGCCGGGGACGGGGCCCTCGTTGCCGGTCACGGTGACTCGCTGCCCGACCAGGATCTGGGGGTCCCAGCCGCCGATCGGGGCGAAGTACAGGAAGCCCTTCTCGTCGATGTGGGTGACGACCAGCCCGATCTCGTCGATGTGGCCGACCACCGCCAGCAGCGGCGCGCCATCGTTCGCGTCCGAGGAGGGGACGGTCGCGACGCTGGAGCCGAGCCCGTCGGTCGAGATCTCGGCGAACGAAGCGGCCTTGCGCCAGACGTCGGCGGCCGGAGCCTCGTAGCCGGAGGGGCCGGGGGTGCGGAGCAGTTCGTCGAGAAGGGGAGGAATCGTCGTCATGAAGCCATTATGCCGGGAGGGCTCTAGAATCAACTGCCGTGATTTCAACCAACGAGTTCCGTAACGGGTCGCACATCGAGGTCGAGGGCAAGGTCATGCGGATCATCGAGTTCCAGCATGTGAAGCCGGGCAAGGGCGGCGCGTTCGTACGCACGAAGCTTCGGCGCCTCGAGGACGGCGGCGTCATCGACAAGACCTTCCGGGCGGGCGAGAAGTTCCGCCCGGTCCGTACGGAGTCCCGGAAGATGCAGTATCTGTACGAGTCGGGCGACGCGGTCGTCTTCATGGACAACCGGAGCTACGACCAGGTCGAGATCCCGTCCGACGTGGCCGCGAACGCCCTCCGATGGATTCAGCCCAACGACGAGGTCGAGGTCCTGTTCGTGGACGAGAACCCGTCCGACGTCCAGGTCGCGAGCTCGATCGAGGCGAAGGTGGTGAAGACCGAGCCGGGGCTGAAGGGCGACACGGCATCGGGCGGCGGCACCAAGCCCGCCACCCTGGAATCCGGCGTCGAGGTGCAGGTGCCCCTCTTCATCAACGAGGGCGAGGTCATCAAGGTGAACACGGAGACCGCCGAATACATGTCCCGGGCCTAGAGGCTTGGAGATCTTCCAGAGAGACTTCTCCCTGGAACCCCGGCCGCGGGGCTTTCACCTGATCACCCGTGAGGTGGAGGAGGCCCTGCCCGACCTGGAGCGACTCGAGGTCGGGCTCCTCCACCTGATGATCCGGCACACCTCCGCCTCGCTCTCCCTCAACGAGAACGCTTCCCCGGACGTCCGCGCCGACTTCCGCAGCTGGTTCGACGACGCCGTGCCGGAGCGGCCCGAGGGCTTCGCCTGGACCCACACCCTCGAGGGGGCCGACGACATGCCGGCCCACCTCAAGGGCGCGCTGACCGGGTTCGACCTGACCCTGCCGGTCCGCGAAGGCAGGCTCCACCTCGGAACCTGGCAGGGCGTCTATCTGTGCGAGCACCGGGACCGGGGAGGGGCCAGGGCGCTGACCGCGACCGGCTGGGGTCAAACCAATATTCTTGGCTGATGCGTCGCACCAACCAGCGTCGGGATGCGGTCTTCGCCTGCTATCAGCAGGAAGTGACCGACCGGCCCCTATCCGTCCTGTTGACCGACGCGAAGCCGTTCACCGTCCAACTGGCCGAGGGGGTCGAGGCGCACCGGTCCGAGCTCGACGAGGTCATCTCGAACTACGCCCGCGGCTGGGAGCTGCGACGCATCGCACCGCTGGAGAAGAACATCATGCGGGTCTCGCTCTTCGAGATGTACCACCGGGACGACGTGCCCGCCGAGGTCGCGATCGACGAGGCGGTCGAGACGGCGAAGAAGTTCTGCGGGGCGGAGGCACCCGGTTTCGTGAACGGCATCCTCGGATCGGCGGCCCGCGCCATCGGTGAGGACCCGGGCGAGCGGAGCACGGAGATCGAGGACGACGATCCGGCGGCCGACGGCGGGGACGCCGACCCCGTCGCGAACGGGGAGCCCAGGTGAGCCGGCTCGAGGAGATTCGCGACAGGCTGGACGAGATCACGCGGTCCCTCCGGGACGAGAGCGTGAGCGACATCGACGCCTCGACCCTGGCCGAGGAGGCCGCGAAGCTGACGGCCGAAGCCGCCCGCGAGGCCGCCGCCGCGGTCGAGCGGATCGACCGGCGGGACTGAGCGCTTGAGCTACCCGGACGACCTCCGTCGGCTGGTCGACGAGCACCTGGAGACCATTCGGTTCAGCCACGGGGCGGGACCGGACGGGGCGGACACCACCGGGCTCGACGACGCCATGCGCTACTCGCTCCTGGCGGGCGGGAAGCGGATCAGGCCGGTGCTCTGCCTCGCCACCGCCAAGGCGATCGGGCGGGCTCCCGCCGAGTTCCTCGGGGCCGCCGCCGCGCTCGAGATGATCCACACCTACTCGCTCGTGCACGACGACCTTCCCGCCATGGACGACGACGACCTGCGGCGCGGTCTGCCCACCTCGCACGTCAAGTACGGCGAGGCCGTGGCGATCCTCGCCGGGGATGGGCTCTTCGCCGAGGCCGTCGGGGCGCTCGCCGCGGTGCCCGCGCCCGCGGACCGCGTCCTGGAGGCCGTCGCGCTGCTCAGCGCCGCGACCGGGGTGGAGGGCATGGTCGGCGGGCAGTACGTCGACGTGACGGCTCAGTCCCTCGACGCGGAGGGGCTCCGCCATCTCCACTCGCTGAAGACGGGCCGCCTGATCCGCGCCTCCGTCGAGACGGCCCTGGCCCTGGGTGGGTTGGACGAGGATTCGCGCCGGCCCTACCGCGACTTCGCGACCCGGATCGGGCTGCTCTTCCAGATCGTCGACGACATCCTCGACGTGACCGGGAACGACGAGGAGCTGGGCAAGCCCCACGGCAGCGACGAGCGCCACGGAAAGCTCACATATGTCAGCCTGTATGGGCTGGATCAGGCCCGCGACCTGGCCGCCGAAACCCACGCCGGAGCGCTCGACGCGCTCGGGGGCGCCGACGGAGACACGGACGACCTGAGGCGGATCGCCGACTACATTTACTCGAGAAAACAGTGAGCGAAGAGAACGAGAACCAGACGCCGCTGCTCGACGGGATCCATTCCCCGGCCGACCTGAAGGGGATGTCCGACGAGGAGCTGCAGCAGGTGGCGGACGAGACCCGCTCCTACATCATCGACGTGATCGGTGAGATCGGGGGCCATTTCGGGGCGAACCTGGGAACCTGCGAGATCGCGGTCGCCCTCCACAGCCTGCTCGAGTCGCCGCGCGACAAGATCCTCTGGGACGTCGGCCACCAGGCCTACCCGCACAAGATCCTGACCGGACGTCGCGACCGGCTGCCGACGATTCGGCAGTACGAGGGCCTGGCGCCGTTCTGCTCGATCCCCGAGTCCGAGCACGACATCATGGGCGCCGGACACGCCTCGACCTCGATCTCCTATGGGGTGGGGCTCAAGGAGGCCATGCGCAAGGGGATCGGCGAGGACGGCAAGGTCGTGGCGGTGATCGGCGATGGCTCGCTGACCGGCGGCGTCGCCTACGAGGCCATGCACGCGGCGGGCGGGCTCCAGACGCCGATGGTCATCCTCCTCAACGACAACGGGATGTCGATCTCGCCGAATGTCGGCGCACTCTCCAGCTACTTCCAGCGGGCCCGGCTGAAGCCCGGCCTGTTCCACGCCCGCGAGGAGGTAGAGGACCGGCTGACGAGGCTCCCGCTCGGGCTGGGCAAGCGGATCGAGCGCCTCGGGCCGGAGCTCAAGTCGGCGATCAAGGCGTACTGGGCGCCGGGCCTGCTCTTCGAAGAGCTCGACCTCGCCTACATGGGGGTGATCGACGGCCACGACGTCGGCGCCATGCGCCGCGCCCTGACCGAGGCCTTCGCCGCCGACCGGCCCGTCGTCGTCCACGTCCACACGGTCAAGGGGCGCGGCTTCGCGCCCGCCGAGGAGGGCGGGCTCGCCGGCATGGAGAAGTGGCATGCCGCCAAGCCGGGTTCGATCGTCGACGGGGCCCCGGCGGAATCGAAGCCGAAGCTCGTCCCGGTACAGGAGTCGGACGCCCCCGCCTCGATCGCGCCGGAGATCCTCGAGAAACCGGAGCCGAAGGCGGCCCCGCCGCAGTACACGCAGGTCTTCTCCGACGCGATCGTCGCCGAGGCGAGCCGGGACCCCCGGGTGATCGGGATCACCGCCGCGATGGCCGGCGGCGCCGGCCTGCAGCGGCTGGCCGACGAGCGTCCCGACCAGTACTACGACGTCGGCATCGCCGAGCAGAACGCCGTCCTGATGGCGAGCGGCATCGCGCTCCAGGGCGGCAAGCCGGTCTGCGGCATCTACTCGACCTTCCTGCAGAGGGCCTACGACCAGATCGTCCACGACGTCTGCCTGCAGAGCCTCGACGTGACGTTCGCGATGGACCGGGCGGGGCTGGTGGGCGACGACGGCCCGACCCATCACGGAGCCTTCGACATCGCCTACTTCCGGTCGCTGCCCAACGTGATCGCCATGGCGCCCCGCGACGAGGCCATGCTCGTCCACATGCTCCACACCGCGATCGCCCACGACGGTCCGGCGGCCCTGCGCTACCCGCGCGGCGCGGCGGTCGGGGTCGAACTGCCGTCCGAGCCCGAGACGATCCCGGTCGGGACGGGGGAGACGCTCCGAAACGGCGATCGGGTCGCGCTGCTCGGGTACGGCTCCGGCGTCGGGGTGGCGCTCGGCGCCGCCGGCCTGCTCGAGGAGCACGGGATCAGGCCCACCGTCGCGGACGCGCGCTTCGTCAAGCCCCTCGACACGGAGCTGGTCGAGCGGCTGGCGGTCAGCCACGATCTGATCGTCACCATCGAGGAAGGAGTCCTGCAGGGCGGGTTCGGCTCCGCCGTGATCGAGCACCTCGAGGACAACTTCACGAACCCCGGCGAGCGCGCCCGCGTGATGCGGATCGGGCTGCCCGACCGCTTCGTCACCCACGGGAAGCCGAACCTCCTCCACGAGGAGATCGGCTACACCCCCGACGCGGTGGCGGAAAAGGTCCTCGCGGCGGTCGAGTCGGGCGTCGCCCCGAGGCACTAGCCGGCCGTCGCGAACCGCCGCCGAGCCGGGAGGCGGGCGCGGATCGTCCTAGACGTGGTGTGAGACGACCCGGAGCACGTCCGCTCCGTACTTCTCCATGAAGGCGGGACCCACGCCGGCCACCCCGAGCAGCGAGTCCTCGTCCAGCGGCTTGATCGTCGCGATCGCCGTCAGGGTCCGGTTCGACGCGACGTGGAAGGCGGGCCTGTCGCCCGCCGCCTCGAGCCGCCACCGCCGAAGCTCCTCGTAGAGCGCCTCGTCCCCGGGGGCGAGCTCCGGCGGCGGACCGCCGGATCGACCCGATCCTGCCCGGGACCGCTTGACCACGATCGTGTCCGGGTCCGGCAGCCACTCCACGGGATCGCACACGTCGCAGCAGCGCCCGGCGGGGGCCGCGGGGGCGTCGTCGCCGAAGTGATCCAGGAGCTGCCTCCTGCGGCAGGTGTTGGAGAAGCTGAACGACTCCACCGCGCGGTAGGCCGCCCAGCCGCGGTCCTCCGCCACCCGGCAGGCGGCACGGACCGGGCCCTGCCCGACCTCCGGTCCCGGGGTGATGAGCAGACGCCCCCCGGGCGCGGGATCGACGCGGAGCGCCCCGGCCCGCTCGGCCACGGCCAGCCGGACCCGCTGCTCGTCCATCCTCGGGGCCTCGATCGCGACCGAACCCGGGTTGCCGTCGGCGTCCCGGCCGGCGGCCCGCCGCGCGTCGTCCACGAAGGCCAGAACCTCCTCCGGATCGACCTTGCGCTGCTCGTTGAAACGGACCAGCCGGCCCAGGTCCGCCCGCATCGCCAGGAGCACGGCGCGGGCCGGGGCGCCGTCGCGTCCCGCGCGGCCGGCCTCCTGGTAGTAGGCCTCGACGCTGGAGGGGATCGCCCAGTGCCAGACCGAGCGCACGTCGGCCTTGTCGATGCCCATGCCGAACGCGTTGGTCGCGACGACGACCTCGACGTCGCCTTCCATGAAGCGGTGCTGGGCCGAGGCCCGCTCGTCGGGTGGCATGCCCGCGTGGTAGCCGACCGCCGACAGCCCGGCGGCGCGCAGGTCGTCGGCCAGTTCCTCGGTGCTCTTGCGGGTCCCGCAGTAGACGATCGCCGGACGGTTCCCGGGATCCGAGAGCCCTGCCTCGAGCAGCGCCTGCTTGCGCGCCTTGGAGCCCTTGCCCTCGAGCGCGATCGTGTCGAAGCTGAGGTTGGGGCGATCGAAGCCCGAGTGGATCTCCACCGGCTCCCGCATGCCCATCTTCTCGGCGATCTCGTCGGCGACCTGGGGGGTGGCGGTCGCGGTGCATGCCATCACGGGCGGGCGCCCGAGCTTCTCGGCGACCTTCGGCAGCCGCAGGTAGTCGGGCCGGAAGTCGTGGCCCCACTCGGAGAGGCAGTGCGCCTCGTCGATCGCGAGCAGGTCGACCTCGCGGGAGGCGACCAGGTTCATGAATGCGGCCGAGCCGAAGCGTTCGGGCGAGCAGTACGCGATCCGGGCGGTGCCATCGCGGACCGCCTGCCAGGAGGCGGCGGCATCCTCCTCGGAGAGGCCGGAGGCGAACATAACCGCCGGATGGCCCTCGCTCCGCAGGCGCTTGACCTGGTCCGCCATGAGCGCGATCAGCGGGCTGACCACGATCGTCAGGGTTGCCGAGGCGAGGCCCGGAAGCTGGTAACAGAGGCTCTTGCCACCCCCGGTCGGCATCACGATCAGGCTGTCGCGGCCGTCGAGCGCGGCCCGGACCGCCTCGCGCTGACCGGGGCGAAAGCCCTCGTAACGCATGTGGGTGAGCAGTGCATCCGGATCGGGCTGCCCCTCGAAGACCCGGGTGGGGACCCCGTCGCTCAGCTCCAGCCCCTCGAGGCCCTGCAGCGCGAGCGCGGCTTCCTCCTGCTCGTCGGCGAGCAGCGCGGTCTGGGCCGGCGGCCCGGCCGAGCGTTCGCCCGGCCTGGCGGCGACCAGGGCGGCGATCCGGCTCGTCAGGGTCGCCGTCTCGTCCCGTTCCTCCGGTCCCAGCTCGCGCCAGGCGCCACGCAACTCCTCGAGGCGTTCGTCCAGCTCGAGCCGGCGGACCGCGGACTCGGCCTCGCGTTCCAACTCGCCGATCAGCTCGGCGGCTGCCGATTCGAACTTGGTGGCTGTCGTGGCGAAAGCGGGCACCGGTCCAGATTAGAGACAGCGTCCGACGCCGAAATATCGCCCCGCCGCGCGTTGGGGCTCGTGCAAGGAAAGAGCCCCGCTGGGAAGGCGGGGCTCTCGGGTGTTGCTTAGGGAGGAGAGAGATTCATTGATCTCTTATGTGTTTTTGATCACTGGGAGGTAGGTGGGCCCTTCATGCGCCGCGGGCGCAGTACCGCGTTGAAGCGGTAAGCGCCAAGTGAGCAGCGCCGAACCCGACCAGGAAGGTCGTCGTCAGCACGTCCTGGCCGGTGACCCCGGCCAAGACGCCAACGGAAAAGATCGCGATGCCGATCGCCCAGTCGAAGCCGGCGCGGGCCGACAGCGAGAGACCCCGGGAAGGGGAGGCTCCGGCGAGAGCCAGGCCCATGAGGGCGGCTCCGAGGAAGAAGGTGAGGTAACCGACGCCCGGGCTGAAGGTCAACAGGTACGGGACGACCATCAGGAGCGGCGCGGTGGCCAGCACGAGTGCGTTGTGAACGCTCATACCTATGGGTCGCGTGGTCATGTTCATCGTTCTCCTGACAGCAAGCTAGTGACCCGCTTACTTTTCGTGTGTGAGTCGGGTCACAGTTGACATGAAGTCATGTCGGTTTGGTCGGGGCGGGCCCGCCCGGCCCCCGAACGTCGGCCCGCCCCGGCCGGGCCGGTACCGTTCAGTCGCGATGGCGAAGCGCTCTCGACTAGACCTGCTCCTGGCCGAGCGGGGGACATTCGGCTCCCGAACCGCCGCCACTCGGGCGATCCGCGCCGGGCAGGTGAAGCTCGGCAAGGACGGGCCGATCGCGCTCCGACCGAGCCAGGAGGTCCCCCTCGACCAGGAGATCGAGGTGCTGGGCGGCCAGAAGTACGTCTCCCGGGGTGGGATCAAGCTGGAGAACGGGCTCGAACGGCTCGGCATCGACGTGCAGGGGCTGCGCTGCCTCGACGTCGGCGCCTCCACGGGGGGATTCACGGACTGTCTGCTCCAGGCGGGTGCCGAGCACGTGATCGCGCTCGACGTCGCCTATGGCCAGATCGACGCCTCGATGCGCGACCGTGACGACGTGACGGTCGTCGAACGTCTCAACGCCCGCGACCTGCTCCCGATGGACGTTCATTACCAGCCCGATCTCACCGTGATCGACGTCTCGTTCATCTCGCTGACCAAGGTGCTGCCGGCCGTCGAGAACGTCATGGCCGCGGACTCGGCCATCCTCGCGATGGTCAAGCCACAGTTCGAGCTTGGCCGGGCCAGGGTCGGGCGTGGGGGAGTCGTGCGGGACCAGGAGGATCGGCGTCAGGCGGTCGCGAACGTCGCCGATTTCGCGCGCGGGCTCGGGCTCAGCCTGGACGGCATCGCGCCGACCGGGCTGCCCGGGCCCAAGGGCAACCTCGAGACGTTCATCCGGCTCGGGAAGGGACGCGGGCTCGGGGAGGGATCGACCGGTTCCGCCCGAAGCGCTGAAAACGGTGCCGCTCTCTGCGAAGGTGTCGATCTGTGAGCCGTCCGACCGCGATCCTCTACACGCACTCCCACGCCGCCGGCATGGACCGGGCCGTCGAGGTCGCCCACGCCGCGGCCGACCGGCACGGCTGGGAGCTGGTCGCGAGCAAGGACGCGGAAGGGGCGGAGCCCTCCCTTTTCGTCGTGCTCGGCGGCGACGGCACGATCCTCCACGCGCTACGCGCCTCGATCGCGGGCCGCGTCCCCGTCTTCGGAATCAACTTCGGGCGGGTCGGCTTCCTCGCCGGCGTCGAGGCGGACCAGATCGAGCTCGGGCTCGACCGGGCCTTCGCGGGCGAGTACGAGACCCTGGCGTTGCCGGGACTCGACGTGACGGTCGACGACGAGCAGCAGATCGCACTCAACGACGTCAGCTTCAGCCGACGGCCCCGGGGAGGGGTGGCCGAGCTGAGCTACCGGATCGCCGGCGAGGAGGTCGGGCACGTCCGCTGCGACGGGCTGGTCGCCTCGACCGCGACCGGTTCCACCGGCTACAACCTCGCCAATCACGGGCCGATCCTCGCCTGGGGCGTTGCCGGGTATGTCGTCAGCTACATCGCGCCGCACACCCTCACCGCCCGGGCGCTCGTCGTCGCTCCCGGCGACGTGCTCCACGTCGTCAACCACCGCAGCCGAGACGGGGTGGACATCGCGGTGGACGGGGTCCAGATCGGGGAGCTCAGCCCCTCGTCCGAGGCCGAGGTCAGATACCGACCGGACGTGGCGACCCTCGCGCAGCTCCCGGGCTCGAACTTCTACCACCGAATCCGAGAAAAGTTCGGCCACCTCGCGGTTTGACCGGGCCGCGGTCGGGCATTGCCCGGGAGTCGGGCGTACGGGGTGGCTGCATTTTCGCCGGTATAGAGGTGGTTATCGCAGCCACCTGGAGCCGCGATCTCGCCCGGAGTGAATCGCGATCTAGCCTGGAATGAATTGCGTCTAGCCTGAACGGATTGCGATCTCGGCTGCAACGACCTGCGGGCTCGCACGGAACGAACAAATGTTCGTCCGACCGGGGTTGTAGAAGTTCTTCGTCATGTTGCGGGAACTTCGGATCGAGAATCTTCTGCTCATCGAGCGGGCGGAGCTGCGGCTCGGGCCCGGGCTGAACGTGCTGACCGGCGAGACGGGCGCCGGCAAGACCGTGCTCGCCCACTCGTTGGACCTGCTGATGGGCGGCAAGGCCAAGAAGGGGATCGTGCGCGTGGGCGCTCCGGAGGCCTGGGTCGAAGGGGTCTTCGACCTGCCGCCGGAATGGCACGAGGACCGCGAGCTCGCCGAGCTCCTCGACAGGATCCCGGCCGGGGCGGACGAGGTGGTGCTGGGCCGGCGGGTCTCCGAGTCCGGCCGCACCTCCGCCTTCGTCGGCGGCCGCAGCGCGAGCGCCGCCGACCTCAACCTCCTGGCCGGGCGCCTGATCGCCTTCTACGGCCAGCACGAGCACCGGCGCCTGACGATCGGTGCCGCCCAGCTGGGCATGGTCGACGGCGCGGCCGGCCCCTCGCAGGCCTCGCTCCTCGAAAGCTACGGCGAGGCGTGGCGCCATCACCGCCGGCTCAACCTGGAGCTGGAGGAGCTGCTCGGGCGGGATCAGGCCCGGGCGCGGGACCTGGATCTTCACCGCTTCGAACTCGACGAGATCGAGGGAGCGGAACTCGTCGAGGGGGAGAAGGACGGCCTCCTCGAGGAACGTGACCGGCTCCGGCACGCCGAAGGACTTCGGGAGGCGGCGGCCGGGGCTGGTTTGCGTCTGCGGGGCGACGAGAACGCCGACGGCGCGGCGGGGCTCCTGGCGGGGGCGCGGGATGCCCTCTCGGCGGCTAGGGGCGTGGATGGCGAGCTCGATGGCCTGGCGGAGCGGGTCGAGAGCCTGGCGCTCGAGATCGAGGACGTGGGGATCGAGCTGGGTCTCTACCTGACCAAGATCGAGGCCGATCCCGAGCGGCTGGCCGAGCTCGAGGAGAGGCTCGATCTGATCGACCGGCTCGAGCGGAAGCACGGCGGTTCCATCGAGTCAATCCTGGCCCACGCCGCGTGGTGCCGGGAGGCGATCGCCCGGTTGGAGGGAGGCGAGACGAGGGAGGCGGAGCTGCGAGACGAGATCTCGGCCGCGGCGGCCGAGCTCGAACGCCTGGCCGGCGAACTGAGCGTCGCCCGCGAGCGAGCGGCGAAGGAGCTCTCGGCCAGGGTGACGGCCGACCTGGAGGACCTGGCGATGCCGGGCGCGACCCTGTCGATCGACCTGAAACCCAACCCCGACGGGCTCGGCCCCTCGGGCGCGGAATCGGCCGAGTTCATGCTCGCCCCGAACCCCGGCATACCCGCGCAGCCGCTGCGGGACACGGCCTCGGGCGGCGAGCTGTCGAGGGTGATGCTGGCGCTGGCGGCGAGCGGGACAGGTGACGGCACGACCCTCGTGTTCGACGAGATCGACGCCGGCATCGGTGGCAACACGGCCGGGGCGGTCGGGGACCGCCTGCGGCAGGTGGCCGAGGGCCGGCAGGTGATCGCGATCACCCATCTGCCCCAGGTCGCGTCGCGGGCCTCGACCCACTTCAGCGTGAAGAAGGAAACGACGGTCGAGCCCGCCGCGGCGACGGTGACCGCCCTCACGGGCGAGGAGATCGTGGCCGAGGTCCGGCGCATGCTGGGAGCGGACGAGGCCGACGAGACCGCGACCCGGCATGCACGGGAACTCGTCGAGGCGAACCGGTAGGCCTAGAACCCGGTTCCAGCCTTTACCCTCGTGGGGTGAACGCGATCACGAAACGGCTGCGCGGGCGGTCCGGCAACGGCCGGGTCGAGACGGCCACCAACGGGACCGCGATCAGCCGCGGCCGGGTCCGGCTCGGACGCAAGACGAAGGACCTGGTCAAGACGCTCGGGCCGGAGGACATCGCCGTGATCGGGCACCGGAACATCGACCGGATCGCGGCGGAGGACCTGGTCACGAGCGGGGTGAAGGTGGTTCTGAACGACCAGTCCTCCTCGGACGACAGATACCCGAACCGCGGTCCCTTGATCCTGGTCGAAGCCGGCGTGCGCCTCGTCGACTTCCCGGACGACGACCTCTTCGAGGTCCTCGTCGAGAACGAGCAGGTGGTCCTGGAGGGTGGGCAGATCAAGCGGGATGGCGTGACCATCGCCAGCGGCGTGGAACAGCTGTTGCCGGCGCTCCGGGAGCAGATCGAGCGCCAGCGGGCCGAGATCCACCACGCGCTCGCGGACTTCGCCGAGAACACCGTCACGCACATGAAGGAGGAGAGCGAGCTGCTCTCCGGGGCGATCGAGCTGCCCGAGACTCGGACCACCTTCAGGGACCGCCACGTGCTGATCGTCGTGCGCGGCCCCAACTACAAGAGTGACCTGAGGGCGCTGCGGGCCTACATCCGCGACGTCCGCCCGATCCTGATCGGCGTCGACGGCGGGGCGGACGCGATCCGCGAGGCGGGCTACCGGCCGGACATGATCCTCGGCGACATGGACTCGGTGACGGACGAGACCCTCAAGTCCGGTCCCGAGGTCGTGGTCCACGCCTACGCGGACGGCCGCGCGCCCGGCGCCGAACGGATGGTCGGGCTCGGCGTCGACCACATCGCGCTCCCCTTCGTCGGCACGAGCCAGGACGTCGCGATGCTCATGGCCTACGAGAAGGGCGCGTCCCTGATCGTGACCGTGGGAGCCCACTTCAACCTGATCGAGTTCCTGGACAAGGACCGGGCGGGCATGTCCTCCACCTTCCTGACCCGGCTCCGGATCGGCGAGGTGCTGGTGGACGCCAAGGGCGTTAGCCGGCTCTACAACCCAGGGCTCACCGTCGGGCCCCTGATGCTGTTCCTCGGGGCCTTCCTCGTCCTGGTGGCGATCGTCGTGCTGAGCTCCCCGGCGCTGGCGGACCTGTTCGATCTGATCTGGCTGAAGATCAAGATCTGGCTGGGCATCTGAGCGCCTCCGGCGCCGGGGCAACCATCTAGGCTTCCGGCGATGGGATACAGCGCTCGCTACCACGCGGCCTCGCTCGCGGCCGTCTTCCTCGCCCTCGCGATCGGCATCCTGATCGGGTCGCAGTGGGGGAGCGACGTGCTGAACAGCACCCGCAAGGACCTCGAGTCGAGCCTCACCAGCGACCTCAACGACGCCCGCGGCCAGATCGACGACCTCGAGCGCCAGCAGGAGTGGTCGGGCGAGTTCGGCGGGGCGGTGTATCCGCTCCTGACCGACAACCGGCTCCACGAGCGCCAGATCGGCCTGATCGGACTCGGCCCGCTGCCGTCCGGCGTCACCGACGCGGTCGAATCGGCCATCGCACCGACCGGGGGCGACCTAGTCGCCGTCGGCGCGATCCGCCAACCACCGTCTCGTGACGACCTGGCCGGAGCGCTCGAGGGCACCCGCTTGGCGTCGATCGAGACGAACGACGAGGCGCTCGCGGGCTACGGCCGCACGGTCGGGCGCCAGCTCGTCACCGGGGGCCGCATCCTGAACGCGACCCGCAGCGACCTGATGTCGCAGTCCAGCGGGCAGTTCGGCGATCTGGACGGGCTCATCATCTACCGCGCCGACCCCGAGGACGAAGACCCCGAGACCGTCGAGACGGCGGAGAAGCTGGACCGGGCGATCATCGAGGGCGCGGCCTCGACCAACGCCCGGCTGGTCGGGGTCGAGACCTTCTCGACCGACCCCTCGACCCTCGGCTTCCTGCGCGACCGGAACCTGACCACCGTCGACAACGTCGATCAACCGGCCGGGAAGGTGAGCCTCGTATACGCGTTGAACGGCGCCGAGGGCGCTTTCGGAGTCAAGGACGGCTCGTCGCGGCTCCTGCCCGAGCTTCTCCGACCAGTCGTCGTCGGCCGCAAGGGCAGGGCCGAGCCGTAACCTGGCTCGGCCTACCGGTCGCGATCCTGGTCGGCCTGCTGGTCGTCCCGACCGGCGTCCGCGGGCTCGTCGGGGCGGGACTGACCAGGGTCAACTATCGCGACGAGAAGCTCGCCTTCCCGCTGGGCGCCGTACTCGTGACCGGCTCGCTCGTGGCGCTGGCCCCGCTGGCGGTGCTGAACGAGCGGGCGGGCCTGGATCTGCTCGAACCCGACCTGCGGCGGTGGATCGTCTATCTGGTGGGCGTCGCCTTCCTCGGGCTGCTGGACGACTCGCTCGGGCTCGGCCACGCTCCGGGGACGCCGCGGGGCTGGCGCGGACATGCCGCCGCCGTCGCCCGGGGGGAACTCTCGACGGGCGCGGTCAAGGCCATCGGTGCGCTGGCGCTTGCGGCCTACGTCGTGACCGGCACCGGCAACGAGTGGCCCTCGTACATCGCGGACGTCGCGCTCCTGATCCTCACGACGAACCTGTTCAACCTGCTCGACCTGCGCGGCGGGCGAGTGGAGAAGGCGCTGATCCTCGTCGTCGCCGGCCTCTGCCTGGGGGGTTGGACGCTGTTTCCGCTCGAACTGACCGGGGTATTCCTCGGCCCGTTCGTGGTCGGCGCGTACTTCACCCTCCGGGACAAGGCGATGCTGGGCGACACGGGTTCGAACCTCGCCGGCGCCCTCGCCGGGGTCTGCCTGCTCACCGGCCTCGACGAGACCGGCCGGCTGATCGCCCTCGCCGCCGTGATTCTTCTCACGATTTACGGAGAGTTCCGCTCGATCTCCCGGGCGATCGACGGGCTGCCGCCGCTGCGCTTTATAGACTCCCTCGGGAGAGTCAAGTGAGCGACCAATACCAAGGAGAAACCCGATTCATCTTCGTCACCGGCGGGGTGCTTTCGGCTCTCGGTAAAGGCATCGCCTCGGCCTCCATCGGCCGGCTCCTCGTCTCCCGCGGTTTCCGGGTCCAGATCCAGAAGTTCGACCCGTACCTGAACGTGGACCCGGGCACCATGAGCCCG
>Ga0182737_1001074_pt1 | contig 29470 bp, 24 predicted proteins | sample eDN5th30CBELigOP_FD_128878 | JGI IMG/M metagenome (GOLD analysis project Ga0182737, IMG submission 128878) | Enriched Organic Plus compost microbial communities from Emeryville, California, USA - eDNA 5th pass 30_C BE-Lig OP (version 2) (version 2) ... | reverse complement strand
CCAACCGCGACGCGATCATCCGCGGCGAGGACCGGGAGGTGTTCCGTCAGGTGATGACCGAGGCGGGGATCCGCATCCCGTGGTCGGTCACCGTCGAGTCCGTCGATCAGGCGCTGAGGGAGCTGGACGAGGGCGATGCCTCGCTGCCCGCGATCATCCGGCCCGCCTTCACCATGGGCGGCCAGGGCGGCGGCGTGGCCGAGACCCGCGAGGAACTGGAACGGGTCGTCGCCAAGGGCATCGCCGCCTCGCCGATCGGCCAGGTGCTGGTCGAGGAGTCGGTGATCGGGTGGGGCGAGTTCGAGCTGGAGGTGATGAGGGACCGCAACGACAACGTGGTGATCATCTGCTCGATCGAGAACGTCGACCCGATGGGCGTCCACACCGGCGACTCGATCACCGTGGCGCCCGCGCAGTCGCTGACCGATCCGGTCTACCAGTCGCTCCGGGACATGGCGATCGCCGTGATCCGCGCGGTGGGCGTCGAGACCGGGGGCTCCAACGTCCAGTTCGCGGTGAACCCCGCGGACGGGGAGATCGTCGTGATCGAGATGAACCCGCGCGTCTCGCGCAGCTCGGCGCTGGCGTCGAAGGCGACCGGATTCCCGATCGCCAAGATGGCGGCGAAGCTCGCGGTGGGCTACGCGCTCGAGGAGATCCCGAACGACATCACGCGCGCCACCCCGGCCTCGTTCGAGCCGACCATCGACTACGTCGTGACCAAGATCCCGCGCTTCGCCTTCGAGAAGTTCCCCGGAGCCGACGAGAAGCTCTCCACCTACATGCAGAGCGTCGGCGAGGTGATGTCGATCGGCCGCACCTTCCGCGAGTCGTTCGCCAAGGCCCTCGCCTCGCGCGAGCTGGACTCGCGGCCCGAGGTTCCCGACTCCGACGAGGACCTCCTGGCGGCGCTGGCGACGCCGACGCCGGGTCGGATCGACCTGGTGCTCGCCGCCTTCGGGCGTGGGCTGTCCGTCGAGCGGGTCCACGAGATGACCAAGATCGACCCGTGGTTCCTGCGCGAGCTCGCGATGCTCGCCACCGAGGGGGACGGCACCGCGGGCCTCGAGCGGATCTACAACTCCGTCGACACCTGCGCCGCCGAGTTCGAGGCCGCGACGCCGTACTACTACTCGTCGCACGAGCCCGCGGGCTCGCCCTCCGAGGTCCGGCGCGGCGAGAAACCCTCGGTGGTGATCCTCGGCGCCGGGCCGAACCGCATCGGGCAGGGCATCGAGTTCGACTACTGCTGCGTCCACGCCGCGATGACCGCCCGCCAGTGCGGGCGGGACGCGGTGATGGTCAACTGCAACCCCGAGACGGTCTCGACCGACTACGACACCTCGGATCGCCTCTACTTCGAGCCGCTCACGCTCGACCACGTGCTGGCCGTGTGCGAGAAGGAACGGCCGGAGGGCGTGATCGTGATGTTCGGCGGACAGACCCCGCTGAAGCTCGCCGAGGGCCTGAAGGAGGCGGGGATCCCGCTGCTCGGGACCCCGGTCGAGGCGATCGACGCCGCCGAGGACCGCGGCAAGTTCGGAGCGCTGATCGATCGCCTGGGGATCAAGCCGCCGCCCTACGGGACCGCCCTCTCGGCGGAGGAGGCGGAGGCCATCGCGAGCGAGATCGGGTACCCGCTGCTGGTCCGGCCCTCCTTCGTGCTCGGTGGCCGGGCGATGGAGATCTGCTACTCGAACGAAGACCTGAAGGCCTACCTCGACAAGCACGTCAAGGCATCCCCGGAGCATCCGCTCCTGCTCGACCGGTTCCTCGAGAACGCGATCGAGGTCGACGTGGACGCGCTCTGCGACGGGGAGGAGGTCTTCGTCGCGGGGATCATGCAGCACGTGGAGGAGGCCGGGGTCCACTCGGGCGACTCTGCCTGCGTCATCCCCCCGATGAGCATCGGCCAGGAGATGATCGATGAGATCAAGGCCGCGACGACGGCGATCGCCCTGGAGCTGGGGGTGATCGGCCTGATCAACATCCAGTACGCGGTGGCGGCCGGCGAGCTCTACGTGATCGAGGCCAACCCACGGGCGTCCCGCACGGTGCCGTTCGTGTCGAAGGCGATCGGCATCCCGCTCGCCAAGGTCGCGACCCGGATCATGCTCGGGCAGCGGCTCGCCGACCAGGACCTGCCGGAGTTCGACGGCGACCACGTCTCGGTCAAGGAGGCGGTGCTCCCGTTCTCGCGCTTCCAGGGGTCGGACTCGGTGCTCGGACCGGAGATGAAGTCGACCGGCGAGGTGATCGGGATCGGGCCCGACTTCCCGACCGCCTTCGGCAAGGCTCAGGCGGCCACGGGTATGCCCTTCCCCTCGTCCGGCACGGTCTTCATCTCGGTCACCGACACGGACAAGGCGGCGGCGACCCAGCTCGCCGCGCAGCTCCACGACCTCGGCTTCAACATCCTCGCCACCGGTGGCACCGCCCAGGCGATCTCCAGGATGGGCACGCCGGTCGAGGCGATCAACAAGCTCGCGGAAGGATCGCCCCACGTCGTCGACATGATCGAGGAGCGGCGCTGCGACCTGGTGATCAACACGCCGACCGGCTCCGGCGCGAGAACCGACGGCTACGAGATCCGGTCGGCCGCCGTCCGGCACGGCATCCCGTCGATCACGACCCTCACCGGCGCCTCGGCGGCGGTGCGGGCGATCGCGGCGGGAAGGAACGGAACCGGCGAACCGCTGTCGCTGCAGGAGCTCCATGGCGGCTGATCCCTCCCGTCCGGTCCGGCCGCGCGCCCCGTTCGGGCGAAGGCTCTGCGAGGTGGCCGAGTCCCGGCCCACGGGCGGCTACCGGATCTTCACCCTGGTCGACGAGGCCGGCCCCGAGCCCGCGCCGGGGCAGTTCTACATGCTCGCCTCGGCCGAGGGATGGGCGGGGGAGGGCGGCCGGCCCTACCTGCCGCGCGCCGTGTCCCACGCTCGCTTCGCCCGTTTCCCGGGCGGCCCGGTCCGCCTCGACTTCCTGGTCCACGACGTCGGGCCCGGCACCGCCCGCCTCGCCGGCATGGAGCCGGGGGAGGAATGCTGGGTCGCGGGCCCGTTCGGCGGTCGCTTCAGCCTGCCCCGAAGCCTCAACCCGGACGCCTTCGGTGCGATCCTGGTCGGCGGGGGGATCGGCATCGCGCCGATGGCCGTGCTCCGGCGCGAGCTCGTCGACCGCGGCATCCCGTCGCGGACGCTGCTCGGCTTCCGGGACCGGGCCCATTCGGGGGGGATCGACGAGCTCTTCGGCTGCGAGGAGACCCGCCTCGCCTTCGAGGACGGGAGCTCGGGGCACGAGGGCTACGTCACCGACCTGCTCCTCCAGCTCCTCGAAGGGGACGACGCCGCCAGCGCCGCGGTCTACGCCTGCGGGCCGCCGGCGATGGTGGAGGCGGTCCGGAAGATCTGCATCGAGCGCGGCGTGCCGGTCGAGCTCGCGCTCGAGTCCCCGATGGCCTGCGGCTACGGCGCCTGCTTCGGCTGCGCGGTGCCCAAGGCCGCCGGGGGCTACCTGCGTCTCTGCATCGACGGGCCGGTCGTCCGCGGCGACGCGATCGCGAGCGCGATGGCGGGAGAGCCGGCCGTTGGCTAGCGGAAGCCTCGCGACGGAGATCTGCGGGATCGAGCTCGCCGGCCCGGTCCTGAACGGCTCCGGGACCTTCGACGCCCTGGCCGCGCGTCGGGTTTTCGGCGACGCGGTGGTCGACGAGTTCCCCTTCGACTGCTACGTCTCGAAGACGATCACGATGCACCCGCGGCCCGGCAACCCGCCCTACCGGCTGTGGGAGACCCCGTCCGGGATGATCAACTCGATCGGGCTCCCCGGCCCCGGCCTCGATGGCTTCCTCGATCGCGACCTGGCCGAGCTCGGCATGCTGGGCGTGCCGCTGATCGTTTCGGTGATGGCCGACCAGGTGGAGGACTTCACGGTGCTGGTCGAGCGGGTGGCGGCCCGGGACGAGGTGGCCGCGATCGAGCTCAACGTCTCCTGCCCGAACGTCCACTCGGGCCTGATCGTCGGCGAGCAGCCCGGCGAGGCCGAGGCGCTGGTCCGTGCGCTCCGGCCGCTCACCAAGAAGCCACTGATCGTGAAGCTGACCCCGAACGTCGCCAACCCGGACGAGGTCGCCGCCGGGGCGGAGCGGGGCGGGGCGGACGCGGTCTCGATGATCAACACGGTGAAGGCCGCAGCGATCGATCCGGATGCGAACCGGGCCTGGCTGGGGGTCGGCGGCGGCGGCCTGTCCGGCCCCGCGGTCCGGCCGATCGCCCTGGCACAGGTCCGGGCGGTTTCCGCCGCCGTCGACGTCCCCGTGATCGGCATGGGCGGAATCACCGATGCCGAGTCGGCGCTCGAATTCATCCTTGCCGGCGCAAGAGTCGTTGCGGTCGGGACCGAGAACTTCCGCAACCCGAAGGCGGGGCGGGAGGTCACCGAGGGGCTCGCCGCCGCGTTGCGCCGCCGGGGCTTCGATTCGCTCGCCGAGGCGCAGGCTTCAACCTTGAGTTGAGGTTTAGGTGGATTTCCCCGAAATCGGCACTTTTCGGGGGATTTCGGCCTCCGCACCGAGCTGAGACGGCTATACTCGCGCCCTTCCATGGCGCCGACCTCGAAGACCGTCTCCAGTCCCCCCGAAGCTCCCGAAAGGTCCCTCGACCAGAGGATGGACGCCCTCAAGAGGGCCAACGACATCCGCACCGCCCGGGCTCAGTTGAAGCGGGACCTGAAGGCGGGGCGGACCTCGATCACCGAGGTCCTCGACTCGCCCCCCGAGTACCTCCTGACCGCGAAGGTCTTCGACATGCTCCTGGCCGTGCCCAAGTACGGAAGGGTCAAGACCAACCGGGTCCTCAAGGCCTGCAAGGTATCCCCGGCCAAGACGATCGGCGGTCTCTCGGACCGCCAGCGCAAGGAACTCGTCAACCTCCTCCAGCGCTAGTCCGGCCTCCGGCACGCGAACCGGGTTCGCGGCTCCGGGTGGCGCCGTGCTTCGGAGGTCGGCGTCTGATCGGGTGGGTAGGGTCCGCTGTCCGATGTCTGGTCCAGCCCGCTCCAAGGTGTTCGTCATAACCGGTCCCTCCGGGGTCGGGAAGGGGAGCCTGATCTCGCTGCTCCGCCACCGCATCCCGGAGTTGGAGCTATCCACCTCGGCCACCACCCGTGCCCCGCGGACCGGAGAGCAGGAAGGGGTCCACTACCACTTCCTCGAGCCCTCGGAGTTCGAACGCCGGATCGCCGCCGGGGAGTTCCTCGAGCATGCTGCCTACAGCGGCAACCACTACGGGACGCTCCGGTCGGAGGTAGAGGGCAGGGTGGAGGCCGGCCACCCGGTCGTGCTCGAGATCGAGGTCCAGGGGGCGAGGCAGGTCGCCGACTCGATGCCGGAGGCGGTGCAGATATTCATCGCCCCGCCCGAACTCGGAACCCTGAGGCAGAGGCTCGAGGGCCGGGGCACCGATTCGCCGGAGGCGATCGAGCGGCGCCTCGAGGTGGCCGAGGAGGAGCTGGCGGCCCGGGACGAGTTCCACCACGTGGTGGTCAACGACGAGCTCGAACGTGCGCTCGACGAGCTCGAAGCCATAGTCCGCGGCAAGCTGTCAGAATGAGGACAATGATCAAGCCTCGCGTCGACCACCTCCTCCAGCATGCCGACTCGCACTACGCGGCCGTCGTACTGGCTGCCCGCCGGGCACGTCAGATCAACAGCTACTACCAGAGCCTGAACGAGGGCGGCTACGGCGACTACCCGCCGCCGATGGTTCCCGCCGAGCCCGGCAAGGGCGCCCTGACCCTGGCCCTGGAAGAAGTGGCCACCGGCAAGCTCAAGTACGAGTACCGCGCCTAGGGTCGACCCCCAGGGGGAACGTCATGGCGAAGATCCTGCTCGGCGTCAGCGGGGGGATCGCGGCCTACAAAGCGGTCGAGTTCGTCCGCCTCGCGACGGGGGCCGGACACGCCGTGCGCGTCCTCATGACCGCCTCGGCCCGCAAGTTCGTCGGGCCCGACACCTTCGAGGGGATTCTCGGGGCCCCCGTGCTCACGTCCGAGTTCGAACGGGACCCGATGCGGGGATCGTTCCCGGGCGAGCCGATGCCCGAGCACGACCCGATCGGGCACCTGGCCGTCGCGGAGGCGGCCGACGCCTACCTCGTCGCTCCGGCCTCCGCCAACACCATCGCCAAGCTGGCGAGCGGCCAGGCCGATTCGATCCTCACCACCGCCTTCCTCGCCTTCGAGGGTCCGCGGTTGGTCGCGCCCGCCATGAACGAGCGCATGTACCTGAGCGAGGCCACCCAGGCGAACCTTCGTCGGCTCCGCGAACTCGGTGCCGAGGTGGTCGACCCGGGTGAGGGCCGGCTCGCCTCGAAGGGCGAGGCCGGCGTCGGCCGGCTCCCCGAGCCCGGCGAGCTGCTCGAACGCGTCGAGGCGGCGCTGGACCAGGAGAACCGGAAGGACCTCGAGGGCCTCCGGGTGCTCGTCACCGCCGGGGGCACGCGCGAGGCGATCGACCCCGTGCGCTACATCGGCAACCGCTCGTCCGGCCGGATGGGCCTGGCGATCGCCGACCGGGCCCGGAGGCGCGGGGCCGAGGTCACCGTGATCGCGGCCAACGTGAACCTCGCCGCCCCGGCGGGGGCGAAGCGGGTGGACGTAGAGTCGACCGCCGACCTCGCCCGGGCATGTCGGGAGCGGTTTCCGGCGCACGACGTCCTCGTGATGGCCGCCGCCCCGGCCGACTTCACCGTCTCCGGCTCTTCGAACGAGAAGCTTTCTCGCACCGGGGGCGAGTTCTCGCTTTCCCTGGTGCCGACTGAGGACATCCTCGCCGGGCTGAGCGCGAACCGCATCGAGGGGCAGACGGTCGTCGGGTTCGCAGCCCAGGTGGGCGGGGACGCGATCGGCCGGGCCCGGCACAAGCTGGAACGGAAGGGGGCGGACATGATCGTGCTCAACGACGTCTCCGATCGCTCGATCGGGTTCGACTCGACCGAGAACGCGGTCACGCTGATCACCGAGAGCGACGAGCGGCAGGTCGCGAAGGCGCCGAAGACCGAGGTCGCCGACCGCATCCTCGACCGGGTGCTCGAGCTGCGGGACTGATGCGCGCGCTGGTCCAGCGGGTGACCGAGGCATCGGTCGCGGCGGGCGGCCGCACCGTCGCCGGGATCGGGCCCGGGATGGTCGTCCTCCTGGGCGTGAGGAAGGGCGACGGCGAGGCGGAGGCCGAGCGGATCGCGGCCAAGTTGCTCAGGCTGCGGATCTTCGAGGACGCCGAGGGTCGGATGAACGAGGCGCTCGGCGACCGCCAGATCCTCTGCGTCAGCCAGTTCACGCTCTACGGAGACGCCCGCAGGGGCAACCGCCCGAGCTGGGTCGAGGCCGCGGGCGGCGAGGAGGCGGAGCCGCTCTACGACCTGGTCTGCGAGAGGACGGCGGCCGAGAAGGGAATCTTCGGGGCCGACATGAAGGTGAGCCTGACCAACGACGGGCCGGTAACGCTCCTGCTGGAAGCCTGATCCCGGCGGTCGCGCGGGCCCTGGCCTGCGCCATTTGCTCCACGTGACGCACGGGCTATACTGGTAAGTGCTTTTCCCCTCCAAGCTTTGTCGAAAAGTGGGCCTCGCCCGCTTTTTTTTGGCCCTCAGGCCGTTCGAGAACCCATGACGCCCACCCCTCAGGAAATAGAACACCGCCTCGCCGAGATCGATCCCGAGATCGAGTTTCTGGCTCTGGAAAGCGCCGGAGGCGACGGCCTGCGCCTGTTCATCGACCGACCCGGCGGGGTCACGCTCGAGGTCTGCCAGCGGGTGACCTCCGGACTTCAGGACGTCCTGCTCGAGCACTCGCTCGAGGTCTCGTCCCCGGGCCCCGAGCGGCCGCTGACCAAGCCCGCCCATTTCGCGCGTTTCGCCGGGCGCCGCGCCAGGGTGACCCTGGCCGAGCCCATGGACGGGCGCCGGAACTTCACGGGCGTGATCGTCGAGGCAGCAGAGGACGCCCTCGTCCTGGAATCGGACAACCAGAACTTCGAAATCGCTTACGCGAGCATCGAGCGCTCGCACCTCGTGCCAGAAATCCCAGAAGGAGCAGCCAAGTGACCCAAGAGATCGTCGACGCGGTAAGAGTCCTCGAGCAGGAGAAGGGGATCGCCGCCGATACCCTGATGGACGCGCTCGAAGACGCGCTGCTCTCCGCCTACCGCAAGAGCCCCGGCTCGGCCAAGTACGCCCGAGTCGACCTCGATCACGAGACCGGCGACTTCCGGGTCTTCGAGCTGATCCTGCCCGCCGAGCTCGAGGAGAAGCTCCTCGAGGAGGCGATCGCCGAGCAGGAGCGCACCATCAACCCGGAGACCGGCGAGTACGTCGAGCCGGAGGAGCCCGAGCTCGACCCGGACATGCTGGAGCCCTACGCCGACCAGATCGAGACCCGCGACGTCACCCCGGACGACTTCGGCCGGATCGCCGCCCAGACCGCCAAGCAGGTCATCTACCAGCGGATCCGCGAGGCGGAGCGCCAGATGATGTACGAGGAGTACCGCGACCGCGTCGGTGAGCTGATCACCGGCCTGATCCAGCAGTCGGACAAGCGCTACACGCTGGTCCAGCTCCGCGAGCGGGTCGAGGCGCTGCTGCCCAAGTCCGAGCAGGTCTACAGCGAGCGCTACGACCACGGGATGAGGGTCAAGGCGGTCATCACCGACGTCTCGGAGTCCACCAAAGGCCCGAGCATCGTCGTCTCGCGGCGCAGCCCCGAGCTGATCAAGGGCCTCTTCGAGCTCGAGGTTCCGGAGATCGCCGACAAGCTCGTCGAGATCGTGGGCGTCGCCCGCGAGCCCGGCTACCGCTCGAAGATCGCGGTCGTCTCGCACGCCGACGGCGTCGACCCGGTCGGCGCCTGCGTCGGCCCGCGCGGTTCGCGCGTGCGCATGGTCGTCTCCGAGCTGCGCGGCGAGAAGATCGACATCATCCCGTACAACGAGGAGCCCGCCCGGTTCGTGGCCAAGGCGCTCTCGCCGGCCCGGGTCCGCGAGGTCCTGGTCGACGACGAGGAGATGCAGGCGACCGTCGTCGTCCCCGACGACCAGCTCTCGCTGGCGATCGGCCGCGACGGCCAGAACGCCCGCCTCGCCGCCCGCCTCACCGGTTGGCGCGTCGACATCAAGTCCGAGAGCGAGTTCGCGCAGGAGGAGAGCCAGCACGAGTACGAGGGCGAGGAGGAGTTCGACGGCCGCTGCATGGCGATCCTCTCGAGCGGCCGCCGTTGCCCGAACGCCTCCGTGGCCGGCTCGACCTACTGCCAGCTGCCCCAGCACCAGGCGCTCTCGCGCTTCTCCACCAACCACGTCGGCGTCCTGGCGAGCCTGAGCGAGGAGGACGTCACGGTCCTCGCCGATCCGGACTCCGACGAGGCCGCCGTGAACAGCATCGTCACGGCCGCCGAGGCCGACTTCGTCGAGCCCGTCGAGGGCGAGGAGGAGGCCGCGGCCGAGACCGAGGAGACCGTCGAGGCGGCGGCCGAGGAAGAGGCGGGCGAGGAACTCGCCGCCGCCGAGGAGGCCGAGGCCGAGGCCGAGCTCGAGCAGGCCGAAGTGGAAGAGCAGATCGAAGAGGAAGCCGCACCCGAGGCGACCGACGAGGCCGATGAGGCCGAGGCGGCCGCCGAGGCGGCGGAAAGCGAGGCCGAGTGAGCAAGAAGCGCGTTCACGAAATCGCGAAGGAAGCCGGAGTAACGAGCAAGGAGCTGCTGACCGCGCTCCAGTCCGCCGGCCTGGACGTGAAGGCGGCCGCCTCCAACGTGGAGGAGGCCGAGGCGAAGAAGGTCCTGGCATCGCTCGGCGGGAAGTCCGCCGACGGCAAGGCCCAGGCGAAGCCGAAGGCCGCTTCAAAGCCCAAGGCCGCCGCCAAGCCGGCCAAGGACGAACAGAAGCCGTCCGCCAGCCCCAAGGCAGCGGCCAAGCCCGCCGCCGCGACCCAGGCTGCGCCTGCCAAGAAGGCCGCCCCGGAGGCCAAGGCGGCCGCTCCGGCCAAGCCTGCGGGCAAGACCGACGCTCCGGCCAAGCAGGACGGGGCCGCGAAGCCCGCGGCCAAGGCGCCGGCGCAGGGCGGCGCCTCGTCCTCCAAGAAGCCCGTCCGCACCGACGGCGGCCAGGCCGGCGGGGGCGGGGGCGCGGCCGGCAAGAAGCGTCGCCGGGTCGTAATCGACTCCCAGGCCTCGCGCCGCGAGCAGGGCGGGGGTCCGCCGCCGCAGCGCCCGCCGCGTCGCCGCGGTGGCCGCCGCCGGCGCCCGCTCCTGGAGGAGCCGACGCCGGTCCAGACGGACCCGAGCGAGCCCCAGGCCACCAAGATCAGCTCCGGCGTCACCGTTCGTGATCTCGCCGAGCTGCTCGACCTGAGCGCCGCCGACCTGATCAAGAAGCTGATGACGATGGGGGAGATGGCGACCCTCACCCAGACCCTCACCGACGACTCGGTGAAGGCGATCGCCGACGAGTACGACCGCAAGATCGAGATCGTCTCGGCGGCCGAGGAGGACGCGCCGGCCCCCGACTTCGAGGACTCCGAGGAGGAGCTCGCCGAGCGTCCCCCCGTGGTCACGATCATGGGCCACGTCGACCACGGCAAGACGTCGCTGCTCGACGCGATCCGCGAGACCGAGGTCGCGGCGGGCGAGGCCGGCGGCATCACCCAGCACATCGGCGCCTACCAGGTCCACCACGACGACCACACGATCACCTTCCTCGACACCCCGGGCCACGAGGCGTTCACCGCCATGCGGGCCCGCGGGGCCCAGGTGACCGACGTCGCGGTGATCGTCGTCGCCGCCGACGACGGCGTCATGCCGCAGACCCGCGAGGCGATCGACCACGCGAGGGCCGCGGACGTCCCGATCCTGATCGCGGTCAACAAGATCGACAAGGAGGGCGCCCAGCCCGACCGGATCCGCAACGACCTGGCGGCCGAGGGCCTGACGCCCGAGGACTGGGGCGGGGACACGATCTACTGCGACGTCTCGGCCAAGACCCACGAGGGCCTGGACAACCTGCTCGACATGATCGTCCTGGTCACGGAGCTCGAGGAGCTCGCCGCCAACCCGGACGCCCCGGCGTCTGGCTCGGTCATCGAGTCGAAGCTCGACCCGGGCCGCGGCCCGGTCGTGACCGTCCTGGTCGGCCGGGGCACTCTTCGGGTCGGCGACTCGGTCGTCGCCGGCGCGGTCTGGGGCAAGGTGCGGGCCATGCACGACTACCTCGGTGCGAAGGTCGACGAGGCCACGCCCGGGATGCCGGTCGAGGTGCTGGGGTTCGACGGGGTCTGCGACGCCGGCGAGTTCGTCACGGCGGTCGAGAACGACCGCCGCGCCCGGCAGATGGCCCAGGAGCGACTCAACCGCCTCAAGGCGGAGACGATCGCGCGCCGGTCGGCGCGCAAGGTCACCCTCGAGGAGATCTTCGCCCGGGCCCAGACCGGGGACCTCAAGGAGCTCAACATCGTGCTCAAGAGCGACGTCGCCGGCTCCCTCGAGGCGCTCCAGGACGAGATCGCGAAGGTGCCGCAGGAGCAGGTGGCGATCAACATCATCCGGGCCCAGACCGGCGGGATCTCCGAGTCCGACGTCATGCTCGCCTCGGCCTCCAATGCGATCATCATCGGCTTCAACGTCCGGCCGCTCGTCGATGCCCGCCGTGCGGCGCAGGCCGAGGGGGTCGACATCCGCACCTACTCGGTCATCTACAAGATCACCGAGGACCTGCGGGCCGCGATGGAGGGCATGCTCGACACCGTGGAGGTGGAGGAGACGCTGGGCGAGGCCGAGGTCAAGGAGGTCTTCAAGGCTTCCAAGGTCGGTCGCATCGCCGGTTGCGTCGTCACCGACGGGAGGGTCCAGCGCGACGCGTCGGCCCGCCTCATCAGGGAGGGGACCGTCATCTGGACCGGCCAGCTCGAGTCGCTGCGCAGGTTCAAGGACGCGGTCCAGACCGTCGAGGAAGGACAGGACTGCGGAATCGTCCTGGACGGGTACGCCGACGTGAAGGTCGGGGACGTGCTCGAGTTCTACTCCACCCGCCAGGTCGAACAGACCCTGAACTAGGCGGTCCCCCATGTCGAAGCCGCGGATGCGAAGGGTCAACGAGGTGCTGAGGCAGGTGATCAGCGACGCGATCACCTCCGACCTAAGCGATCCGCGTCTCGAGATGGCCACCGTGACCTCGGTCGACACGACCCCGGACCTGCGGTACGCGAAGGTGTACTTCACAGTGCTCGGGGACGACCAGGCCAAGGCGGACGCGCTGGCGGGTCTGAAGCGGGCCCACAGCGTGCTCCAGGGCCGGGTCGCGAACGAGACCAGGATGAAGCGCACCCCGACCCTGACCTTCGAGTACGACGACTCGATCGAGTCGGGGATGAGGATCGACGCGCTGCTTTCCGAGGGCGAGGGGCCCTCCGGGAGCGACGCGAGGTGAACCCGGCGGCGGCGAGCAAGACCGTGGTGAAGGGCTCCCTGGACGAGATCGCCGCGGTGGTCAGGGAGAACCCGAAGTTCATCCTGACGACGCACGAGGGCCCCGACGGGGACGCCCTCGGATCGCTGCTCGGCATGCACCACCTGCTCGAGAGCCTCGGCAAGGATTCGGTGATGTTCCTCGCCGCGAAGGAGTTCCCGCTGCCGATCGAGTACCGGCACCTGCCGCTCTCGGGCGTGTTCTCCGAGCCCCCGGCCGACATCCGGGACCGGGTCGTGATCTTCCTCGACTGCGGGAACATCGACCGCATGCCGGTCGACTTCCTCCGGGACGGGGGCAAGCTGATCGTCAACATCGACCACCACCACGACAACACCGAGTTCGGCCAGCTCAACTTCGTCGACGCGGGCGCCTCGTGCACGGCGGAGATGATCTACGAGCTGGCGATGGCGCTCGACGTGAAGGTGGGGCCGGCGATGGCCCGGGCCCTCTACATCGGCATCGTCACGGACACCGGCAAGTTCATGTACGACGCCACGCACCCGCGCACCCACCGCGTCGCGGCGGACCTGATCGAGGCGGGCGTCGACGTGGACGACGTCAACCGGCGCCTTTACGAGAGCGTCCCGATCGAGAAGGTGCGGCTGCTCAGCCGCGCCCTCGACAAGCTCGAGCTGCGCTGCGACGGCGACCTGATCGTCAGCTACCTGACCGGCGCCGACTACGAGCAGACGGGCGCGGGCGAGGAGATGACCGAGGGGATCATCGACAACCTCAGGGCCGTGGACGGCATCCGCGTGGCGGCCGTGGTGCGCGACCAGGTGAGCCGGGGGAGGGCGGCGCGCAAGATCAGCCTCCGGGCCGGCGACGAGCACACCGACGTATCGGTGCTCGCCCGGAAGTTCGGCGGCGGTGGCCACGTCCGGGCCGCCGGCTGCTCCACGGAGCTCCCGTACGAGGAGATCGTGGACGAGCTCTGCGCCGGCCTCGCCGAGCAGCCGCTCCCGTCCTGAAGCGGGGCCGCGCGTTGAGCAGCTCGCCGGAGACCGGGATCCTCGTGGTCGACAAGCCCGCCGGGGTGACGTCGCACGACGTGGTGGCGCGGGTCCGCCGGGAACGGAAGGGGAAGGTCGGCCACGCCGGCACCCTCGATCCCTTCGCGACCGGGGTACTGACCATCCTGCTGGGCCGGGCCACCCGCCTCCAGCGCTATCTGCTCGAGCTGCCGAAGACGTACGTCGCGACGGCGAGGGTGGGGTGGGTCTCCTCGACCGGTGACCCGGACGGCGAGCTGACCGAGACGGGCCGGGTGCCCGCGAGCCTCGAGCTTCCCACCGGCCGGATCGAGCAGAAGGTGCCGATGACCTCGGCGGTCAAGGTCGATGGCGAGCGGCTCTACAAGCGCGCCCACCGCGGCGAGGAGAGCGACGACCGGCCGGTCCGGGAGGTTGACGTGTATCGGGCCGAGCTGCTCGACCCGCCGGACGGTCCGGCGGAGGCGGGGCGCGAGTACCGGTTCGAGGTCGAGGTCAGCTCCGGCACCTACGTGCGGACCCTGGTCGAGACCCTCGGCGACGCCTACTGCTCCGCGCTCCGGAGGACCGCGGTCGGCCCGCTCGGGCTCGACCTCGAGGGCCGCGTCCTGTCTCCGCTGGAGGCGCTCTCGTTCCTCCCGAGGGTCGAGCTCGACGAGCCGGCAGCCCGGGCGGTCGGCCACGGCCAGCGACTCGACCCCCGTGCGCTCGACCTGCCAGCGGACGCCCAGCGGGGGGCGCCGGGAAGTTTCGCGCTCGTCCGCGGGGATAACCTGATTGCCGTGGCCCGCCTAGAAGCAGACATGCTCCGACCGGAAGTCGTCCTGGAGCCGACCGGATGATCAAGGTCACGCCGCTCGGCGAAGCGGAGTTTCGCCCCAGGAAGATCGCGATCGGGACCTTCGACGGGGTTCACGTAGGCCACCGTGCCGTGATCGAGGGTGCCGACACGGTGCTCACGTTCGAACCCCACCCGCTCGAGGTTCTCCATCCGGCGGCGGCGCCGAAGCTGCTCATGCCCTTCGACATCAAGCGCGACGTGCTGGACGGGCTCGGGGTGGAGGAGATGATCGTCATCCCGTTCGACGAATCGTTCACCAGGATCACCGCGGAGCAGTTCATCGAGGAGATCCTGATCGCCAGGCTCGGTGCCCGCGAGGTGTCGGTGGGGGACAACTTCCGCTTCGGACAGAAGGCCAAGGGCACGCCCCAGATGCTCAGCGAGCGGGCCGAGTTCACGACACGGGTCGAGAAGCTGGTCGAGGTGGACGGGGAGGCGGTCTCGTCGACCCGGATCCGGGCCCTCGTCGCGGCCGGTGACATGGAGCTCGCGCGCCGCTGCCTGGGCGTCCCGTTCATGGTCGAGGGAGAGGTCGTCACCGGTGATCAGCGGGGACGCGAGCTCGGGTTCCCGACCGCGAACATCGTGCCCGACGATCGCTACGTGCACCCCGGGCACGGCGTGTACGCGGCCTTCGCCAACGGGTTGCCGGCGGCCGTGAACATCGGCGTCCGGCCGACGTTCGACACCGGCCGGGGCGTCCTGATCGAGACCTACATCCTCGACGAGGACGTCGATCTGTACGGAAAGATCCTCCGGGTCGCCTTCGTCGAGCGCCTGCGCGGCGAGAAGCGGTTCGACTCGGCGGAGGAACTGATCGAGGAGATGAACCGGGACGTAGAGAAGACCCGGGCCGTGTGTGCTAGCTTCCATCGGCCGTGACGGGTCCGCCCGTGACCCGAACCCAAGGATTTTGAAGATATGACACTGACCAAAGAGAACAAGGCCGAACTGATCAGCAAGTACGGCAAGTCCGAAGGCGACACCGGCTCGACCGAGGTGCAGGTCGCCCTGCTTACCGAGCGGATCAACGACCTGACCGGTCACCTGCGCGAGCACAGCAAGGATCACCACTCCCGCCGCGGCCTGCTCATGATGGTCGGCAAGCGTCGCCGCCTGCTGCGCTATCTCGAGCGGACCGACGTGGAGCGCTACCGCGCCCTGGTCGCCGATCTCGGCCTCCGCCATTGATCGACGTCGGAGCGAGGGCTCCGGAATTCACCCTCGCTGACCACGCCGGTCAGGAGGTCTCGCTGTCGGACTTCGCCGGCCGCCGCGTGCTGCTCGCGTTCTACCCGCTCGACTTCAGCCCGGTCTGCTCGGACCAGTTGGCCCTCTACAAGGAGATCCAGCCCCAGCTCGACGCCGCAAACGTGACCCTGGTCGGCGTCAGCGTGGATTCCGCCTTCGCCCACAAGGCGTTTCGGGACCAGCTCGGGATCGAGACCACGCTCCTGGCCGACTTCGAGCCCAAGGGCGCCGTCGCCGAGGCCTTCGGCGCCTACCTCGGCCAGGCCGGCCACTCGAACCGTTCGCTCGTCCTGATCGACGAGAACGGCATCGTCCGGTGGGTCCACGAAACCGCGACCCCGCTGGACATCCCGGGCCCGGACCTCATCCTCGAGGCCATCGCGGCCTGACTTCCATCTGCAGTCGCGCCGGGGCTGCAGCTCGGTGGAACGACCGTCTCATTGGTAGGTCGGCGAGCTTCGCTACGTCCCGCCCCGCACGGAACCCGCCCCACCCGCTCACAACGAAGGATGGTTGGGCGGGCTCCGGCTCTTGCGTCTCAACGGGGCGGACGAGGGCGGCGCCCCGCGCCCTAGGGCTCTCGCAACCGGCCCCCTCGAGGCTCCTCAGGCACAAGGGCGCCGGAACCCGAGGTGGCTGCGTTATCCACGTCTATGCCGGCGAAAACGCAGCCACCCCTACGGGGCTCCTCAGGCACTTGGGCGACGTTGGTCGAGGTGGCTGCGAAAACTGCCGATATCCGGCGATATCGCAGCCACCCCCACGGGCCGCAGCCAACACCATCCCGCAGGAGGCACCCGCAGGAGGCACAGAATCCCCGCAAATTGCAGAGAAGCGCTGGGACGGCTCCGAGCCTGTACCCTTTGTCGGGACAAGGGAACGACAGTTCTAGAAGACAGATGGCCGCCAACCGGGCGGCCGGAGGAAAAACGAATAGCCCAATGAGTATTTTCGAAACGACTCGCGTTGAGACGCGGGTCGGCGACGCCGAGATCTCCTTCGAGACCGGCAAGCTCGCCAAGCAGGCCAGCGGTTCCGTCGTGGTACGCAGCGGCGACACCATGGTCCTGTCCACCGCCACCATGGGCGGTATGCGCGACGTGGACTTCCTGCCCCTGACGGTCGACGTCGAGGAGCGCATGTACGCCGCGGGCAAGATCCCCGGCTCCTTCTTCCGTCGCGAGGGTCGCGCCGGCGAGAAGGCCACCCTGACCGCCCGCATGATCGACCGGCCGATCCGTCCGCTCTTCCCGAAGGGCTGGCACTACGAGACGCAGCTCGTGACCATCCCGATGTCGGTCGACCAGGAGCACCCCTACGACATCCTCGCGATGAACGGTGCCTCCGCGGCGCTCGCGATCTCCGAGATCCCGGTCGCGAAGCACGTCGGCGCCGTCCGCATCGGCAAGCTCGACGGTGACTTCGTCATCAACCCGAACGAGGCCGACCACGCCGAGCTCGACCTGGACCTGATCGTCGCCGGCACCGACGAGGCGATCCTGATGGTGGAGGCCGGCGCCAACGGCGTCACCGAGGCCGAGATCCTCGACGCGCTCGACATCGCCCACGGCGAGATCAAGAAGCTCGTCGCGACGATCGAGGAGCTCCGCCAGAAGGTCGGCAAGGAGAAGCTCGTGATCGAGGAGCCCAAGCTCGACGACGAACTGCTCTCCGACATCCGCTCCTCCCACGGTCAGGCCCTGGTGGACGCGATCGCGACCACCGGCAAGCTCGAGCGCTACGAGGCGATCGCCAACGTAAAGGACGCGGTCGTGGAACGGTACGCGCCGGAGACCGGTGACGAGGACGCCGACGCCGAACGTCGGTCCGAGGTCGGCAAGGCCTTCGACGCGATCGAGAAGGACACGATCCGCAAGGCGATCGCCGTCGACAAGAAGCGCCCCGACGGCCGCGCCCAGGACGAGATCCGCCCGATCGAGTGCGAGGTCGACATCTCGCCCCGCGTCCACGGTTCCGCCCTCTTCACCCGCGGCGAGACCCAGGTGCTCGGCAACGTGTCGCTCGGCACCACTCGCATGGACATGCGGGTCGACGGTCTCGGGCTCGAGACGACCAAGACCTTCTGGCACCACTACAACTTCCCGCCGTTCTCGGTGGGCGAGGCCGGCTTCATGCGCGGCCCGAAGCGCCGCGACATCGGTCACGGCGCCCTCGCCGAGCGCGCCCTGGCGCCTTCGGTCCCGGACCAGGAGGACTTCCCGTACGTGATCCGCGCGGTCTCCGAGACGCTGGAGTCGAACGGCTCCTCGTCGATGGGCTCGGTCTGCGCCTCGTCGATGGCCATGCAGGCCGCCGGCATCCCGGTCTCCGCACCGGTCGCCGGCGTCGCCATGGGCCTGATCAAGGAAGGTGACGACTACATCGTCCTGACCGACATCGCCGGCGTGGAGGACCACCTCGGCGACATGGACTTCAAGGTCGCCGGCACCCGTGACGGCATCAACGCCCTCCAGATGGACATCAAGATCACCGGCGTGACCTTCGACATCCTGTCGGACGCCCTCGAGCAGGCCCGCAAGGGTCGCCTGTTCATCCTCGACAAGATGGCCGAGGCGATCGACGGGCCGCGCGAGCAGCTCTCGGCGCACGCTCCCCGGATCGAGTCGATCAAGATCGATCAGGAGAAGATCGGAGCCGTCATCGGCAAGGGTGGCGAGACGATCCGCGGCCTCTGCGAGGAGTTCGAGGCCGAGATCGACGTCGAGGACGACGGCACGATCCGGATCTACGCGCCGACCGGCACGCAGGTCGAGGACGCGGTCGCCCGCATCCAGTCGATGACCAAGGAGGCCGAGGTCGGGGACCGCTACACGTCGGCCAAGGTCGTGAAGACCACCACGTTCGGCGCCTTCGTGGAGCTGACCAAGGGGACCGACGGCCTGCTCCACATCTCGAACGTGAAGCCCGGTGGCCGGGTCGAGACGGTCGAGGAGGTCCTCGAGCAGGGCCAGGAGATCGACGTCACCGTGGCCGAGGTCGACCGCGAGCGCGGCCGGATCGGGCTTCGGATGACCGACGACCCCGCGATCGCCGGCAAGAGCCCCGAGGAGATCTCGGCCCTCGCCTCGAACGGCGGGGGCGGTGGCGGCGGTGGCCGTCGCGGCGGTGACCGCGAGGGCGGGCGTCGCCGGCGCGACCGTGGCGACCGGGACCGCCGGTAGGCACCGGTAGATGACGGAAGAACCTCGCCTCTCGGAGACCGCCTCCGGCATCCGCGTGATCACCGAGGAAGTCCCCTCGGTGCGCTCGGTCGCCCTCGGCCTCTGGGTACGAACCGGTTCGCGTGACGAGACCCCCGCTCAGGCGGGGGTCTCGCACTTTCTCGAGCATCTCCTCTTCAAGGGGACGCCGAACTACTCGGCGATCGAGATCTCCGAGCGCTTCGACGGGCTCGGCGCGTCCTTCAACGCGGCCACCGGCAAGGAGACGACCCACCTCCACGCCAGGTTCCTGGACGAACACACTTCCGACGTCTTCTCGCTGCTCGGCGAGATGCTGCTCGAGTCGACGTTCCCGGACATCGATTCCGAGCGGGAGGTGGTCCTGGAGGAGATCGCGATGTACGAGGACGAGCCCTCGGACCGGGTACACGACTATCTCGCCGACGCGATCTTCGGCGACACCCCGCTCGGCCGGCGCATCCTGGGACGCGCCGACGTGATCTCGAACATCCCCGTGCCGGACATCGCCGCCTACCACCGTGCGCGGTACTCGGCGGAGAACATCGTCGTCGCGGCCGCGGGCAACGTGGACCACGACGAGATCCACGCGCTGGCGGAGAGCCTGAAGCCGGACGGCGCCTCCGGCCCGGACACCCTCGTGCCTCAGGAGCCCGCGGAGTCCGGGCGGCTCGAGTTCGCGGTCAAGGACACCGAGCAGTACCACGTGTGCATCGGCGCCCCCGGCATCAACCGCGCCGACGAGCGCCGCTTCGTGCTCGCCGTCCTCGACTCGATCCTCGGCGGATCGAGCTCCTCACGGCTGTTCCGCGAGGTGCGGGAGAAGCGGGGCCTCGCCTACTCGGTGGGCACCTACTCCGAGCAGTTCACCGACACCGGGGTGGTCGCCACCTACGTGGGGACTCGCGAGGACAACGTCGAGGAGGCCTGCGAGGTGATCGGGCAGGAGCTGAAGTCGATCCAGTGCGAGCCCGTGTCGGACGATGAGCTCGACCGGGCCAAGGAGCACGTCAAGGGCCGCCTGGTGCTCTCGGGCGAGTCGACCGCCGCGCGCATGTCGCGCATCGCCCGGGCCGTGCTGCACGACCTCCCGCTGCTCAACCTTGACGAGATGCTCGCCAAGGTCGATGCTGTGACCGTGGAGGACGTCTCGGGACTGGCGAGCGAGCTCTACGCCGAGCGGCGCCTCTCGGCCGCCTGCGTGGGACGCGACGAGGACCGTTTCCGGGCCGCCATCGGCCCGGTCAGCGAGGCCCTGGCGGCATGATCAGGGTCGCGGTCGCCGGCGCCGCCGGCAGGATGGGATCGACGGTGTGTGGGGCGGTCGAGGAGGCAGAGGGCCTCGAACTGACCGGCCGGGCCGACCCTTCGCTCGGGATCGGACTCGACGACGTGCTGGGCGACGCGGACGTCGTGGTCGAGTTCACCACGCCGGAGACCTCGCTCGCGAACTCGATCGCTTGCCTCGAGGCGGGCGTCCACGTGGTGGTCGGGGCGACCGGCTTCGACCTCGACGCGCTGAGGGACGCCGCGGAGAACTCCGGGACCGGAGCGAACTGCTTCGTGGCGCCGAACTTCGCGATCGGTGCCGTGCTCCTGATGGAGCTCTCGCAGAAGGCGGCGAGGCACATGCCGGAGTGCGAGATCGTCGAGCTCCACCACGACCAGAAGCTCGACGCGCCCTCGGGCACGGCGAAGCGGACCGAGGAGCTGATCTCGGCGGCGGGCGGCAACGTCCACCAGCCGATCCACTCGGTGCGGCTGCCGGGGCTCGTCGCCCACCAGGAGGTGCTCTTCGGCGGGACCGGCCAGACGCTCTCGATCCGACACGACAGCATCGATCGCTCGTCGTTCATGCCCGGCGTGGTGCTCGCCGTGCGGAAGGTAGGTCAACTCGATGACCGGTTCACGGTCGGACTGGAGAAGCTGCTCGATGGATGATCAGATCGTCAGGTTGGACGCAACCGCGCAGGCCGAGCTGGTCGCGAAGGGCGAGGTCACGCCACGCGAACTGGTGGCCGGGGCCATCGCCCGCGCCGAGCGGCTCAATCCGGAGTTGAACGCGATCGTCTCGCCGCTCTACGAGGAGGCGGCGGAGGCGGCTTCCGGAGAGCTGCCCGACGGCCCCTTCAGGGGCGTGCCCTTCCTGTTCAAGGACCTCGGCGCCGGCCTCGCCGGGCAGCCGATGCAGATGGGCAACCGCGTGCTGAAGGAGATGGACATGCGGATGCCGATGGACACCCACCTGGGGCTCCGCTTCCGCGACGCGGGCCTGGTGACGCTCGGCCGCAGCGCCACCCCGGAGTTCGGCATCCTCCCGACGACCGAGCCGGTCTGCAACGACGGTCCGACCAGGAACCCGTGGGACAAGACCCGCTCCTCCGGTGGCTCCTCGGGCGGCTCGGCCGCGGCGGTCGCGGCCGGGATCGTGCCGATCGCCCACGCCTCGGACGGCGGGGGGTCCATCCGGATCCCGGCCAGCGCCTGCGGGCTGGTCGGCCTCAAGGCGAGCCGCGCCCGGATCTCGCTCGCCCCGCTGACCGGTGACTCGATGTCGGGCCTCACCACCGAGCTCGTCGTCGCGCATTCCGTCCGCGACGTCGCGACGATGCTCGACTGGGTCCACGGCCCGCAGCCCGGCGACCCGTACGGTTGCCCGACCCCGGAGCGCCCGTACTCGGACGAAGTGAACGCCGGGACGGAGCCGCTCAAGATCGCGCTCCTCACCGACTCGCTCACCGGCGACTCGCTCCAGCCCGCAGTCGTCGAGGCAGCCCGGGAGGCCGCGAAGAAGCTGGAGGACATGGGTCACGAGGTGACCGAGTTCGAGGTTCCCGCGGCGGGGGATCCCGAGGTGCTCTACCAGACCTTCCTCACGAGGTGGGCCGCCGGGATGAGCCAGACCGCCGACACCCTGGCCTTCATCGTCGGCCGCCCGCTGACCGAGGACGACGTCGAGCCCCTCACCTGGGCCCTCATCGAGAAGGGAAGGCAGGAGGGGGGAGCCGCATACCTGGCCGCGGTCCAGCAGCACCAGCTGATCGGCCGCATGATCGCCGGCCTCCAGATCGACGGCCAGTTCGACCTGCTCATGACCCCGACCCTGGCCACCCTGCCGCCCGAGCTGGGCCACTTCGACCAGAACGTGCCGGACCCTCTCGACGCGATGTTGAAGGCGCGCGAGCTCGCGACCTTCACCGGGATCTTCAACGCGACCGGCCAACCCGCGATCTCGCTGCCGCTGGAGACCAGCGCGGAGGGTCTGCCGATCGGCATCCAGTTCGTCGCGCCGATGTGGCGGGAGGACGTACTGATCCAGCTCGCGGGCGAATTGGAGCGAGCGCATCCCTGGATCGACCGGCGCGCGCCGGGCGTGCTGGGCACCTGAACGAATCGCTCGATAGCTGTCGGGTAGGGTGCCTGTCGTGAGTGAGATCCAAGGGGTAATCACGGCAATGGCCACCGCTTTCCGGCCCGACGGGGAGCTCGACGTGGAGTCGAGCCGAAAGCTCGCGGCCTACCTGGTCGAGAACGGGTCGCACGGGCTCGTGGTGGCCGGGACGACCGGGGAGTCGCCGACCCTCGAGGACGACGAGAAGATCGACCTGCTGAAGGGCGTGCTGGACGAGGTCGGGGACGACGTGACGGTCATCCTCGGTACCGGCTCGAACGACACCCGCCACTCCGTGGAGCTCACGAAGCGGGCCGCCGAGGCGGGCGCCGACGGCGGGCTCATCGTCACGCCCTACTACAACCGCCCGACCGAGCCCGGCATCCTCGGCCATTTCGAGGCGGTGGCGGAGGGCAGCCCCGGATTTCCTCTCGTCGCCTACAACATCCCCTCCCGCACCGGAGTGAACATGTCGCCCTCGCTGCTCGCGGAACTGGGGCGAATCGACGAGGTCAAGGCCGTGAAGCAGGCCAACGACGACGAACTCGGCCCGATCGAGGGGCTGGACGTGCTGGCCGGCAACGACGTCGGCTTCCTGCCGACCCTCAAGTTCGGCGGTGCCGGTGGCATCCTGGTCGCCTCCCACCTGGACAACGGGCGGATGCGCACGATCTGGGACCTGTGGCAGGAGGGCCGCCACGACGAGGCCGAGGCCCTGGACAATCAGCTTCAGCCGCTCTACGAGGCGATGGGGGTCGTGGTCAACCCGATCCCCGTCAAGGCGGCACTTGCCGCGCGCGGACTCCTGCCGCCCACGATGCGGCTGCCGATGGTCGAACCGACCGATCGGGAGCGCGACGCGGTCGAGGAGCTTCTGGCCGCGGCGGGGGAGCCGGCATCGTGAGCGACCGGATCAAGCTGCTTCCCCTCGGCGGGCTGGGGGAGATCGGCAAGAACATGATGGTGGTCGAGTACCGCGGCAAGATCGTGGTGATCGACACCGGCCTGATGTTCCCCACCCCGGAGATGCTCGGGATCGACCTGGTCCTGCCCGACTTCGAGTATCTGCGGGGGCGGGCGGACGACATCGAGGCGATCGTGCTGACCCACGGCCACGAGGACCACGTCGGGGCGCTGCCCTATGTGCTGCGTGAGATCGGCTTCCCCAAGGTGATCTACGGCGGCATGCTGACCGTCGGCATGGTCCGTTCCAAGCTCGACGAGCACAAGCTCGGCGCGGCGCCCCTCACCGAGCTCCCGGCCGGGCAGGTGGTGAGCGCCGGTCCGTTCGAGCTGGAGCTCGTCCACCTCTCGCACTCGATCCCCGACATGCGTGGAGTGATCCTCTCGACCGACGCCGGGAAGGTGTTCTTCACCGGCGACTACAAGTTCGACCAGACGCCGGTCGACGGTCGCCCGGCCGACGTCGCGCGCCTGGCCGCGCTCGGCGACGAGGGCCTGCTCCTCCTGTGCGGCGACTCCACCAACGCGGACCGGCCCGGGGTCTCGCCGTCCGAGTCGAGCGTCGGCCCGGCGCTCTTCGACACGTTCGCCCGCTGCGAGGGCCGGATCGTGGTGACCTCTTTCGCCTCGAACATCCACCGCGTCCAGCAGGTGATCGACGCCGCCGCCCGCCTGGACCGCAAGGTGGCGCTGGTCGGTCGCTCGATGCGCAAGAACTTCAACATCGCTTCCAACCTGGGCGTCGCCAACGCACCCGAGGGGACGCTGATCCAGCCTCGCGACATCGAGGATTACGCGGACGAGCGGGTCGTCGTGATCTCGACCGGGTCACAGGGAGAGCCCTTCTCGGCCCTGCGGCGCATGGCGAACAACGACCACCGCGACGTGGAGCTCCACTCCGGCGACACGGTCGTGTTCTCCGCCACCCCGGTCCCCGGCAACGAACGGGCGGTCAACGAGACCATCGACCGGATCTACGAGCTCGGGGCCACCGTGATCACCGCGAAGGACGCGCCGATCCATGCCTCCGGCCACGGCTACCGGGAGGAGATCAAGATGATGCTCAACCTGACCCGGCCGAAGTACGTGATGCCGGTCCACGGCGACTTCCAGCGGATCCGGCTCCACTCCGAGCTGGCGGAGTCGGTCGGCGTCCCGAGCGAGAACATCTTCCGCAACCACAACGGCCAGGCCCTCCTCGTCGGTCCGGACGGAGCCCAACTCACCGACGAGACGGCCGGCGGGGTCATCTACGTCGACGGGACGGAACTCTCCGACCCCAACGACGCGACCCTGCGCGATCGTCGCACGATCTCCGCCGACGGCATCATCATCGTCGTCGCCACGATCGCCGAGGACGACGGCGAGGTCGTCTCCGACCCGGAGCTGATCGCTCGCGGCGTGCCCGGCCTCGAGGACGACGAGCGCCTGCTCGACGAGGTGCACGACCTGATCGAGGACACCCTGGAGCGCGCGGCCGAGGCCAAGGTGAGGGAGCAGGACCTGATCCAACAGGATCTCCACGACGCGCTCCTGGGATTCGTCCACAAGCGCCTGAAGCGCCGCCCGATGGTGGTCCCGGTCGTCGTCGAGGTCTGATTCCCCAACCCTGGGACGACGCGGCGAGCCACGCTCCCGCCGGACAAGCCTGTTGACGTCCGTCCGGTGGCTGCGTTTTCGCCGGTATGGACGTGGTTAACGCAGCCGCCTCCGACCCACGCGGCGGGCCCGGCTGTGGTTCTCTGCGCCGAGAGCGCGGTCGTTAAACAGAGAGACCGCTGGGCCTGGGGGAGGGAGTGGCTCAACGGTCTGCTCTGAAGAAGCGAACCCGCCGGGGCAGTCTGGGGGAGATCCCCGGCGGGTTCATGTGTCTCGTCCGCCTAGAAAGATAGGCAGGGGGCCTAAAAAGGCCCTAAAGCTGTCCTAACGGTTTCCTTGAGGTTCTCAGCAACGGCAAACGGATGACGAACGAGGCTCCGCCCTGCGGGGAATCGCCGACCGTGGCGGTCCCTCCGTGGGAGCGCGCGATGACCCGGACGATCGCCAGCCCGAGGCCCGTTCCCTTGCCCCTCGCCCGGTCGCCGGGGCCGGTGTTCCGGACGAAGCGGTTGAAGATCTGCGGCCAGAGCTCCCTGGGGATCCCCGGGCCGTCGTCCTCCACCCGGATCTCGGCCATGTCGCCGTCGCATCGGCTGGTGACGGTGATGCTCGTGCCTTCCGGGGTGTGACGGATCGCGTTGTCGACCAGGTTGAGGATGACGCGGTGGAGCTCGTCCGGGATGCCGCTCACCGGAACGGGCTCGGGGTTCTGGAGGACGATCTCGTGATGGTCTGACAGGGGCCTGAGCTCGTCGGCGACGTTGGCGGCGATCTCGGCGAGGTCGCACTCCGTCGGCTCGACCGTGCGACCCGCGTCCGCGCGGGCGAGGATCTGGAGGTCGGCGACCAGGCGCTTCATCCGCTGCGAGGAGCGCAGGGCGGACTCGACCGACTCGATCTCCAACTCCCGACTCGATCCGTTGCCGCCGGAGCGGGCGAGCGAGTCCTCCAGCAGCTCGAGGTTGGCGAGCACGCTGGTCAGGGGGGTGCGCAGCTCGTGGGAGGCGTCGGCGATGAACTCGCGCTGGCGCTGCATCGATTGCTCCCGCTCGGTGCGGGCGATCGAGAGCTCGTGGAGCATGTCGTTGAAGGTTCGGGTGAGCTCGGCGACCTCGTCGTCGCCCTCCGGCTCGACGAGGCTGACGTCGGGGTCCCTCGTCCGGGCGATCTGCCCTGCCGTGGAGGTGAGGGCCGAGATCGGTCGCATCGCCCGTCGCGAGAGGATCACCCCTCCGAGGGCGGCGAGGAGGCTAGCCGCCAGCGCACCGGCGCCGATCGCGAACCAGATCCTCCCGATGGAGGCCTCGAGCCGCTGGAGGGAGCGTCCGTACCGCACCCAGCCGACCTGCTGGACCTGGGTCTGCCCCGGGATGAGGCCGGGGGCCTCGACCAGCAGGGGCAGCGTCGCCACCTGCCAGCCGTGAAAGGTCGAGATGCCCGGGTGAACCTCGGGGCCGAGGTTGAACGACTTGGCGGGGCGGAACCGGCCCCCGCCGCCGAGGATCACGTCTCCCGAGCCGTTCACGGAGTCGAGCGTGGCGATCACCTCGTCCGGGTTCGAGGCGGCCGCGGGCGTGAAGTAGCTCGCGTCGCCGAGGTTGTCGACCAGCTCCTCCGCCTTGGCGTTCGTGTCCGCCTCGTAGTTGTCGCGGAGCTGGTTCGTGGTGATCTGTCCGACCACCGCCCCGAACGCGACGAGGATGATGAAGGTGATGCCCGCCGAGACCGCCGCCAGCTTCCACTGGATCGGCCAGTGCGGGGGCCACTTGCGCGAGTGGCGCAGCCGGTCCAGGAGGGGAGCCTTGGCCTCGGACATCAGGCCTTTATCACGTAGCCGGCCCCGCGCTTGGTGTGGAGGATGCGGGGCTCGCCGCCTTCCTCGAGCTTGCGACGGAGGTTGGAGATGAAGACGTCGATGGTGTTCGTCTCATCGAGCGGGTCGTATCCCCAGACCTCTTCCAGTAGGCGTTCGCGCGAGATGACCAGGCGCTGGTTGCGCATCAGGTACTCGAGCAGCTCGAACTCGCGCTTGGTGAGCTCGACCTCCCGGTCGCCCCGGACCGCTTCCTGGGAGTCCGGATTGAGCCGCAGGTCACCGACCGTGAGCATGGCCGACCCGCGCGGCGGGTGGCGCCTGAGCAGGGCCCTGATCCGGGCGAGCAGCTCCGCGCGTTCGAAGGGCTTGACGAGGTAGTCGTCGGCGCCGCTGTCGAGGCCCGTGACCCGGTCCTCGGTGTCGGCGCGGGCGGTGAGCATGAGGATCGGGACCTCGCCGCCGTCCTCCCTGAGGCGGGCGCAGACCTCGAGCCCGTCCATGTCGGGGAGGCCGAGGTCGAGCACGACCATGTCCGGCAAGAACTCCTCGGCCACCCGCAGCCCGGCCTCGCCCTCCTCGGTGGCCCTGACCTCGTATCCCTCGGCCCTGAGCGTGCGCCGGAGGACGTCGACGATCTCCTCGTCGTCCTCGATGACGAGTATGCGCCCGCCGCTCTGCTCCTCATCAACCATGGGCCGAATTCTAAGGGAGGCATTCCCCGGAAGGGTAAAGGGGGCTTCCGTTGAATGGAAAGCCATGTTCGTACGCTCAGTCCGGCGCGGTTCCGACCGGCGCCCGTCCAAGGGAGCCTCGAAGCGGGGCAAGAATCAGGCGTCGCCCGCGCGCGAGCCGCTCCGCCAGCATCACCTCGACCTGATCGGCCTCGGCTGCGTCCTCCTGGGCATCTACCTCGTCTTCGTCCTGTACTTCGGCTGGAACGGCGGGCGCCTCGGATCCGGGATCAGCGATGGCCTGATGTACCTGTTCGGCCTCGTCGCGTACGTGGCCCCGCTCGCGCTCTTCGCCGGGGGCGCGATCGCGATCTTCCGCCCCGCCATGCCCACCACCCGGCCGCTCAAGACCGGGTCCGCGCTGCTGCTCGCGGGGCTCCTGCTGGCCTTTGCCGGCGGCACGTTCGCGCTGGGCGGCGGCCGGCCGGATCGCATCACGTCCTTCGACCCGGGCTGGTTCCCCGATCACGGCGGCGTGATCGGCGAGAGCCTGTACTGGGCGTTCGCCACTGCGCTGCAGTCGTTCGGCGCCCACCTGGTCGCCGTCTTCGCGATCCTGGCGGGAATCCTCCTGCTCACGGGCACGACCGTAGCCGCGGTGCTGGGGCGGGGCGGCAAGGCGATCAGGCACGCCGGCGTGACCTCGGCGGAGAAGACCAAGACCTTCGCCCGCACCGCGATCCTCCACGACGGAAAGGGCTCGCCGGACGAGTTCGACCCGATCCCGGCCGGCGAGGAGCCGACCGTGACGGTCGGGTCCGCGGCGACCGACGAGATGGAGCTGCCCGACGCCGAGACGCTCGACCGATCGCCGCTCGAGGTGGACATCTGGGAGGGCGGCGAGCCCACGATCTCCGGGAAGACGGAACGGCTGGAGCCGATCGAGATCTTCGCGGGAGCCGGCGCCGCCGCAGCGATCGGCGAGACGAAGGACCCGCCCGTGGATCGGGAGCCCGCCGGGGGCGGGGGCTCCGACGACGACTCCGGGATCTTCAGCGACGATTTCGAGGCCGAACTGACGCAGCTGGAGGAGGAGTTCGACGAGACGCCCGACGAGCCGGACCCCGGGCCCGCGGAGCCGGTCGCGGAGGAGCCGACGGCGGAAAGGGAGCTGCCGGGCGAAGACCCGTCCGAGGATCAGCTCGAGCTGACGCCGATGGGCGAGAAGCGGGGCGCGACCATGTCGGAGGAGGTCAACTACAAGGCGCCCCCGGCAAAGGTGCTCGAGAACTCGCAGAAGGCGGGCGGCCCGGACCCGGCCGAGCAGAAGGAACTCGCCCGGAAGCTGGTCGAGACGCTCGGGCACTTCGGGGTCGAGGCCCAGATCGTCGGCGTCGTCACGGGCCCCCACGTTTCCCGCTTCGAGCTGCAGCTGGCACCGGGCACCAAGGTAAAGAAGGTCTCGGAGTTGGCCAACGACCTCGCCTACGCGCTCGCCTCGACGGACATCCGCATCCTGGCCCCGATCCCGGGCAAGCAGGCCGTGGGGGTGGAGGTCCCGAACTCGAGCCGCAACATGGTCCGCCTGGGGGACATCTACTCGCGGCCGAAGGAGAAGGACTCGCCGCTCACGGCCTGGCTCGGCAAGGGGATCGACGGCAAGGCGGTCTCCACCGACCTGGCGAAGATGCCGCACGTGCTGGTTGCCGGCACCACGGGCTCGGGCAAGTCCGGGTGCGTGAACGCGGTGCTCTCCTCGATCCTCATGAGCTCTTCCCCCAACGACGTCCGCCTGGTCCTGGTCGACCCCAAGCAGGTCGAGCTCAACCACTACGAGGCCGTGCCGCACCTCCTGACTCCCGTGGTCACGAACCCCAAGCTCGCGGCGAACGTCCTCAACAACCTGATCGCGGAGATGGAGACGCGCTACGGCCTGATGAAGAGGGCGCGGGCCCGCAACATCGAGGACTACAACAAGGCGATGGCGAAGGAGGGGCAGCCCCGGCTGCCGTACATCCTCTGCGTGATCGACGAGCTGGCGGACCTGATGATGGTCGCTCCGGCCGACGTGGAGGCCTCGATCATCCGCCTCGCCCAGAAGTCGCGGGCGACCGGCATCCACCTGCTGCTCGCGACCCAGCGACCCTCGACCGACATCATCACGGGCACCATCAAGGTCAACATCCCGTCGCGGATCGCCTTCGCGGTCTCTTCTCAGACCGACAGCCGGGTCATCCT
>Ga0182737_1001073_pt1 | contig 29483 bp, 26 predicted proteins | sample eDN5th30CBELigOP_FD_128878 | JGI IMG/M metagenome (GOLD analysis project Ga0182737, IMG submission 128878) | Enriched Organic Plus compost microbial communities from Emeryville, California, USA - eDNA 5th pass 30_C BE-Lig OP (version 2) (version 2) ... | reverse complement strand
TGTGTGTGCAGCCCTGGCGCTGTTCTGGCGGATGGCTGGGCAGGGAATCGCTACCGCGATGCATCGTTCCCAACCGGCTTTAGCGATTCATTCGCTGCCCTCAGGAGCGGAGGTTTATTCAAATGGTCAGAAGCTTGGCGTAACACCGGTTGAACTTAATCCGGTGGAAGGGGTTCCTGCCATTTACCAACTGAGGCTGACGGGATTCCGCTTGCATGAAATTGAGCATACGGCCGACAAAAAACGGCCGGCAAGTTTTGAGATCAAGCTGGAAGAATCCCGCCTTCCCCAACCGGGAGAAAGATGGACCAACAGCCTGGGAATGGCGTTTATCCCAAGGCAGGGTGGGCACACCAGTGAGCGGCCTGTGGAGATGCGTTTTTTTGACGAGTTTCTGAAGGCATCAGGCCGCACCTTTGAAGGTCGGGTGGTTCCTCATCTGGCGCGTGGAGAAAAGAATGCGGCTTATATTGTGGTGGTGCCTCTGGCTGATGCCGAAGCGTTTCGTTCCTGGCTGGCAGAGTCTGATCGTGAAAAAGGGCTCCTGGCCACAGAACATCATTACGATCTGGAACCCCTGCCTTACATTGAAGAGCCATCTAGCAACAAGGAGGCTGCGGAGGGGGCCTCACCAGAGGCAGGCATCAGTGATGACAGCCTGGAGTGGCAGGCCTTTTCACTACGCGTAGAAAGGCAAGGTTACGGGGGTATTTTGGTGCAGTCTGATCCGCCAGGGGTTGAAGTTTATCAATCAGGGGAGCTACTGGGAGTCACGCCGATTGAAATTTCCAGGGTGAAAACGGGGCCGGTGGAGTTTGAGCTTAAAGGTGAAGGCTACACGGATCTCATGTTGGAGGGGACTGTCGTTGAGAATGAGATGATGGAACTTTTCGGTGACATGGATGTGAGGCGTAGCGTCACCTATGGCCGTGAATGGAGGAACTCAACGGGCATGCGATTTCTTCCACTGGGAGATACGCTCATGGGGATGACTGAGGCCCGCAGGCGTGACTATATGGAGTTTGCCAGGGAAACGGGTAACAAGCGCCCCGCACTGATCAACAACCAGCCCAAGCAGGCGATGCTGCCAGTCGTTGGTGTTTCACGACCTGAGATATTGCAATTTTGTGAATGGCTGACCCGGAAAGAGCGTGAAATGGGATTAATCACCTCAGCCGACCATTATCGGCTTCCGACAGATGAAGAATGGAGCCGCGCAGTAGGTCTGCCACTGGAACGGGGGAAAGATCCCGCTGAACGCAATGGCAGGATTCGTGGTGTATATCCGTGGGGGTATGAATGGCCGCCGCCGAGGGTGGTGGGGAACTTTGCTGATGAATCTTATGCGCGGCGAACTGCAGCCAAGGATTTTATTGCCAGCTATGATGACCGTTTTCCCGGACCCTGTGCAGTCGGCGCGACTCCCCCAGGGAACAAAGGGTTTATTGGTCTGGAAGGAAATGTGAGTGAGTGGGTTTCAAACAACTTTGAGCTTAATGCTCAGCCGGTGGAAGGTAAAAAGGCTGTCATGGGTACGGTGCGTGGCGGAAACTGGCGTACCTTCAGCCCAGATGAGTTATTGTCGTCTTCTCGACTGAGCATGCTGGAGAATGCCCGCAGCGACACGGTGGGGTTCCGTCTTGTGTTGGCCAAAGGAAGTGCGGTGATGCGTTGATGGTGAGCGTTTTATGCTTTGGTGTAAGCCGGAGTTTCAGGCTCAAGTTTGCATCTTTTTTGCTGGCGATTGGATGGTTCTGGCTAAATTCAGGGCAGTGAAAAATTTCCGCCTATCTATGAGATGGCTTTTGTCAGCCAGTGTTGTGCTTCTTCTGCCCGTTTTGGCAAAGGCACAGCCACGTGGCAAACAGCGGCAGCATTCTGGAGAAGCGGCTCCAGCTCTAAAAGCTCAGGCGCTAAGAGAAGGAGGGCCCGATGTGATCATGCTGATTGTAGAGGGGCTGTCAGCGGAGCATCTGGATTCAGGGCGGCTAGCTACTGATGCCCCTGATCTTTCCAAGTGGGTCAATCTGGGCGTCAGGTTTACTCAGGCTTATTTTCCGAGCCGTGAAGATGGAACTGCCAGAGTTTCTCTTTTGACTGGAGTTCCGCCCTGGGAATCTGGAGTTAGCGATGATGCATTTGACTGGCAAAAGGCCGCGCCTTTAAAGAACAAGCCCAGTCTTCCTGAATACTTTAGACAAGGGGGCTTCCTTACTGCGGGCGCGGGTAAAACTTTTCCGATACCGCAGAATGTTGCATCTGATGCCGTTCGAGCGCGTGAGTCCATGCTAACAGAAGGAGTGTGGGATGTCAGGTTCGCGTCAGATGCAGGGAGCGTCACTGAGCGCAATCAAGAGCTGATGGAGTGGACAAGCACGTTTCTGTCAAAAGAGCGGGAGTTGCCTTATTTCCTAGTTTTGGGTTTGGAGCAAGGACAGCAAGTTACTGAAACTGTGGTATCAACGAATAACCTATGCGGTCGTATTCTTCAGGACCTGGAGAGCAGGGGCGGCCTTGGCAAGACCATTCTACTTTTGGTCGGAACTCCAGACAGGTCACAGAAACTTGGCGCGGGAGCGGGCGTTGCGTTGTCTATGTATGTTCCTGATAAGACCGCTGCTGCTTCACAGGTTCTGAGCCTTGTCAGTGTGCTTGATGTTTATCCGACCTTGTGTGAGGCGGTGGGTGAGATGAAATCCCCTGACTATCTGATCGGAAAAAGCCTGCTGGGTTCAGCGTCTTCTGAGTCCGTGCCTTTGGTTTTTTCTCAAGGCAGGGGGGAATCTGCTTCCGTCGTGGTTCGATCAGACAAGTGGCTTTATGAAAGAAATGATTCAGGAGGCGAACATCTGTATGATCTGAGTGCAGATGCCACCATGATGAGAAACCTGGCAGAATCGGCTGAGTTAACGCAGATAAAGCAATCACTTCAAAATGCAGTGCCGACACAATGGGCAACATTTTCCCGGTCGATGGAGGAAGTGATCTATGATTCCTCGGCTGATGGAACAATCGTTTACGAACTGCGGGCCGGCGATACTTTCAAGGCCGAGGAAGGGCCTGATCTAAAGGGGCGGGGGCTGGATATTCAGATGGTCTTTAATTATAATTCCAGTCAGGATGGCAATGCGACACTGATCAGTGTGGGTGATGAGAGAACAGGCTTTGCGATTCACCTGGTAGATGGTGAGCCCTGGTTCACGGTCAAGTACGAGGCGTTATGCACATCTCTTCGCATGGGGAGTAAACTCGATGATGGACAGGTCATGTTGCATGGTCTGCTCGGCCTGGACAATGGGTTGCATCTGGCGGCTGTTGGTGTTGGGGAGGCTCACGGTTACACCCCGATGGAAGGGGGATTTACCGATTCGCTAAAGGGTGTCTTCACTGTGGGGCAACGTGGGGCGGTGCTGACAGGGGAAAAGTTTAAAACCCAGACTGATCTGCGTGGTGAAATGAAACATTTTACCCTTGCCCTTCTGCCGGGAACGACGGCTGAGACGCGCGCGGTTAAAGCGGTACCGGTGGAATAGCGGGTTGGGAAAACACAAATTGCGCTCAGGTAGATTTGCGACTACTGAACAGTCTCACTTCTTCTCACATGCGCTGCCGACTTGTAAAAGACTTCCGTTTCGAAGCTGCCCAAACCTTGCCCTTTCTGCCTGGGGATCATAAGTGCAAGAGAATGCACGGACATAGTTTTAAGGTGGAAATTATGGTCGAAGGCGAGGTGGACGAGAAGATTGGCTGGGTCTATGACCATGCACAGATCTCCCGTGCCATGAATCCGCTGCTGGGCCTACTGGATCATTCCTATCTCAATGAGATTGAAGGTCTGGAGAATCCTACCATCGAATGGATGGCCGCGTGGTTCTGGCGCAAGCTGGCGCCTCAACTTCCCGGGCTATGCGAGATTATCATTCACGAAACGCCGACAGCCAGGTGCATTTTCCGTGGCGAGTTTTGACCTTCATGTAAATCTTTTCACATTGCGCAGTCAGAATTGACCGCTAGTGTGCCCTACTGCTCTTTTCTTTCACTGATCTGATGAAGACCCAAATCCTTGCCGCCTTTTCTGTAGCCGCCATCCTTTTTTCCGCTGCTTCCTGCGAACAGCATAAATGGTCATCCACAAAAGAGCTTTTCTCCCACGGTGATTCTCATGGCGAAGGTCACGGCCATGGTGACCACAAGGACGAAAAGGGTCACGGTCATGCTGAAGGTGATCATGGTCATGATCACGGCGAGAAGAAGGAAGAGAAGCATTAATATCGAGCGCTTCATTCACAACGGATCAATCAGCAGGCATACATTTCATGAATCTACTTGCTGGTCCTGGCAGCCTTCTGGCAGTCGCGTTGTTGTTCCTTTTACCCTTTGCGGAGTTTTCCTGCAAGGGGAGGACCGTCGCTACGGTAAATGGTTATGAGGCAGCTTTCGGCACCAAAGTTGAGGCTGAACTGCCCTTTGGTGATCTGCTTAAAGAACGCTCATCAGATCGGGGTGGGTTACGTCTTCAACTGGAACAGGATGGGCGTGCGGGTGGGAATGACTGGGTGATGGCTGCGTTTCTCACTGCTGTGATTGGCGGTGGAGTGAGCCTTTTTATCCGCCGCATGGGAACACTGGCAGGCATTGCCGCAGTGATTCTGTTTTTTGTGGCCCAGTCTGACATCCAAAATCAACTACAGGTGGAGAGCCTGCCTCTTTTAACTGTTAAATTTCAGTTAGGGTTTTGGTTGAGTATTATTGCCTCTGCGCTAGGAGCGGTATTCTGCTGGCGAAAGTGAGAGTTAATTAATCCTATCTGGATATTAATTCGCTAAATTTGTGCTGGATGGCTCGTTTGCCTTCTGCTGGACTTGAAGGTCTGGAGAAACGCACACGCCAATACTATGAAGAGACGCCGCTTTTTGAATCGTGTCAGTACGGGAGGTCTGGCTGCCATGGCCTTCCCAAGCATTATGCGTGGGGCACAGGATGACAAGCCGGTTATTGGCGAGGGGGAGTTTAGGTTCCAGTGCTTTCATGACTGGGGGAAACTGCCCAAAAATCACAGCTATGGCGGGGCTTCGCATGGTGTGGCGTTGGACAAGCTGGGAAATGTTTACATCTCCCATACTGGCGGGCCAGGGAGTGTGTTTGTATTTGATCCCGAGGGCAAGTTTATGCGATCCATGGCTCCCCAGCATGAGGGCGAGGGACATGGTATTGAAATTAGAGAGGAAGATGGCGCGGAGTTCATCTATTTATCACCGAACAGTTTCAAGCATAAGCAAGCCCCCTATAAAGCTACCAAGATGACCCTGGATGGCAAAGTGGTCTGGGAAGGCGGGGCGCCCAAAGAGTCTGGCAAGTATCCCCAAGGCGCATTGTTTAACGCGACGAACATAAGCTTTTGTCCAGATGGCGGGTGGCATGTGGGCGATGGTTACGGCAGCCACTTTCTGCATCGCTACGATAAAAATGGCAAATACCTGGCGAGTTTTGGGGGTAAAGGCAACCAACCGGGGCAGTTTGCCACGCCACACGGCCACTGGTTTGATGATCGTAAAGACAACAATCAGCTGGTAGTCTGTGACCGCGCCAATAACCGCCTGCAGTTGATGGGGTTGAATGGTGAGTTCAAGAATCAGGTGCCTGGAATCGAAGGGCCAGCTTCCCTGGATATTCAGGGGGATACGATGGTGTGTTCTGAGGTGTTTATTGGCCGTATTGCCTTTCTGGATACGGACTACAAGGTTGTTGCACGGTTAAACGCTGATCCTGCCTGGCAAAAGATGCTGAAGGAAATCCCAGGGTTCAGGAAGATTGAGAATAGGCCTAAGTGGCTGCCAGGAAAATTTGTGCATCCGCATGATGCGACTTTCGACGCACAGGGCAATCTCTTTGTCACCGAGTGGGTCGTTGGCGGCAGGGTGACAAAACTGGTGAAAGTCTGAGAAGCTACGCTTACATTTAAAGATTTTCTGGAAGGGATAGAAGCTCCCGGGCGGAACTAATCAGCAGTCTCGCACCATTGGTGCGAAGCTCATCTTCGCTACGGAATCCCCATTTCACCCCAATGGCAGCCATGCCGGCGCGGGTGGCCATTTCCATATCGATGCCGGAATCTCCGACATACCCGGCCTGGCTTGGGGACAAACCCATGGCATTAAGCATTAAGAGCGCAGCCGCTGGGTCTGGCTTACGTGGAGTGTCGTCGCGCGCGCCACGAATTTCAAAGAAGGGGATTTCGCCAAAAAAATGATCGCAGCAAAGCTGGGTGAATGCCTGAGGTTTGTTTGAGAGCACTCCGAGTTTAATACCGGCGGCATGCAAGGCATGAAGCGTATCTATCATGCCATCGTAAGGGCGGGATTGTACATGCCAGGTGTCTGCGTAGTGTCGTTGATAGTCAGTCACCCGGGCTTCAAGTTCACCTCGTTCCAGGGCGTCTGGTGGCAGGGCACGCTCTACCAGCGCTTTAATCCCGTCTCCGATATACTGGGGAAAGACCTCCAATGGCTGTTCAGGGTAGTGATTCTCCTTCAACATGCGATTGATCGCCTCGGCGAGGTCAGCAATGGAGTCTAAGAGGGTTCCGTCCAGGTCAAAAATAAGCGCTTTTAGAGGCATGGGCTTGCAGTCAGAAAAGCCAGTATCTGTCGACTGCCAAATGATTTTTCCCATCATCGGCATGATGATTGCATTAGCTTGCCTAGCTCGTATATTTATTTTACTTTATATGTCTAAAATATCGGATCATTGAAATTTTCCGTAGAATACTTTCTTATTTTAATATCTTCATGCCCGTACCCATGTCAGAAATGCTGGATGATACACCGGTATCCCGCGCAGCAGCTATTTCCACCGCTGAGGGGGAGTTTGGTTCTGGGGTAGTGATGGCAACGCCTGCTCCGGTGCTTTATCGGCCCAATGTCGCCGCGATCATCCTGAATATGGATAATTCCATTTTGGTGGCGCAGCGTTCTGGAATGAAAAACGCCTGGCAGTTTCCCCAAGGCGGAGTGGACATGGGGGAGACGCTGGAAGAAGCGCTTTTCAGGGAAGTGGAGGAGGAGATCGGGGTGAAGCCTGAGCTTCTTCAGTTGTTAGACAGAAAGACAGGATATCGCTACGAGTTCCCGAAGGGCAAACTAAAGTACGGGGTTTATGGCGGACAGGAACAGGCTTATTACCTTTGTCGTTTTCTCGGCAAGGATCGTGACATCAATCTAAACAGCAAATGTCGCGAGTTTGATCGCTGGCGCTGGATGAAACCTGAAAAATTTGACATGAACTGGGTGCCCAAATTCAAGCGTGAAGTTTATGAACGCGTCTTGAAGGACTTCTTTGGTTTAGAAAAATAGCAGGCAGGATGCCCAGGGTCCTACACTTAAACTCCGCAGATGAATTTGCTTGCATGGAGTGGGGTTGAGTGTTCCGCTTGAGAGCATTGCATGAACTGGCTAAAGCAATTCCACCACCTCACTTCCGCTTTGAAGGAAGGTTGGGGGGTGGTAAGAGGAACAGTGCTGGAGCGTCAAATTGATCCGTTGATGCTGGCCAGGCATCTTAAAAACGGCTACAGCAAGTCTGACTTAAAAGCTGATTCGCGCGCGGCCCTGGCAACAGCGTTGCTGGCATTTCCGCAGGCCATGGCATTTGCGCTGGTGGCGGGGTTACCATTGGTTTACGGGATTACATGCTCGGCAGTTGCGGCACTGGTGGCTCCATTTTTTAGCAGCTCAAGGCACACGATTCTTGGTCCGACGAATGCCACTGCATTCATGATTTTTTCCTTCTTTGCGGCTAATCCCAGGATGGATCCGGTGCAACAGATGCCCATGTTGGTGTTTCTGGTAGGGCTGTTGCTGTTGGTGGGTTCGTTATTACGAGTCGCAGATCTTGCCCAGTACATCAGTCGTACTGTGATGGTGGCCTACATTACTGGCGCTGCGGTTCAGATGGTGGTGAACCAGACAGCTCCAGCGCTTGGCATTTTTCCTCCAGAGGGCGGGGCTCCTCATACCTTTTTAGGCGCCTTGGGTCGCATAATAACAGAGATACCCTCGCTTAACTGGGCCAGCCTCCTGCTTTCGGGAATCTCGATTGCCGCTTACTATGCTTTAAAGACCTTTAAACCTTCCTGGCCGGTTTTCTCCATCGTGCTTGTGAGCATGTCGCTGATAGGCGTTGGTCTTGTAAAGCTGCATGCTCCTGTCGCGACTTTTTCAGAAAGTGTCTTTAACTGGAGTGAGCTTATTCCCCCCTTTCCAGATTTTACATCTCTGAATGCGGCGACGCAGTTCAGTCAGTTGTTTGGCGTAGCTGTGGCGCTGGCTTTTGTCGCCATGCTTGAGAATAATGTGATGGCCAAGTCACTGGCCTCCAGGGGTAACTACCGTGTCGATGGGAACCAGGATTTATTTAGTCTGGGGGCTGCGAATCTTGCCTGTGCTTATCTCAGCGGGATGCCATCCAGCAATTCACTGACCCGCTCTGCTCTGAACTATGAAAGTGGGGCTAGGACCCCCGTTTCAAGTTTGATTAGCGGCACGCTTTGTCTGACAGGGGCATTGACGCTTGGGCCTTTTATTCAGTATGTGCCACGAGCGGTTCTAGCCTCGCTGGTCATATGTGTTGCTCTTTCATTGATACAGCGTCGGCAGATTCGCATCTGCCTTAGGTCTACAAAATCGGATGCGGTGGTATTTGTGGCGACGTTTGCTGCGACGCTGCTGGTTCCACTGCATGTGGCGATCTTCAGTGGCATAGGGCTTTCCGTCATGCTGTACATTCGTAAGGCCAGCCAGCCTTCACTTGTTGAGTATACGTTTAATCAGGAGGGTCATCTGGCCGAGCTGGAGAACCAGCGCAGGCAGGATCCTTCGATCTCTATTGTGCATGTGGAAGGTGATCTGTTTTTTGGGGCTGCCGAACTTTTTCGCACGCAGATTCAACGCACCTGTTCAGATCCCAACCTGCGCATCATTATTCTGCGCCTAAAGAATGCACGCCATCTGGATGCTACCAGTGTGATGGCATTGGAGGAACTGATTAATGTCATGCGCAGTAGTGGTCGTGATCTGATTGTCAGTGGAGCCATGAAGGATGTGTACAGGGTGCTGCGCGACTCGGGGCTTGTGGAAGTGATCGGTCGTGACAACATTTTCCCAGGCAGTGCTGCCAATCCCAATATCTCAACACGCAACGCTCTGAAAAGGGCCCAGGAGATACTTGGCGTGAAGGAGGCCAATGTGCAGATCTATTATGATCCGCGACATCAGCAGTCTGGCAGCTAGTACCCTGCATTCCAATAGTTAAGAAGAGTTAACAGTGTGACGATTCACATGCTTTTGCGGCTGGAATCATACCCGAAAGTCAGGCGAGGCACCCTTTGGCACGTGCAGTGCTTAGTTTAGAAGGCGGAATCACCGGCGGACCGGGGTAAATCACTAAGAAAGGCTCTTCATCATGATAAAACGATACTTGCGTCAACTTTGCGTACTTTCCGTGCTTGCCTTGACTGGCATGGCATCAAGTCTCTTCGGAGCACCATTGAAAATAGGTTATTCTGACTGGCCGGGCTGGGTGGCCTGGGAAATCGCGATCAAGAAAGGCTGGTTTAAAGAGGCGGGTGTGGAAGTGGAATTTGTATGGATGGACTACGTGAAATCCATGGAAGCTTACGCTGCGGGTCAGCTTGACGCGACAGGCATGACGAATGGCGATGCACTGGTGACGGGTGCGACAGGCAAGGCCTCTGTTTGCATTCTGATTAACGATTATTCAAATGGTAATGATATGATCATTGCCAAACCTGGCTTTGAAAAACTGGAAGATCTGAAGGGTAAATCCGTCGGCATTGAAGAAGGTTATGTTGTTCATCTTCTGCTTTTGAAGGCACTGGAACTGACGGGGATGAAGGAAACAGATGTGACCATCAAAAATACTCCTACCAATAACACACCCCAGGTTCTTGCTTCAGGTGAGGTGGAGGCCATTGGTGCATGGCAACCCAGTTCAGGACAGGCACTGAAGCTCGTGCCTGGTTCAAAAGCCTTGTACACTTCCAAAAATGTTCCTGGTCTCATCTATGACTGTCTTTATGTAGATGCAAAGAGCCTGGCGGAACGCAAGGCTGACTGGAAGAAGGTCATCGAAATCTGGTATAAAGTGGTCGAGTACATGAAGGATGAGGACAATATTGATGATGTGCTCGCTATCCTTTCCACACGTGTGGGATTGACTCCTGACGAGTATGAACCTTTGCTAAAGGGCACACATATCCTGACTCCAGACGAAGTGCTGAAGGTTTGGGAGAAAGCAGATGGCCTTGGATCCATCTATGGTTCAAGCAAAGTGTCAGATGACTTCAATGTGAAGTACAAGGTTTACGAGAAACCCATGCCGATTGAGACTTATCTTGATCCAAGTCTGACTCTTGAGGTATTGAAAAAATAGCCAGGCTGTTTTTATCGAAACAAGAAGTATCCGAATAGTTCATACGCCATGGCACGAGACACATCCACACATTGGTTCGGGGTCCGCAAGGAACTGAGCCAAGGTAGGTCGTCCGTGCTCATGGCGGTGTCATTTTTGTTGCCATTACTGGCCTGGTGCATTGCTGCGTATGGTCCATTTTGGGATGTCGCCTACAAGGTGCAGGTCTCTGCTGAAAGCCCAAGATTACAGAGCATCTTTGTCGTAGGCAATACACTGGTGGCTGATGTATGGGAAGAGTTCGTCAGCAGTATTAAAATAGACAATGAGGAAATACTGGCTGCGCGTGATGCAGGGGAACCCTTAGAAGTTACTTCCCGACAAAACAAAAAAACACTGCGTCAGATTTTCCCTTTAGCATTGACTAATGGATGGCTGGACCGCAGCCAGGAAACCGATGATGATGCCATCAGACAGGTGTGGCAAAAACTGGCGGCTGGAGAACTGGAATATACGAAAGAATCACTGAGCAAGGCCAATGGGAAGATTGTTGTCGCGAATGCGGAACTCTTAAAATCAAGTGGTGAGGAATGGCCAAAGGAAGCCCTTTTGAAACTGGAGCCACAAGCCAGCGAACAAGTGGCAAGACCTGTGTACCTTGTTCCCCCGCACCGGGTGGCCATTTCTTTGTGGAATGGTTTGACTGCGGAAAAACCTGAGGTCATTGAAGGCGATGAAAGCCAGACCGAGACAAAGACATTTCTTGAGCGGTATGGTGAATCACTGCGAACCATAGCCTATGGTTTTTTACTTGCTGTCGCGGTATCTGTGCCGCTGGGCATACTGGCCGGTACTTATGATTTTTTTGCCAAGTTGATAGAGCCTTTTACGGATTTTTTCCGCTATATGCCAGCACCTGCTTTCGGTGTGGTTCTAATGGCGATTTTTGGGCTGGAGCTTGGGCCCAAGGTTATGCTGGTTTTTCTCGGAACCTTTCCACAAGCTATATTGATGTTATCAAAAACCACGCGTCAACTTGATGTTCCTCTGCTGGAGGCCGCGCAAACGCTTGGAGCCGGCCAGAAACAGCTTGTTACTAAAGTCGTGGTACCTGGGATTATGCCAAGCCTTTACAATGACCTACGTATTCTTTTGGGCTGGGCATGGACATGGCTGGTAATTGCGGAGTTGATGGGATTCAAAAGCGGTCTTAGTGAAATCATTGATACTCGTGGGCGTCGCTTTCAGTTTGAGCAGGTTTATCCAGCCATTCTTATGATTGGCATGACCGGGTTTATTACAGATCAGATTCTGGCAGTCATGGGAAAATTTCTGTTCCCGTGGATGCATACGTCACCCGGTTTTATCGCCAGGAGCATCAATGGTATAAAAGGGCTGATCAAGGATGGATCAGCAGATGCTCCCAGCCCAGCCAAGGCGTTGGAAGCTGAGGCGAAACCAGAATCGGTAACCACCAAACCTTCTGAACAACTTTCATGACCGCGACACTTTCTCTCGATTACCATCAGCAGTCAGAGGCGGTAAAACAGCGCTTTGATAAACTTAAATCGAGGCCCCATGTGCTTGATGTGGTAAACCTGACCAAGAGATTTTCTACAGCATCAGGGCATGTGACTGCCTTGCAGGACGTGAATTTTTGCGTGCATCGGCGTGAGTTCCTCTGTGTCATCGGTCAGTCGGGATGCGGCAAGTCAACGCTTATTCGAATTCTAGCAGGTTTGGAACAGCCTAGCGAGGGGCAGGTGCTGGTGGATGGTCAAGCCGTGAGCAAACCGGGACGTGATCGCGGCATGGTTTTTCAAAGTTACACCCTCTTTCCGTGGTTGACGGTGAAAGAGAATGTGATGTTTGGTCCACTGATGGCTGGAAAAACCAGATTCACGGCTGATTCAGAAGCGCGGCAATGGATATCCCTGGTAGGCCTGGAGAAGTTCGAAAACTCGTATCCCCAGCAGCTCAGCGGGGGGATGAAGCAGCGTGTTGCGATAGCAAGGGCGCTGGCCAATGAGCCGCGCATCCTTTTGATGGATGAACCGTTTGGTGCGTTGGATGCACAGACGCGGGCGCAAATGCAGAACTATCTTTTGCAGATTTGGAAGAACATTGACATCACCATCCTGTTCATCACACATGATCTGGATGAAGCCATCTATTTAGCGGACCGTGTTCTCGTGCTTGATGCCCGCCCGGGCAGAGTGCGTGAGATGATTGAGGTGCCGGTGCCTCGTCCGCGCGACCCCACGCAATTTGTAGAGCCGGAGTTTCTCGCCGTCAAACAACGGCTTCAGGATCTCATACACCCTGAGTCTGATCGCAAGGAAAGCCAGCTGCCTGTCATGAGGCTGACCAGCGTCGGAGACGAAGTGGAGTAATCCACCACATCATCCTGTACTTCTATTCAGACTCTCTTCGGAGGAAGAGGCTTTCGGAGTCCACGCACTTTTTACATTATCATGCCTTACATCGTTGACAGTCAACTTGAAGAAAGAGCCGTTCTGGGCCTAGAATCTCCGGCCGTGCGACTTGAAAGGTATGCGTGGCCGGACCTGGCGGCTTTACGGCAGGCGTCCAATGGCCTGCTGATTATCCCAACGGGAGCCACAGAACAACATGGGCCACATCTGCCGATAAATTGTGATACGATCATAGCACAGGCGCTTTGCTGGCGCGCTTCAGCGCTTACTGGCATACCTGTTCTTCCGGCGGTTCCTTATACTGTCTCGGTGGGACATACGGCTAAGTGGCCGGGTACTTTCTCTTTAAAGCATGAGACTTATATTGCTGTGCTGCGTGAAATTATCGCATGGGCTGTAGCAACGGGTTGGTGTAAGGTCATTATCTTAAACTCGCACTTTGGAAATGACGCATCCCAGAGAGTTGCTGTAGATCAGTTAAGGACGGAGTTTATTGGCAGGTTACAGATTACGGCAAGGAATTCATTTCAACTTAGCCCTGCTGTATATGCAGCGTTCATAGAAGATGCTGAAGACCTGCATGCAAACAAGGCAGAGACAGATCTGTTGCTGCACCTGACGCCTGAGCTTGTGCATCTGGATCGGAATGCCGATGATCCGGATAGAACGCAAAACACGGTGTTTTCCTATCCTGTTGCACAGACAAGTCTCAATGGGGTTACTGGATTCCCCAGCAAGGCGAGTGCGGAGGATGGGAAACGTCTGTTTGAAAGCATGGCAGAGGCATTCGCCGAAATTCTGCACAGAGCGAGAGTTGAACAGCCACCATTGGATGAATCACACTGGGGATCGCTGACGCAACCTTTTCATTACCTGTAATTATAACCACTTACTAACTCAATACTCTTATATATGTCCATCCATAACATCGAAACAAAACCGACCTTTGCAGTGCCTGATGGATTTTCTGTGGATGCGGGCAAGCTTGCATCTGCAAAAAAGAAGCTTGAAGACGCTGGGGTAAAGCATTGCTTTGCCATGTATGTTGACGTGCATGGCGTTCCAAAAGCCAAATGCTCACCTATTTCTGCTTTTGAGAAAATGGCAAATGGATCGGAGTTGTTCACAGTTGGCGCCATGGATGGTATGGGGCTCGTTGGTCCCCAGGAGGATGAATGTGCAGCGGTTCCAGATCTGGACACTTTAACGATCTGTCCCTGGGATAAGACCAAGGCCGTCTTCTTTGGTCATCTCTACTATCATGGGGCCAGATATGAAAATGACAGCCGTCAGATTTTGCAGCGCCAGGTGGATCGCGCAGCGACCATGGGATTTAAGTTTAATGTTGGTCTGGAGCCGGAGTTTTATGTTTTCAAGGTGGACCCCGTCACCGGTAAACGTACAACTATGGCGCCCCATAAGTTTCGTGGTGTGTGTCCGGCTTACGATGTTCACCAGACCATGCATTCCATGGAATTTCTTGAACCTATGAGCCGCTACATGGATGAGCTGGGATGGGGGCTGTTTTCATTTGATCAGGAAGGCGGGCACGGCCAGTACGAATTTGATTACTATTATTCTGATGCAATCAACACCTGTGACCGTCTGATTTTGCTGCGATTAATGGCGCGCCAGGTGGCTGAATCCATGGGCATGGTGGCAACTTTTATGCCGAAGCCTTTTGCCAATGACTTCCGTTCCGGGAACCATTTTAACATGTCGCTGGCTGATCTGGAAACGGGAAAAAACGTTTTCATGCCCGAGGTGGACTTAAACCCTCTGGCTGTGAAATATAATATTCCGCTCTCGAAGCTGGCTTATCATTTTGCTGCAGGGATTTTGAAACATGCTGCTGCCATAGTCGCTGTGACATGTCCTACTTACAACAGTTATCAAGGATTGATTGCTCAGGGTGATATGCCGGACATCTCATGGGCGCCCGTACTTACCGCTTATGGGAAGAATAACAGGTCAGCCATGCTACGCTTTCCATTGAATCGCTACTGTGTAGAAAACCGTTCTCCAGACATGAGCGCTAATCCTTATCTGGCGGCGGCGGTTCAGCTTGCAGCAGGGCTAGATGGCATTGAACAAGCGCTGGATCCTGGGGAGCCTCTAAATGAGAACTGCTACAACATGGGTATCTCTGCATTGAAAGAAAGAGGGGTGAAACTGCTGCCCAGAACCATGCTCCATGCTTTGGAGGCATTCGAAGCCGATCCTCTTATGGACAAGGTGCTAGGTACTGAATTCAAAAGTATCTATCTGAACTGGAAGATGAAGGAGTGGAATGAGGGCTACTACCAGATCAATCCTAATCATCTGGAACAGCGCTTAACCTTTATTTGAGATTACAGGTTATGAAAACAGATCAAGAGATCGCCGAAATTAAAGCCTCACTTAAAGCCAAAGGGGTTAAGTATTGTATTGGTGCATATGTGGACATTCATGGTGTCCCCAAAGGCAAGGTGGTGCCTATAGATCACTTTGAGCATTTTGCGCATGGTTCAGAGCTTTACACTGGCTATGCATTGGATGGGCTGGGTCAGGGGCCGAATGATGATGAGATAGCGTCTGTTCCAGATATTTATCAAATCATTCAGCTCCCGTGGCAGCCTGAAGTGGCGTGGATGCCCGCAGACAACATTTTTAAAGGTCAGCCATATGAGGTGAATACCCGGGTAGCTTTAAAGAAGGTTCTGGCTGAAGCCGCTGAGATGGGGCTGGGCATGAATCTTGGAATCGAGTGCGAGGTCTTTGTGCTTAAACATCAGATTGGCGGGCCACTGGAAGTCCCCAATGCAGACGACGATCTGGTCAAAAGCTGTTATGATGTGAAGCGATTTATGGATCGTTACACTTGGTTGGACAAAGTAGCGACAACTATTAATCAGCTTGGGTGGGATCTCTATTCATTCGATCACGAGGATGCCAACTCTCAGTTCGAATTCGACTTCATGTATAGCGATGCGCTGACGATGTGTGATCGATACATATTCTTCCGCTACATGGCGAAACACTATGCTGCCGAAGAGGGATTAATCGCCACGTTTATGCCGAAGCCCTTTGCAGACAAGACCGGCAGTGGCGCTCATTTTAACATGTCTCTTTACGATCTTGCGAGCGGAAACAATCTCTTTAGATGCCCCCATGATGAAGACCCGCGTGGGCTAGGCGTCAGTGAGATGGCCTACCACTTTATTGGGGGTGTGCTAAAGCATGGGCGCGCACTTTGTGCTGCCTTTGCGCCCACTGTGAATAGTTACAAACGTCTGGTGCGAAGAGGATTGATGTCTTACTATAGCTGGGCTCCCGTGTTTAACAGTTATGGACGCAATAATCGTACAAACTCCATTCGTGTTCCGATGGCAGGTGGAAGGGTGGAGTCCCGAAATGCTGATGCCTCATGCAACCCCTATCTGGCGGCGGCATTAGTTCTGGCGGCTGGGCTGGACGGTATTCGAAACAAGATTGATCCGGGCGACTCCAATGAAGATAATCTCTATGCCTTGACGGAAGAAGAGATGGCAGCTCGTGGCATTAGCGAACTGCCGCGAACACTGGATGAAGCTGTTCGTGCTTTTGCAGAAGATCCATTTGTGGAAAAAACACTTGGTAAGGAGCTGAGAAATGAATTCATTCGTTACAAAAGTGAAGAGTGGATTCAGTATCACCAGCGTATCAGCCAATGGGAGATTGATCATTATGCACGATTATTCTAATGCATCCATTTGCAGCCAGATACCGTTATCTGCAAGCACAAAAAGTTATTAACCATGAAGCTTCTAATCCTTGTCGGCAGCCCTCGAAAATTGGGCAATTCAGCCACACTTGCTCAGGCGGTAAAAGCAGGAGCGGAAAGTGCGGGAGTGCATGTAGAGTTAAGGCACGTTGATGATTACCTCAGCAGTTTCCTGCGTGATTGCCGGTCCTGTCGGCTGCCCAATGGCGAGTGCGGTATTCAAGACAGGTTCAGGCAGTTGTTCTTTGATGATTATCTAAGTGCCGATGGTGTAGTTTTCTGTTCACCGATTTATTGGTATGGCCTGTCTGCCCAAATGAAAGCCTTCTTTGATCGAACCTTTTGTTATTATGCTGCTTCCTATCCAGATTCCAGCGGGGTTGTTGAGGGGATGATGCACAAAAGGATTGGCCTTGTGCTGGCTTCTGAAGAAACTTATCCTGGCGCATCGCTGGGCATTGTGCATCAGATTCAGGAATACTCGCGCTATACGAATTCCGAGTTTGTGGGAGTTGTTCGTGGTGTAGGGAATAGCAGGGGTGAAGTTGCACGTGATCCATGTGATCCTGTTTTACAGGCACAGGAATTGGGGAAAGCAATGTTCGGCAGCAAGTTTAGTGATTATCGTATTAATACCCCCCGTAGTGGGAAAGTTTGGCCTGTTGAGCCGAGCTAGTGATGTGATTTTAAGGGCGTATCCGTAAGATGATGGAGTTATGCTTCTTTGACTGGCATGGATATAGCTTAAATGTGGATACGCTGGTATGAATTTTTATCCGAACATTCCAAGCTATCAACCGCGAATCCACGCGGTCATGGTGGATGTTCGGCACTGGCTGAGAACGTTAGGTGTGACTGTGTATTGCAATGTGTTTTTAGGATGTGATCGAGGTTCCTGTTAACCGCGTGATATTTATTCTAGAACTATTGTATCGTCATGACTCATTCTGTACTACTGATGCTCAGGGGTTGTCCATGGTCGGGTGTTTCCGGGCCGCTGGCACCCCGAGGATATCTACGATGACAGAGCGTAAGTTATGGCTCCTTCACCATGAGCCAGTTTGGTAAACCTGTTAGTTTACGTGATCACATCATTTTATGCACTTCTGCATGGATGGTGTTTCTTCTGGGCTGGCAGTTGTCTTCATGGTTAAGCGGGCGCGCCGACTCACTCTTTCCTGGTCCATGGGAAGTTTTGCTGGCTCTTGTTGAGTTGATCTCTGAGCGTGGTTTTTTAAGCGATATATGGAGCTCTCTAAGGAGGGTGGGAATTAGTTTTGCGCTTGCAACATCAGTCGCGCTGCCGCTGGGATTGTGGATGGGCGCTTCTCCTAAAGTCGGAGTATTTGCCAATGCTTTGGTTTCACCATTCCGATATCTGCCAGCACCCTCGTTTGTGCCATTGCTGCTCATGTGGCTGGGAACGGGAGATCTGCAAAAGATAGCCCTGCTGTTGCTTGGGGTTATCTGGTTTCTGATTACATTATTCACCGATAACACGAGAGCAGTGCCTAAAGAGTGGGTGGAGGCCTCCGAGACGCTGGGCGCTTATGGCCACATGCTTGTGGCAAAAGTTATCTTTCCTGGGGCTGCTCCTGCCTACTTTGATACGATTCGTCAAATGCTTGCTGTCAGCTGGACTTACCTTGTGATTGCAGAGATCGTTGCCGCAACTGACGGCATTGGAGCCATGATGATGCGCGCAAGAAGATTGCTGGAGGTGGATGACATCATGGCGGGCATTGCAGTGATAGGACTGCTGGGCTTTGGCTGTGACCTGCTTGCCAGAGGAATACGCTGGCTGATTTTTCCCTACTTAAGACACCAATAAGTGATCATTAAATCCGACAAGAAATATCAAAACATCTACCGATCGTTTATATGAAAAACATGAATCATTACAAAAGAACACTATGGAGAATGGCCTTGGTGGTAATGGGGCTTTATCTTTCGGCTTGCTCCGAAAATAAGAATGAAGCGGCTGCGACTAGTAAAGAGATGGATGCACCTGTCGATATAGTAGAGAAGCAAAAGGTGAAGGTTTCCCTATTTTCATGGCCAGGCTATGCGTTCTGGTTTATCGCCAAGGAAAAGAATCTGGCTCCTGAGCTTGACCTTGAGATCAGTATTATTGAAGATCCATATGAAAGTTTTGCGCAGATGGGGGCAGGGCAGTTGGATATTACCTGCAGCACGGTGGAATATGGCCCGATTGCGGCAGATACTGGCGGAGCCGTGAAGCTGGTCGCTTACACCAATCCATCTTATGGGACCGATAAAATCATACTTGCTCCAGGCATCAATTCAGCGCAGGACTTGAAGGGAAAAGAGGTCGCCGTACTTGAGGGAGGACTAACCCAGATATTTTTTGGCATCTGGCTTGAGCAGAACGGAATGGCATTCAATGACGTGAAATACGTTAATCTGGTTATGGATGATGCAGTGGCTGCCATGGTGAGCGGTAAGGTTGCCGGGGCAGAATTCTGGGAGCCTTTTGGTTCAAAGGTTTTGAGCACTTTACAGGGGTCACGTGCAGTTGCCACTTCGTCTGAGGATTACTGGATTAAGAGCGGCCTTCTTGGAGACGGTATGTATATGAGCAGTGCGTTCCTCAAGGATAAGCCGGAATTAGCTGTCAAAGCATTTGATGCCTATTGGAAGGCCGTAGATTGGTGGCTCAAGAATCCTGAAGAAGGAGCCAAAATTATTGCTGAAGGTTTGAAGTTTCCTGTCGAAGATGTTTATGCTGTCATTGGCCCTCAAGGCCCCCCATTCAAAGGCGGCATCTACGTATTTAACTTTGAAGAGGCGGCCAAATTTTTTGGTGTGATTGAAGGTGAGCCCCCACTTGGCTTAAAGCATGGTCATATCAATGAACACTGGAACCTTACGAGTGACTGGTGGCTGAAGTTTGGCTTGATCAAGGAAAAGCGCAGCCTTGAAACGGGTGTTGATTTTGCACCTATGAAAGGGGTTGCTGAACTGCGCAAATAACGAGCCAAATTTCGTAGCCTGTCTGGCAATGATGGTCAGTAGCAATCATAACGCCCACCGTGAGATGCTTTGGAAACTTGGCATAACACTGTGCTGCAATGTGTTTCTAGGATGTCCTGATGAATGAACTTACGGAAACATTATGCTATGACTTTTTAAAACTAATTAATTTTTGCCATGAATATTGCCTTAAACGAAAAACTGATACGCGAAGCGTGTGCAACGAATCAGCGTAATAACGAAGCTATTTTCCCAGCTCTGAAGGGGGTCAGTTCCACCAATGAAATTGACGTGATTTTGAGCGAGATTCAACGTATTGCTGAACTGCCGATGGAGCAGAGCACGACTCTGCCTAAAGAGGCCTATACCAGTGAAGCCTTTTTTTCATGGGAGATAGAGAACATCTTCCGCAAGGAGTGGCTGTGCCTGGCGCATGTTTCTCAGATTCCGAACGCGGGGGATTTCATTAACCTTGATCTGCTTGGCGAACCTTTGATTGTTATCCGAGACAAAAGCAGCAAGGTACGTGTCTTATCGAGGGTTTGTCCGCATCGTGCCATGGATATCATGCCGCCTGAGTTTGGTTATGAAGGGTTCGGTACGGCTGACTGGAAGGATGGAAAACCTGGATGTGGGAACACGCGTTTATTCATTTGTCCCTATCATTCCTGGACTTTTGAGCTTGATGGTCGCCTGAAAGCCTGTCCGGAAATGCAGGAGGCGGATGGGTTTCATCGCGATGAGTGGGGGTTAAGAGAGTTTCGCAGTGAGGAATGGAATGGCTTCATTTTTGTCAACCTGGACGGCGAGGCTCCCAGATCTGTAGCGGAGCAGTATCAGGGACTCGGTAATCATATTGGCAAATGGAAGATTCAGGACATGAGCATTGTGGTCGAGAACTCATGGGAATGTCCCTGTAACTGGAAGGTGCTGGTTGAAAACTTCATGGAGTCCTATCATCATGCAGGGGCACATGCCAAGACTCTACAGCCTTTGATGCCTGCGCGGGGTACGTGGACAGAGGCGGAGAATCCACATTTTATTCGCTGTCACCTGCCTTACAAAAGCAAGGTACGTGATGAAATTAAAGCTCGGGAAGCTGAAGGGCAGCAGTGGGATGTGTTTCCTCCTATTCCAGGATTAGAAGGTGAAGATCGCCTGGAGTGGGGGTTAATGCTTGGGTTGCCGTTATTTACTTTCCTTGTGGCTCCAGATCAGGTGGTGTGGTATCGCATTGAGCCTATAGGGCCAGATAAGTTGAAAGTGCTGACGACTGTGCTGGTGCCCAAGGACGTGAAGGCGCATCCGCACTTTGAGCAAATGCTAGAACGCGGCGCCGCGGACGCCGTGACTTTTCATCTTGAGGATATGGAGGTTGTTACGGCTGTGCAGCGAAGCCTTTATTCCAAAGGGTATCAGCGGGGCAGACTTAGTCATCTTGAGATGCCGATCTGGTTGATTCAAAGATATTTCGCCGCCCGGGCTCGAGGCACCTGGCCTACCATGGACAGACCCGGTTCTCCTGGGCAGTCACCTGTGCCATTGGATTAACGGGTAAGAACACCTGGCTGTAGTTATGTTTGATCTTACGGGAAAAACTGCCGTTATTACTGGTGGCGCGTCTGGCATAGGACGCGCCATTGTTGAGCGGTTCATTGCCGCAGGTGCAAGGGTGCTGGTGGCTGATAAAACTGACGCCAGTGAATGGTGTCATGAAATCGGCGCAGCCTATTTTGCTGCGGATGTGTCTGTGGAGGGGGACATCGAAGGTATGCTAAGGCAATGTCATCACCTTTATGGAAAGGTCAGTGTGCTCGTTAATAATGCTGGTATTCAGCCTCTGGGAGTGGGCTTTGACACCCTCACACCTCAATTGATGCAGCGCACTTTCGAAGTGAATGTGAACTCCGTTGCATTCGCTACCAAACATGCCAGAACTTATCTGGAGGATGGCGGGCGCATCATTAATATGGCTTCATTTGTTGGCCTAATAGGAGTGCCCCTTGCCGCAGCCTATGCTACATCAAAGGCTGCGGTTATTCACTTAACGAAACTGGGCGCCATGGAGCTGGCCGCACGCGGGATCACGGTCAACGTCGTATGTCCCGGTACTGTGATGACACCAGCAGTGACCGACATACCTGACAATCCGGAGATTCCATTTATTACATCAAGAACCCCCTTGGGGCGGCTTGCAAGGCCAGAAGAAATTGCTGCGGCTGTACACTTCCTTGCATCGGCTGATGCTTCTTACATTACCGGAGCAGTCTTGCCAGTTGATGGGGGGATAAGTGCGGGCTGGAACCAGCATCCCGTGATACCTCCTACAAATATTGAAGGAGGTATCTGGCGTGATTGATTCCCTGAAAGTAACATCACCAGCGCCAACTCTAGTAAGAGTTCCAGGCGGTGTATTTACCATGGGTTCATCACAACCTGACCGCTTTGCCAATGGAACAGAGAAGCCGCCGCAGCGCATTGAAATTAAAAGCTTCTACCTTGCGCAATTTCCAGTGACGGAGAATCAATGGCGGGAGTTTGCCATGAAGAGCGGGGGATCGGAACTTCCCGTGGTAAACATCAGCTGGTTTGAAGCCGTTGCTTTTACGGAATGGCTGAGTGATCGTACGGAACGGGCCTTCAGGCTGCCAACAGAAGCAGAGTGGGAGTATGCATGTCGTGCTGGTAGCGAGACTATTTTTTCGAGTGGTGACATGATCACCATAAATGATGCCAATTTTCTTTACGATGATCGAGGTGCAAGGGTAGGCCCTGGCGGTCGAACAAAACAGGGTTGTTACCCTGCCAATGCATTTGGGCTGGAAGACATGCATGGCAATGTCTGTGAATGGGTGGCGGATGTATGGCGTCCACATTATGCCATGCAGGCAGAAGATTATGATGATGCTCCACGGGTGATCAGAGGCGGGGCGTGGGATTATCTGCCGCGCTTGCTCCGCAGTGCATGGAGGGATTGGGCTCCGCCGGATATGCGGCGTGATAATCTTGGCTTTCGTGTCGCCTGTGACCTTGAACCTTAATCATTATAATTTTTAGATGAATAACCAACCGTATCTTCCTGAGCCCCGCTTCATCTGGCCCAATGGGGCACGTTGTGCGTTCATGTTATGTTTTGATGTGGATGGCGAAACCACTGCGCTTTCTGAAGATATGGCTTTGGCTAGTCGGCTGACCACCATGTCGCAGTGTGAGTATGGGCCCAGCATAGGTGTGCCTCGTCTGCTTGGACTTCTGGATCATCTAAATGTACCGGCCACTTTTTTTGTTCCCAGTTATATAGCGGAGCATCATCCAAAGATGATGGATGCCATTATGCAACGCGGCCACGAGATTGGAGCTCATGGACATCTTCATGAAAAGCTTGCGCACCTAACGCCGGAGCAGGAGAGGGAGGTGTTACAAAAAAGTACAGACCTGCTCAAGCAAATCACAGGAAAAGAGCCAGTTGGATTCAGGGCTCCGTGGTTCGAAATTAATCCCGGCACCCCTGAACTTTTAAAGGAGTTTGGGTTTCAATACAATGCCAGCATGATGGGGGATGATGTTCCCTATCTTCATAATAACGGACTGGTGGAAATTCCTGGACAATGGATGTTGGAGGACTGGGAGCAGTTTGCTTTTAATCCAGAGCCAGCGTGGGGTTTTATTCCCGAAAACTGTGAAAAGGTGTTTGATTTATGGTGGCAGGAGTTCGAAGCGATGCACGCCTATGGATGTTGTTTTGTTTTGACTCTTCACCCGTGGCTTAGTGGACGTCCATCCAGAGTGCGTCTTCTTGAACGATTGCTGCTCGCGGCCCGGGAAAAGGGGGACGTCTGGTTTGCTCAAGGGCACGAGATAGCCTCTTACGTATTAAACAACTCTTCTGCCAGGCGAGAGCTTGATTTTGACAAGGGAGGCAGGCCCTGATGAACATCGTTTATTTTGCTTCCATGTGGGGGAATGAGCTTTCCATGGCGGACGCGGTTGAACATGCTGTAGTCACGGGGTTTGATGGAGTTGAGGGGCCAGCCCCAGATGATCCTTTATCCAGAAAAGACCTCACTGCAAAGATGGCAGATCTTGGCTTGTTATACCTGACAGAGATAACCACGGGGGGGTTGTATGTTCCTGATCCATTGTTAAAGCCAGAGGCGCATCTGGAAGATTTTATTAGGAAGGTGGAAGTGAGTCTGGAAATGAACCCTTTAAAGGTCAATGTCATGTTCGGACTAGATGCCTGGCCACTACAGATGCAGATAGACGCTTTTGGAAAAGCGCTGGAGATCACCAGACAGTATCAGCAGCCGACTGTCTTTGAATTGCATCGCAGTCGTTCCATGTATAATCCGTGGGTCACCCGTGATCTGCTTTTTGCATTGCCGGAACTGCGCATCAATTGTGACTTTAGTCACTGGTGTGCCGTGGCGGAGAGGTTGGTGGTCGACGATGACCCATCCATTTTGACCCTGTGTGCTGAGCGTTGCGGGCATATGCATGCCAGGGTAGGGTATGAGCAGGGACCCCAAGTTCCAGATCCACGGGCACCGGAATATCACTATGCGCTGAGTGCGCATTCACGCTGGTGGCGGCACCTCGCTGTTACGCAGCAAAGTCTTGATCAGCAATGGTTTACGGTTACTCCAGAGTTTGGCCCAGATGGCTACCTGCATCACATTCCCTACAGCAATGAACCTGTGGCGGACCTACGGGAAGTGAATGCCTGGATGATGACATATTTACGTGATGTGATGAATAATCTGGAACGGTAATACGAATTCAAACATTCGTAAGAAAGCTGGATTGGCATGTGCTAAGCACGTATCCAGTTTCATGAACCAGGAATCGTCCAATTCAGAAACGGTGCGCCGTATTACCATCTCTTTGCCAGAACCGCTTTTTCAGCAGTTCGAAGAGATGATGGAAGAGCGTGGATTTGAGAACCGATCTCTAGCGATTGCAGAGATTCTCAATCAGCACATATCAGACTACTACAGCTTCAAGGGTAATCGTCTCATGGCCGGGACGCTGACACTTCTTTATGACCATAAGAAGCCGGGGCTGCTTCAGCAGTTGTCCGACATACAGCATCGTCATGTTGATGAGGTGATCAGTTCATTTCGCGTATTGTTGGAGGCAAATCATACCATGGACGTGATTCTCATGCAGGGGCCGGCCAAAAAACTGCGTGAAATCACCAATAAATTTCTGGCTTGTAAGGGTGTACAGGCCGGGAGACTGAATCTGACTCGCACCGTTATTCCGCAGTTGCATGCAAAGGAGCCGGATGCGGCCAAAACTGAGAAGGATGAAGTCTAGCCTCTCCTCACAATGTTTATGATTTTATGATGGAAGAACAACCTCTTTATTCAATCACGCTTAATGGGGCAGGCATGTGGTCACGCATCATTGGCCGGTGCAAGAGGTTGCGTCTCACAACTTTGGAAGCCGGGGCGAATGTTGGCATGATGCTTTATCACGCCAGTGAACGCACGCATGAGCGTTATAACATGCCAGATACATTAAAAGGGCAGCATATTTTTTATCTACGGGCTCCCTACTGCCTGCACAGTGACATGGGGCGTCTTCTTGCTTCCATCACCCACGACTCCAGTGGCTGGCATGACACGGTATGTGGTCATAACGACGCGGCCTCAGTTAAGCGGAAGTATGGTGAAAATGACTACCAGCAGGCCAGAAATGAATTTTACAGGAATGCCCGGGAATGTTTTCTGATTGAGCTTGCGAAGTGGGGGCTGGGAGAACGTGATCTTATGCCTAATATAAACTGGTTCAGCAAGGTGGTGGCTGATGAAGATGGCAAACTTAGCTTTGTGAAAAATCACTGCAAAAGTGGGGAGACATTGGAATTGCGATTTGAGATGGACACCCTGGTTGTTTTGAATACCTGCCAGCATCCGTTGGATCCAGATGCAGACTATCATCCACGCGCTGTGAAGCTGGAGGTGTTTGCTGGTGAGTCACCACATGCAGATGATCCAAGTTTGATGGTCAGGCCGGAGAACGCCAGAGCCTATCAAAACACGCAGGACTTTTACACGCTTGCCCTATGATGCACTCTTCCTTTAATCCTGATGCAGCGGTTTATAATTATGTGATGCCGGCGGGTGATCACTGGATTCATGCCATAAGAAAGGGGCAAACATTCCGCATAGTTGACATGGAGGGGAATCAAGCTGCGGACACCCTGTTCTATAACCTAAGCGAACCCACAGAACGCTACAGCGCCACGGATACGATCAGAAGCCAGCAGGCTTTATATCTAAGCACTGGCACGCAATTGATTTCTAGCTTTGGCAATCCCATGCTGACCATCACAGCGGACACGTGTGGCAGACACGATACACTAGGCGGAGCATGTTCACGCGAGAGTAATGTGATGCGTTACGCCTTTGATCGTGAACCTATGCATGCCTGTCGTGACAGCTTTATACGTGGATTGCAGGAATGGGGACATGGTATGGAGAAGCGCGATCTGACGTGTAATATCAACTTTTTTATGAACGTGCCGGTAACTCCAGAAGGCGGATTGACATTCGCAGACGGTGTCTCAGCGCCCGGTTATTATGTTGAGATGAAGGCGGAAATGGATGTGTTATGTCTTATTTCCAACTGCCCACAGCTTAACAATCCCTGCAACGCCTACAACCCGACGCCTGTGCGTCTTCTTATATGGGATTAAGCTGGGTCTATCTTATTTTCGCCACGCTTACGGAAGGCCTGTTCGGAATATTCCTGTATCACTCAAGAGGATTTTCGGTGCCTGTTCCTTCCGCACTGGCGGTGTTATCTGCCATGGCTACGACATGGCTGCTTGCGCTAGCCATGAAGGAACTCCCCATGGGGCTGTCATTTGTAGTTTGGAGCGGAGTAGGCGCCCTCATCATTGTTTTGTATGGAATCATTGCCCTTGGTGAACCTGTAAACATCGCCCGCGTGTGCATGATGGTCATGATCATGTCAGGTGTGATTGGTCTTAAACTTACTTCCGCCCATTAATAATGTCCTCATTTGATAAAGTCCTTGTTGCTAATCGCGGTGAGATCGCCTGTCGTGTTATACGCACACTCAAGAAACTGGGCCTCAAGTCTGTGGCCATCTACTCGGAAGCAGATCGTGATGCCCCCCACGTTTCCATGGCAGATGAAGCGGTGCTCATTGGCCCTGCGTCAGTATCAGAAAGTTATCTGCAATACGCTCGTATTATCGAGGTTGCAAAGCAGACAGGAGCAAAGGGGATTCATCCTGGCTATGGTTTGTTAAGTGAAAATGCGACCTTTGCGGATACCTGTGAAAAAGCAGGTGTTGTATTCATTGGGCCGACTGCGAACCAACTCCGTGTATTTGGTTTAAAACATTCTGCACGCGAGAAAGCTGTAGAATGCGAAGTTCCCCTGGTGCCAGGTACAGCACTTCTTTCGTCTGTTGAAGAAGCACTGTTGGAGGCGAATCGGGTGGGGTATCCTGTGATGCTGAAGAGCACGGCGGGCGGCGGTGGCATTGGTATGCGGCGTTGTGATGATGCCGATGCCCTGGAGGCAGCTTATGCGTCTGTGGTAAGGCAGGGGACAGCAAGTTTTGGCGACGGAGGTGTGTTTCTTGAAAAATTTGTGGTTAATGCACGCCATATCGAAGTACAGATTTTTGGTGATGGTCAGGGTACGGTGCTTGCCCTGGGTGAACGTGATTGCTCCACCCAACGGCGTAATCAAAAAGTCATCGAAGAAACACCGGCGCCTGATCTGGACGAAGCTACTCGCAATAGCATGTGGGATGCGGCAGTTAAACTGGGGAGGTCAGTAAGTTACCGCTCTGCGGGAACTGTTGAATTTGTGTATGATGCAGATGCTAGACAGTTTTACTTTTTGGAAGTGAACACGCGTTTGCAGGTTGAGCATACCGTAACTGAGGAAGTTACCGGTCTGGATCTTGTGGCATGGATGATCAGACTCGCGGCAGGGGAGGATTTGCAGCTTGGCAGCCAAATTATAACACAGACAGGCTGGGCCATGCAGGCGCGTGTGTACGCGGAGGATCCAAATAAAGATTTTCAACCTTCAAGCGGCATACTTTCTCATGTGACGCTGCCGGATGAAACGAGGTGTGATGGTTGGGTATCATCTGGGACTGAGGTGACACCGTATTATGATCCGCTTCTGGTTAAGATCATCGTCTGCGGAAAGGATCGTGAAGATGCACGTGTAAAACTTGCAGAGGCTCTGGAAGAAACCACGATGGCAGGTATAGAGACCAACCTGGAATACCTGCGTCAGATTGTTTCTGCTGATATTTTTTCCAAGGGACAAATGACCACTCGTGCATTAACGAGGTTTACTTATCGTCCCAACACTTTTGACGTTCTGTCATCAGGCACTCAGACGACTGTGCAGGATTATCCTGCCCGATTGGGATACTGGGAAGTAGGTGTGCCGCCATCGGGTGCCATGGATAGCCTGGCCTTAAGATTGGGCAACCGACTGCTTGGCAACTCAGAAAGGGCAGCGGGATTGGAGTTGACCATGAGTGGGCCAACATTGCGTTTCAATGCAGATGCCTGGGTATGCCTTACCGGCGCCTTCATGGAAACGGATCTGTCTGGAGACAAGGTTCCGTTCTGGCGGCCTGTGAAAATTAAAGCGGGTCAGGTGCTGCGTGTGGGGCAGGCCAAAGCAGAGGGGTGTCGTGCTTATCTTACCCTGGGTGGAGGCATTGATGTGCCTGATTATCTGGGGAGTAAATCTACTTTCACCTTAGGCGGATTTGGCGGACATGGCGGGCGTGCCTTGAGGGTGGGGGATGTTATTGCATTCCACCCGACAATCCTGGCTCCGCCATCTGTGCCTGATTCATTTCAACAGCCTGCCTACACGCATCATTGGGAGATTGGCGTGTTGTATGGACCGCATGGAGCCCCTGAGTTCTTTCAGCCCGACGACATGAGCATGTTCTTTTCACAGCAGTGGGAAGTGCATTTTAATTCTGCAAGAACAGGAGTCAGACTGGTGGGACCAAAACCACAATGGGCCAGAACTGATGGAGGTGAGGCTGGTCTGCACCCCTCTAATATTCATGACAATGCTTATGCCATCGGCGCGATTGATTTCACCGGTGACATGCCCATTATTCTGGGGCCTGACGGACCAAGTCTCGGGGGATTTGTATGTCCTGCTGTTGTAGTGCAGGCAGAACTATGGAAGCTGGGGCAATTGCGTCCTGGCGACAAGGTGAAGTTCATCCCTATTCCGATTGAGCATGCCGGGCTCATGGAAAAACAACAGGAGCAGGCCATTCTGAAGCTTGCTCCTGTTGATCAGACGCTTGCAGCACTTTCTTCAATTCCAAAGGAAAGTGCTGTCATTCATACCCTGCCGGCTAAGCTGGATCAGCCCGATGTGGTCTTTCGTCCGGCTGGGGATCGTTATCTGCTGGTGGAGTTTGGCCCATTAACCCTGGACATCTTTTTGCGTTTCTGGGTGCATGCCGTTTACCTGCAATTGCAGAAAGAGAATCACGCAGGTGTCATTGACCTTACGCCGGGCATCCGTTCACTTCAGATCCACTTTGATTCGGCCCGGCAATCACATCAGAGCATTATCGCGATAATCGAGCAGATTTGTGAGACTTTGCCAGTGGTGGCTGAAATGGAAGTGCCTGCGAGGGTGGTGCACCTTCCGCTTTCATGGGATGATCCTTCTACGCAGGAAGCCATTCAGAAGTACATGGATTCTGTGAGGCCGGATGCCCCCTGGTGTCCCAGTAACATTGAGTTCATTCGCCGCATCAACGGACTTGAATCTATTGATGATGTAAAACGCATTGTCTTTGAATCGAGCTACCTTGTGCTTGGTTTGGGGGATGTTTAT
>Ga0182737_1001072_pt1 | contig 29488 bp, 25 predicted proteins | sample eDN5th30CBELigOP_FD_128878 | JGI IMG/M metagenome (GOLD analysis project Ga0182737, IMG submission 128878) | Enriched Organic Plus compost microbial communities from Emeryville, California, USA - eDNA 5th pass 30_C BE-Lig OP (version 2) (version 2) ... | reverse complement strand
GTGGTCGGCAAGCACAAGGTGAAGATCACCCCCGACGACGACACGCGGGTTCGCATCCCGGCCCGCTACAACGATGAAACGACGCTGGTCGAAACCGTGGAACCTGGCAAGAACCAGATCGATTTCGACCTGAAGGTTAACTGAGAAGGAGCGTCCAGTCGGCAGAGCGACCTACGCTCTGCTGGTCGACCGTGATCCCGGCCTCAGGCTGGCCGCGGCGAAAGACTGGACACCGAAGGTGCGGCAGGGTCCAACCCGACAACGGGAGGATACCAACCGCCGCAAGCGCAGGGCGGCGCTTGCGGCGCAACCGCCCAAGCTGGCGGCAACGTCACCTTGGACGAACAAGGCAATCTGGACTCTCCCCACGGCTACGGCCGAAATGGTTTGACCAGATCCGCCGAAAGGAAACATTCTGGAGCCGGTGGGCGTGTAGGCTTAGGCCGTCGTGTGGTTTGGAGCTACCCGGCCTAAGCCTACCGCTGTTTTATGAGGGTCCGCTTTGCGGACCCTTTTTCATGCGCCGAATCGATATGCGGTGTTATCTGGCGCCCGCCGGCTCGTTCTTGCTCACGCGGGTATTAAGGAACTTATACCGTTCCTGGGTCGCCGCCGCGCATCCAGAGCATCACCGGCAGATTGCCGCCGGCGGGGCAGGGCGTGTCTGAAGGAGACGAATTGGCCGCAATGTGTGGAAAAGCGGCCGCGAGCATGCGACCATGTCCGTACCGTCTGCTATGACCTTTTGGCACGTAGATCATGAGGTGCCCCACATGACACGCACCGCTTGGTTCCTCGCCGCGGTCCTTACCGCGCTGCCGGCTGCGGCCGACGATTGGCCACAATGGATGGGCCCGAACCGCGATGACGTTTGGGCCGAGACGGGCATCATCGACAAGTTCCCCGAAGGTGGCCCCAAGTTCCTGTGGCGCAAGCCCATCAGCGGCGGCTTCTCCGGGCCCGCGGTGGCCGACGGCAAGGTGTTCGTCACCGATTACGTCAAGATGGCCGGCGACGACAAGCCGGCTCCCAGCAAGCGCAACGCCTTGGAAGGCAAGGAACGGGTGCTGTGCCTGGACGCCCGCACCGGGGAAGAGCTGTGGGTCCATGAATACGATTGCGACTACACGATCAGCTACCCGGCGGGCCCCCGTTGTACACCCACGTTCGACGAAGGCCGGCTATATACACTGGGGGCGATGGGCGATCTCTATTGCCTGGATGCCCAGTCGGGCAAAGTGATCTGGTCGAAAAACCTGCCCCAAGCCTACGGCGCGCCCGTGTCGCTGTGGGGTTACGCTGGCCACCCGCTGGTCTACAAGAACCTGTTGATCTGCGCCGCCGGTGGTAAGGGCAGCGCCGTGGTTGCCTTGGATAAGTTGACCGGCGAGGAAGTGTGGCGCGGGCTGACCACGCCCGAGATCGGTTACAGCCCGCCCACGCTGATCCAGGCCGGCGGCGTAACGCAGTTGCTCCTCTTTCACGGCGGCGGCCTGACCAGCTTGAACCCCGACGACGGCAGCGAGTACTGGTCGGAAACGCTCCGTACCGCGTACGCCATGGCGATCATGGCGCCGCGACAATACGGCGATTATCTGTTCGCCGGCGGGCATAACAACAAGTCGGTCGGGCTGAAGCTCGATCGCGACAAGCCCGCGGTCACACGGGTATGGGAAGGCGGTCGCAATCTCGGGCTCGCTCCCGTCAGCGGCACGCCATTTGTGCAGGACGGCGTCGCCTACGGCATCGACTGCGACGGCCTCTTTCGCGCCGTGCGGATCGAAACCGGCGAACGACTGTGGGGCACGGCTAAACCCGTCAACGGGCAAGACAACGACCGCCGCGGAGCACGGGAAGGTGCTACCTTTGTAACCAAGAATGCCGACCGCTTCTTCATCTTCGGCGAAAACGGCGACTTGGTCATCGCCAGGCTGTCGCCCGAGCGGTACGAAGAAATCAGCCGGACGAAACTGCTCGAACCGGTGGGCGTTGGCCTGGGCCGCAGCGTTGTGTGGAGCCACCCGGCGTACGCCAATCGCTGCATCTACGCCCGCAACGATCGAGAGATCGTGTGCGTGTCACTAGCCGCGGACCAGTGACGAATCTCTCGCATCCTAGCACAGCGTCTGCTGTGCGGACCTGGATAACTTTGATGAGATCCAAGCGCGCGGCTCGTGATGCCACGGCCGCGCGCTTTCTTCATGTCCAGGCTCTTAATTCTTTTCCACGTAGGCTTCGAGGAACTTGTATAGTTCCTCAGTGGCCGGATCGTCGGGCGTGCCCAGTTCGTAGGCCAGGCGACCGTGATTGGTGTCGCTCTTGCCATAGGCCTTGGCAGGGATGTTGGCCTCCTTCAGCACGGCCTCCAGCCGGCGAGCCTGCACCGTCGTATCCGGGTTGCCGGTGAAGTAAAGAATCAGAAACGGCGGGATGCCTTTGTTCGGCGCCACGTGCGTCACCGCCGAAAAGTCGACGTGCTTCTTGGGATCGTTGCCGAACTTCTGCCGGTGGCCAAAGGTCGGCTGCGGGTAGCCGTAGATCATCTGCCGCAGCTCGGCCGTCATGATGATCTTGGGAATGTCGTACGTGTCGCCGTCAACCGGCACGCAGCCCTTCAGGGCCTTGAGCGAAACGCCTTCTTCCTTCAGGTAGCGGTCATCGATGCACACGATCGCGGCCAACTGCGCCCCGGCCGAATGCCCAGCCACCACAATTCGATTGGGATCGCCGCCATACTTGGCAATATTCTTGTGCACCCAGGCGAGCGACTTGGCGACGTCGCGAATCAGCTCGTTCATCTCCACGTCGGGTAGCAGCCGGTAGTTGGTGGATACGAACACGTAACCGCGTTCGGTCATTACCTTGGGTTTGAGGTCCACTCGGCTCTTGTCGCCCTGTTGCCAACCGCCGCCGTGAATCCAGAACATGACCGGCAGACTGCCGCTGGCCGGCTTCTCCGGGGTATAAATATCCAGCACCTGACGCTCGTGACCGCCCGTCACATACGGAATGTCGGCCGTTAGCTTCTGGGCCTGGGCCACGTTGCCCAACAGTCCAAGCATCAGCACGCAAGCCGCGACAACTTTGCATCTCATGAGCGGAGGGATCCTGAATACGAGGGCAGGTTGAACGTTGTGCTCGGGGGAGACTGGCCGCACGGTTGAGCTCGCGGGCAGGGCAGGGGAGTCCCCGCCGCCGGCCAATCTCGACAGCAATTGTGATCCCCCCGGCAGGGCATTGCCAGCATTTGTCTCGACGGGTCGCCAGATGGATAGCAGGGCCGCCAGGAGCTGTGGCTCGTCCGGTTGGGCATTGTAAGAGAGCGTGTGTTGCCCTTCCTTTTTCTTGCAGGAAGCCATCCCGTGAAGATTGCCGCCGCGTTTGCCGTCAGTCTGCTGTTCCTTACCGCAACCTGGGAAAGCCACGGCCAGCAAACATCGCCGCCGCAGCCCCAGGCCGAGAGCGTGGTTCCGCCGTTCAAGTCCAATGCCACGGAACAGGAGCTGGTTGACCGCATCAACGCCCGGCGGAAGGAGGCCAAGCTGGAGCCGCTGACGATTTCTCCGTTACTGTTTGAAGCGGCTCGGCAACATTCCCAGTCCATGGCCCAGCAGCGAGAATTGAAGCACACGCTGAACGACCAGGACCTACCGGCACGGCTCAAAGCGGTGGGCTATGCCTGGAGCCGGTGTGGCGAGAACATCGCCCGCGGGCAGGGAACGCCAACTGAGGTCTTGCAAACGTGGATGGACTCGCCGGGCCATCGTGCTAATTTGCTGCAAGACAGCGCAACGCAGCTGGGGGTGGGCATGGCGAAGGGAGCCGATGGCCAAACGTATTGGACCTTGGTGGTCGCCGCGCCCCGCTGAAGGCCGCCCCTTAAAGCTGCGAGAACTCACACTCAGGCCGTAACGATGACCATTGCCCGCAGCCCCGAATTTATGTCGCGCACGGACACCGCGATCTTGGTGGTCGACGTGCAGGAAAAACTGATCCCGCTAATTCCCGGCCACCGCCGCCTGGTGTGGAACATCGGCAGGCTCCTTCAGGCTGCCGAAATCCTCGGCGTGCCGGCAATCGCCACGGAGCAATACCCGAAAGGCCTTGGCCATACGTTGCCGGAGCTTGCCGCTCGGCTTCCCCAGCCGTTGCCCGAGAAAAGCTGCTTCAGTTGCCGCGAGCGCGACGAACTGTTCACCGGGCTGTCCGAACGCGGCATCGATAAACTGCTGGTCACCGGCATCGAGGCGCACGTTTGCGTCCAGCAAACCGTGCTCGATCTGCTGGGTCAGATGTTTCGCGTGTATGTGGCCGTGGATGCCGTCGGCTCGCGTTTCCCGCTCGACCAGGAAGTTGCCCTGCGACGGATGGAATCCGCCGGAGCGGTGCTTACCACGACCGAGTCCGCCATGTTCGAGTGGTGCGAGTACTCCGGCACGCCCGAGTTCAAACGCATTAGCGGCCTGGTGAAAGAGCAGCCGCCCGAGTAGGCGGTTCACTCCGCGGTCTTGGTAAGTTGGACCACCACCAGCGGCCCCACCGCGGTGGTGTGTGCCTGCCACGATTCGCCCGGCGTGGCTAACTGGTGGCAGATGTCCTCGGCGTTCTCGCTCACATCGCGCTGCCACGCCCGATACACGATCCACGCCGCGCCGCGACTGCGGATTAAATTGCATTGGCGGTCGGTCAGCAGCCCGGGCGAAAAGTCGTTCGCGGCCGCATTGGCCAGCGGTTCAAGAGGCCGAGACTGTTCAAAGCGGTAATAGCCCTGCAAGGGAAACAACAAATAATCGCGGAACTGCCGGTCGCGTTCCAGGCGCTCGCGGTCGCCGCCTTCCACCAGTGCCGCCCAGAGCACCACGGGCACAGGCTCGATGGCAGCCGCCGGATTATTGCCTGCTTCTTGCCGCGCTGTGTGTTCCTGCGTTTCGATCCAGGCAATGGCCGCCCGCCAATCTTCGCGCGCGTAGCCGTACGGTAGCGATGTTTGCCAGGTAACCCACAGGCAAACAACGAGCGCGGCCACGATGCGCAGGCTCATCAATCGCGGCAGCGTGGTCAACCAGCCGGCGGCGAGTGCCGGCACCGGGGCAATGATCAGCAGGTACCGCGGCAGCAGCAGCGATAACAAGCCCGCGGCGGTGGCCGACCACACCAGCACTAGCGGCACAAAGAACCAACAAGCCAATAGGCTTACCCAAGCCTGGCGAGAAAGGTCGACGGTTGGCGAATTGCTCGAAGATGTTGGCTCGCTTGCGCCGCAAAATCTCTGGCCGACAAGCCAGGCGACCCCCGCGGCCACGCAGGCCGGGGCCACAACGCCCAGCCAGTTGAACTGGGTGAACAGTTGCGTCACACGCACCTGGCCCATCACTTGCCGCCACGCATCGCGGCGTCCAAAGACATCGCTCAGGGCCGCCCAGCCGGGCGCGGTACAAACCAATGCCACCGCCAGATCGGCCGCCAATTTCCATGGCGTGTAGGGCGTGCCGGAGCTTCCTTCGCCTTGTTTCCAGCGACGGGCCACCGCATACCAAACCAGCTCGCCGGTCAGCACCAATAGCGACGTGTAATGCAGATAGAACAGCAGCACGGTGAGAAACACCAGCGTCAGCCGGCGCGGCCAGTGGGCATCGACCGTCACTAGCGCAAAGACGCCCACATGCAGCATCGCCACCAGTTGGACGAGCGCGTAGCCCCTGGCTTCCTGCCCAAAGATGATTTGAAACGGATCGATCGCCAGCAGGTAGCCGGCCACCAGACCGGCCAGGCAACTACCGGTCATGCGGCGCAGCAGCCACCATGCGGCCGGCAGTAGCAACAGACTGGCCAGCAGCGACGGCAGCCGCAGCCGCACTTCGCCGCCACCGGTTCCCTGGGTCACCAGGTGAGACAGCCAGAAGTAAACGGGCGGTTGGTTCCCATCGCGTGCCCTCTGGCTTACTTCACTGAGGCTGCCTCGCGCGGCCCACGAGGTATGAAGTTCATCGAGCCACAGCGGTTTGTCGGCTTGGTACAGCCGCGTGGCAGCCGCGCCGGCCAGGATCAGTACCGCCAGCGCGATCTTCAGCCAGCGCTGCCAGTGGCAAGAACCGCTGGCAGGCGAGCAGGGGAGGGCAGCTTCGGGAGGATGCGACAACATGGCGGCTGGCTCGCGGCCAACCACGTGTCGCCCCATTAGGTTCGTGACACGCGGCGGACGTCCAACGGATCAACACATGCCAAGAAACAAACAAGGCTGAGGCGCGGAGGCCCAACTGGCGGTGACACCCACTTCAATTGCAGCTTGCAACGCGCCGGAGCAACAACCGCCGCAGGGAGTGTCCATCATCGGCAGGACAAATTGGCTCACTTTGCCCAATCCCCCCGCGAGGATCGATCCCGCCATTTCTACTATGCCTGGAAGGCCTAGCAGATTGAATCCCCGGCCCCTGGGGAGGGGAAGCGGCATCAAACATGCCCTGCGTTGGCAGCGTTTCTCGCGACTCATCCCCCCGTTGGTTCGTGCTGAACGTTATTGGGCGGTTGCAAGCAGGGCTCGCGCTGCTGTGCCGCCCTTGATCCGGTGGCTTAGAATGCCCTGTACAACCACAGCTAGCTTTGCGAGACTGAATTCGCAGGAAAGGCACGACGCCTTCCCCCCGGGTACGCCGGTTCAGCCGGGCCAGTAGCACCATGACGGCGGCTGGTTCGCACGCCAATGTTATGGCGGTTGCAGGAGGCGGTCTTGCAGGGCGCGTCCGTACGTGGAGCGATGCAACCCATGATGAAGCAGGCGGTGGGACGGCCGATGGAAATCCTCCTCGTCGAGGATAGCCTTGTCGATGCCCGGTTGACGATTGCTGCCCTGCAACAAGGGCAGCTACAACATCGCCTCACGCTGATTCGCGATGGCGAAGAGGCGATGGAGTTTCTGCATCAGCAGGGGAAGTTTGCCCGGGCTCCACGGCCCGATTTGATCCTGCTCGATCTGCTGCTTCCCAAGAAAGACGGCCTGGACGTGCTGGCTGAGATCCGAGCCGACGAGAAGCTGTCCAACATCCCGGTGGTGGTGCTGACGGCCTCCGACGATGAAGACGTCCGCAGCCGCAGCGAGCTATTGGGGATCGATAGCTTCATCACCAAGCCGGTCGACTTCAAAAAGTTTCTCTCGGTCGTGACCGAGCTGCGGCGGTACTGGCACGCCGATCTGATCCTGCCTTCCCTGGATTAGCGCCCCCCATGGCGGCGTTATCGCCGTCCGGCCGCAAGGCCGGCTAGGGGACCATCTCTCCGTTGCCTGCGGCAGCGGCCAAGTGTTCTTAATGGCAGTTATGCCCCATTTTGGCAGGCGTTAAAACTTGCCCAGCTTTACCCGCCGTCCCCCTTGCGTTTTTCGCCGGGCCTGGACAAGCTCTGAAGTGGGGTGGCCGGTTGTGCCGATGAATCCGAATGTGCTTGCGCCGGAAATGACCGCGCACTGGGGGAGACGGGGCGGAACTCCGTCCCAAGATCGGTGACAGGCGGCAACGGTTGCCGAAGATTCTGCAACTGAAGGCCCTAGCAGGTTTTACAACGAGATCGCAGGGCCGGGAGCCAACGCTTCCGGCCCTTTTTTGTTCGGCGTGGCTTGGTTGGGGGGGCCTCTACGGTCTGAGCCCGGAGATCCCCCGCGCCGCTGCCGTTGGTCCCCCGATCAGGGTGAGACGATCATGGATTTCAATGCCTGGCTAACGCTGGGAGTTTCCCTGGGCATATTCCTCGCCCTGGCGCGCAACATCGCCGCGCCCGACGTGCTGTTCTTGGGCGCGGCGGCCTTCCTGGCTGTGGCGGGGGTGATTACGCCCGACCAGGCGTTCCGCGGATTTGCCAATGCCGGCGTGATTGCCGTGGGCGTGCTGTTCGTGGTGGCGGCCGGCTTGCGCGAAACCGGTGTGCTCGACTGGGTCGGGCATATGGTGCTAGGCAAAGCGCGCAGCGAAGTCGGCGCGCTGCTGCGGCTGACCGTCCTGGCGCTGCCGCTGTCGGCGTTCTTGAATAACACGCCGATCGTGGCGCTGCTTGTGCCGGTGGTGCTGGAGTGGTGCCGGCGGCACGAAGTCAGTCCTTCCAAGCTGCTGATCCCGCTGTCGTACCTGACCATCCTGGGCGGTACCTGCACCTTGATCGGTACCTCAACCAACCTGGTCGTGAACGGCCTGATGTTGCAATCGGGCCTCCGCGAGATGGGCATGTTCGAGATCGGCATGGTCGGCATCCCATACGCCATCGTGGGCGTGCTGTACCTGCTGCTGCCCGGCCGGAAACTGCTCCCCGACCGCAAGGAGCTGCTTGAACAGTTGGGCGAAAGCCGCCGTGAATACCTGGTCGAAATGCACGTGCAGCCTGAGTGCCGACTGGTTGGGCAAACGGTTGCCGAAGCCGGGCTGCGGCATCTGCCGGGCCTATTTCTCATCGAGATCGACCGCGACGGCGCGCTGCTGGCCCCGGTAGCGCCCGACGACGTGATCCACGCGCACGATCGCCTGGTATTTACCGGCGTGGTAAGCAGCATTGTGGAATTGGAACGCATCCCGGGCCTGGTGCCTGCGGTCGACCCGGCCTACGAGGTGGCTCCCCGGCAACAGCGGCGGCGGCGTCTCTGCGAAGCCGTGGTTTCGGCCAGTTCGCCGCTGATCGGCCAGACCATCCGCGAGGCCGATTTCCGGGCAACCTACGGCGCGGCTGTAGTAGCCGTGCATCGCAGCGGCAGCCGCGTGGCGCAGAAGGTGGGCGATATTCGCCTGCAACCCGGCGATACCCTGCTGCTGCAAGCCAAGCCGCATTTCCAGCGGGCGCACCGCAACGATCCGGCGTTCTACCTGATCAGCGACGTGCAGGAGTACCGCCCGCTGCGGAGCGACCGGGCATGGATCGCCATGCTCCTGTTCGTGGTGTTGGTGGTGCTGATGGCGACCAGCGTGGTGCCGGTGGAGCTTGCCGCCGCGATGATCGCCGTGGCGATGGTTGCCTGCGGTTGCCTCTCGCAAGGTGAAGCACGCCAGAGCGTCGACTGGCAAGTGCTGGTCACGATCAGTTCAGCGTTTGCCATCGGGGCGGCGCTGCAGTCATCGGGGGCGGCCAGATATATCGCTGAGCAGGTGTTCGCGCTGGCCGAACCGCTGGGCGTGGTGGCAGCGCTGGCCGGCGTCTACATCCTGACATCGATCATGACCGAAATGGTGACCAACAACGCCGCTGCGGTGTTGTTGTTCCCCTTCTGCATCGAGTTTGCCAAGCTGTACCACGCCAGCCCCAGGCCATTCTTGATGGCGCTGGTGTTGGCCGCTTCGGCCAGCTTTATGACGCCCATCGGCTACCAGACCAACATGATGGTCTACGGGCCCGGCGGTTATCGCTTCAGCGACTTCTTCCGCATAGGGGCCCCGCTGAACATCATCCTGGGCATTCTGGCCGTGATCCTGATCCCGCTGATCTGGCCGTTCTACAGTGCCGAGGTGGGCCTGGAAACGGCCACCTTAACCCCGGTCATCGCCCGCGACAACGGCCTGGAAGGACTCTCCGGAGCCTACATCCAGCAGGTTGAATCGGGCTCGCTGGCCGACCGCGCCGGCATACTCCCAGGCGAGCTGGTCGTGGCTGTCGACGGGCAAACCGTCAGCGGCGCAGAACAGCTCCAAGCGCTCCTGGAGCAGGCCTCGCTATCGAGCGGCATTCAGTTGCAACTCCGCACGCTCGACGGCGAGCGGACCGTGCTGCTCAAGGAGTGATCCGCCCGCGATCAGCGGTCGTACGGCTGCCGATCAGGACTCGGTCTGCTGGGTCGCATCAGCACTCCGACGACGACGCCGACGCGCGGTCTTGGCCGAGCCCCATTCCTTGGTCAGGTCTTCGAACACGTCGGGCGATTCGTAGCGGATGATGTTGCGGCCCTCGGGCATGGGACCGATCAGGCCGCGGAAGACGGGCATCCCGCGCAGATCCAGATCGGTGCTACAGTCGTCGACACCGATCTGCGTGTGCATCTTCAACAGGGGTTCCTGGTCGGGGTAATCGCGGATGCGGAGTTCGCCGTTGGGGCCTCGGGTGACAACGCGGAAGACCTCTTTGGATGCCATCGTCGTTTGCTTTCTTTGCCGACTCATCCGCGCCGGCGGTACTGGGCTTGCGCTCGGCGAGCTGCGCGGAGGGATCATGCCGATCCGCTTGCGCCGCCCACGCCGATCGTACGCCTGGTATCGATTAGCGCAGATTCGTGTGAACTGGTAAGCACCTGCTCGATCCGTCGGTCACAACGCGCCTCCTGCGCACAGCAAAGTATCGGCAACGGCTGGCGGGGCAGGGCAGCGTTTCGCCCGGCAGCGGCGCACCGCGCATAGACAGAACATCGGGCAGGAGCCCACTATCGCGCTTTGCCGTTATGGCCGGCGGTCCAAGCCCACCCAATCGGACGAAAACCGGCGGCACCAACCGCACAAACAGCATGGGCGGCAGGAAGTGAACTTACACCTGCGGGGGAAACTCAACGCACAGAGCGTCGATCGCCGCCAGGATCGTCTCGGGGGCCGCCATCCGGCCGGCGCCCACTTCGCGGCAACTGAGCCAGCCTGACTCCGGGCCAACGAACCGGCAGCCGTCCTGCTTCAACTGCTCCACGTTCCGCTGCACCGAGGGCTTTTCCCACATCTCGCAGTTCATGGCCGGAGCCAACAGCACCGGGCCGCGGAAGGAGAGGTACAACGTCGAGAGCAGGTCGTCGGCAAAGCCGTGGGCAATCTTCGCCATGTAGTCGGCCGTGGCCGGGGCAATGCAAAAGAACTCGGCCCGCCGTGCCAGGCTGATGTGCGCTCCCAGCGGTTCCGCCGGATCGAACAGATTGGTGATGACGCGGCGGCCGGTCAGGGCGGCAAATGTGGCCGCTCCGATGAACTTCTCGGCCGCGGGCGTGAGCACGGCCGTGACCTTGGCCCCGTGCTGCACCAGCGCGCTGGTCAGAGCGGCGGCTTTATAGCCGGCAATGCCGCCGGTGACGCCCAGCAGAATTTCGCGATCGCGCATCGCTATCCGCCGCTGAAGAAAACCGCCCCCAGACTCATTACCACCAAGGCAATCTTACGGCCGGCGGCAAGCCTTTGGAAAAACGGCCGCCGGGAGTCCGATCGAACGGACTCCCGGCGGCGCGTGATACGATCGGGTGCTCTACAGCTTGTTGAGGTCGAACTCCGGCGGGCCACCGCTGTCGCCGGCGTCGCTCGACGTCTGCACGTTGTTGGTGGCGTCGAGGTAGATCTTGTCCTGGAGAATCTCCTGGACCACGATCTCCATCGTGTCGTGGGTGTTCAGTTCGACCAGCGGCCGCGCGCCGCTCTTGAGCTGCACCATCCGCTTTTGAATCAGCGTGGAGAGCTTGAATCGGCCGCCCACCTTGTTGACGATTTCTTCTTCTTTCAATGCGTCAATCATGGTCGATACGATCGCCTCAACTGAAAAAACTGGACAAACTTGCTGCTGGTTCCAGCCCGGTTGGGCAGTGCGCCACTAAAACAGCCTGCCCGGCGGTAACGCCACCGCGGGCGGATGTTACGCCGCGTCCTCGGACCAGCACTTGCGAAGGACGCCCATTATCTGCTCGACGGTTTCGTCCAAGTCGTTGTTCACGATCCGGAAACGGTAGCGACTGGCCTGCGACAGCTCATGGCGGGCTGTTGCCAGCCGCCGCTGAATGGCCTGCTCCGTCTCGGTGCGGCGTGCCCGCAATCGCTGCTCAAGCACCTCCAGCGATGGCGGTTCGATAAAGATCGTCACCGCATCGGGATGCTGCTGGAGCACGGAATTTGCGCCTTGGACGTCAATCTCTAAAATAACCGATTTGCCCTGCGCCAGGCTAGGGGCCACCTCGCTGTGCAGCGTTCCATACCATTGGCCGGGATAAACTTCGGCACATTCCAGGAACTCGCCCGCTGCCCGCCGCCGCTCGAACTCCTCCAGCGGAATGAAGTGGTAGCTCTTGCCCGGTATCTCGCCCGGCCGCTGAGCCCGGGTGGTGGCCGATACGGCCAGCACCAGACGCTGGGGCTCGGCCTCGAGCAACCGCTGCACGACGGTTGTCTTGCCGCTGCCAGAGGGTCCAGAAATCACGATCAGCATGGCCGCCGATGCTTATTGAGGGGGGAGGAAGGAGGTTCCAGGCTGGGCCGTCGTCGCACATCATCGCCGCAGCGAACGCCGCCGCTATTCGACGTTCTGCACCATCTCGCGCATCTTCTCAATGGCCGCCTTGATCTCGATCACCCGCTGGGCGATTTCGACATCGTTGGCCTTGGCGCCGATGGTGTTGGTTTCGCGGAACATTTCCTGGGTGAGGAAATCGAGCTTGCGGCCCGAGCTTTCCTTCATCTCGACCGTCTTCAGGAACTGATCGAGGTGGCTCCGCAGGCGGACCGTTTCCTCGGAAATGTCGGTGCGTTCACCAAACAGGCTGACTTCCCGCAGAATGTCCGAAGGCTCGATCGCCAGGCCATGCTCGGCGGTGATCTTGCGCAGCCGCTCCTCAAGCCGGCCGCGGTAACCTTCTGCCACCAGCGGAGCACGGGTTTCGATCTGCGACAGGTTGGCGGCAATCGTCTCGCAGTTTTCCCGCAGGCTGGCGGCCATGGCCTCGCCCTCGGTCTGCCGCATCTTCTGGAGCTTATCCAAAGCCTGGAGAATCACCGGCTCAATCCGCGGCCAGATCTCGGCCGGATCGATCGTCGAGGTGCGGTCTTCTTCCACCACGCCGGGCAGTTGCAGCAGGTCTTGCGGCGAGATGTCGCGCTGCACGCCCCACTGGGCACACAGGCCCAAGAGCTGCTGGCGATAGCTCTCCAAGGCGACCTGGTTGATGCGGAAGTCGTCGGCCTTGGGCTGCCGCATCATGTGCAGGTTCATCTGCACGGTGCCGCGTTTGACTTGCTGCCGGACGAGGCTTTCGATCTCGTTTTCCAGGGCGCCCAGCCCTTCACTAGCGCGCAGCACCAGCTTGAAGTAACGGTTGTTCACCGTCCGCAATTCAACGCTGATGGCGGCGTCCTGCTCCTGGTGGTGGGCGTCACCGTAGCCCGTCATGCTGAGCAGCAAAGTCGTTCACTCCAATGAGATCGGCGGGATAAACGACGCAAGCAGCCGCCAACAGATGCGACTGCTTTCGCCAAGGGTAAAGCCAGTACCACCTTACATAGGTTTGGCACTCGGCGGTTTGATCGGTTCCCGGGCCCTACTGGCCAATTGGGGATACCGCAGATTCATCAGCAACTGGGGGGCAGCCGGTCTGCTCTGGCAGCTACGCCAAGCCAGCGGGTTTGCTGGCCGTTGCCCCCCTCGCGCGTGCTTAGTTCTGGCCGGCCGGAGCCGCGTCACCCGAGGGCGCTGCGCCCGAGGCGGGGGCCGGATCAGCGGGAGCGGTGCCAGTGGGCTCAGTCGCCGGAGTAGTCGCTTCGCCACCGGCCGGAGCCGTGCTGCCAGCCGGAGCCGAACCAGGGCCTGGCGAAATGCCGCCGGTGCCCGGGGCAGCCGGCGTGCTACCAGTACCGGGGGCCACAGGCGCCGGAGCCGTGGTGCGGATCAACCCCGACCCGGTGCGGCTGGAATAGCTGAATGCGATGACCGCCAGCAGAATCCAGATGGTCGCCACGACGATCGTCACGCGGGTGAACACGTCGCCGGCCTTGGCGCCGAAAGCGCTCTGGCCGCCCATGCCGCCTAGGGCTCCCGCCAAACCGCCGCCCCGGCCTTTTTGGACCAGGATCAGCACGATCAGGAAGATGCTTACCAGAACCAGTAGGGTCATCAAAATAGTCTGCATGGTTTTCCCTCACGCACGCCGACGTAATGTGCGGCGGTGAAATTGGGGGCGGCGGCAACGGCCAATCGTATTAGGTGGCAGCCATGGTACGGGGGGTAGCGGCGGGATCTCCCTGACGAGCCATCCCACCCAGCCAGAAACGCGTGCTGCCGTGAAAAACGGCATGTACGGCATCGGCCGCTACGTTGCAACCCCTTGTGAGTATGCCAGTTCCGCTCGACTGCCCACATGCGCCGGCAGAACCCGGGGCGGGAGAAGCAATCGGCGGGCGGCACCCCAGCAGCCAGGCTGCAGGTGGAACACCACCGCCAGGGCGGGGAGGCGATTAACGGACGGCAGCCGCGATCGCCACGAAATCGTCCGCCACCAGGCTCGCACCGCCCACCAACGCTCCATCGATGTTGGGCTGCGATAGCAACTCAGCCGCGTTGCCCGGCTTCACGCTGCCGCCGTATTGGATCCGAACCTGTTCCGCGACCTGGGCATTGTAACGTTCAGTCAACAACTTGCGAAGATCGAGATGGACCTCTTCCGCCTGGGCGGGCGTGGCCACCTTGCCGGTGCCAATCGCCCACACCGGCTCATACGCGATCACCACGCGGGTGATCTCCTCAGCCGAGAGCCCGCTCAGCGAACCCTCGAACTGCTTCTTTACAACCTCTTGGGTACGGCCGGCTTCGCGGTCCTCCAGCACTTCGCCGACGCACACGATCGGGATGAGCCCGCCTTCCAAGGCGGCTTTCACCTTGGTGAAGATGAACTCATCGGTCTCGCCCAGCAGTTGCCGCCGCTCGCTGTGCCCCAGGATCACGTACTGGCAGCCAATATCGCGGAGCATGCCCACGCTGATCTCACCCGTGTACGCGCCCGACTTCTCGTGGTAGGCGTTCTGAGCGCCCAGCCCGACCGACGAACCAGCCAGCGCCGCGGCCACGGCTTCCAGGTACACAAAGGGCGGGCAGACCGCTACCTCCACCCCGGCGAAGCTGCTATCGACCTTCTCCGCCACCGCCTTGGCCAATGCCACGGCCTCGGCGCGGGTGGTGTTCATCTTCCAGTTTCCGGCAATGAATGGCTTTCTCATGCGGCTCCGGGCGGGTTGGAGACTTGCTTACCAAAGAGAGCGGCCAAGTTGCGCATCTGCTCGGCCAGCTCGGCATATTGTTCGGGCAACAGGGCTTGCGCCCCATCGGACAGGGCCTTCTCGGGGCAGTGGTGCACCTCGATATGCACGCCGTCGGCGCCGGCGGCCAGGCCAGCCAGGGCACACGGCCCAATCAGGTTCGGGCGGCCCGTGGCGTGGCTCGGGTCGACAATGATCGGCAGGTGGCTCCGGGCCTTCACCGCCGGCACGGCCGCCACGTCGTACAGGTTGCGGGTGGCGTCGTCGAAGCCCTTCACGCCGCGCTCGCACAGCACCACCTGCGAGTTGCCCTGCGAGAGCACGTACTCGGCGCTCATCAGCAGGTCCTGGATGGTGGCGCTCATGCCGCGTTTAAGCAGCACGGGCTTGCGGGTCTGGCCGACCTCGGTCAACAGCGAGAAGTTCTGCATGTTGCGAGCGCCGATCTGGAGCATATCGGCATACTCGGCCACAATTTCCACCTTACGGGGGTCCATCACCTCGGTGACGACCGGCATGCCGTGCTTGTCGCCGATCTCGCGGAGAATCTTCAGGCCTTCTTCGGCCAGGCCCTGGAAGGCGTAAGGGCTGGTGCGAGGCTTGTAGGCACCGCCCCGCAAAATGTTGGCGCCGGCCTTGCGAACGGCCCCGGCAATGACGTCCATCTGCTCGTAGCTTTCGATGGCACAGGGGCCGGCAATCTGGCCAATGTTGCCGCCGCCGATCTTCACGCCCTTCACCTCGACCACGCTGGGGGCGGGATGAGCCTCGACGCTCGACAACTTGTACGGGGGCAGGATCGGCACCACTTCAGCCACACCAGGGATAGCCGCCAGCGGCGTGGCTTGCAGCTTGGCCTCGTCGCCAATCACGCCGACGATCGTGCGGTAGGTGCCGCGGCTGAGGTGTGCCTGAAAGCCGAGGGACGTCAGCCGCTCGATCACGTGTTCGATCTGGTCCTCGGTTACATCCGACTTGAGCACGATGATCACGGCGACACCCGGCAGCAACGGTATGAACGAAATCAGTCAAACAACATCAGGCCGTTGCAGCTCGCCGGTTTACACCTGTTCGCGGCCGCTGGCTGATGGAATCTGGTAGTGTACCACGGCAGTACCGCCAGAAAAGGGGGCGGTATTGGGGAACCATGGCCGACCACAATCGGTCGTTTTGACGCGGCTTTCGCGCGGCCACTGCGCCGCCGCGATACTCCCCGGCTAAGGGGTCAGGGCCTGCGAAACGCCTTGCGCCGGGACGGTATGCACATGACCGTGGCCATGCGGATGGTCGTGCATGCTGTGCTCCAGCTTGCCGATGCCGTACGCCGCGAGCACCCCTAGCATCAGCATCAGCGACAGGGCGATCCGGTCGTGGGCATGAAACTCCACTTCGGGAAGCAGGTCGCCCAGCGAGATGCATAGGAAGCTTCCGGCGGCCAGCGCCAAGGCACAGCCAATGGCCTCGTCCTGGTCGGCCCCCACGCCCAGGTAGAAGAACAACGCCCCCAGAGGGCACATCAGCGAAAAGCCCAGGTTCACCATCTGCCGGGCACGGAACGACCAACCGCCCGCCGCCATCAGCGTGGTGATCGAAAGCGCATCCAGCGGCTTGTGCAGGAAAATGACCAGGAACGTCGCCAGGCCAAAGAACAGTTGCCCGGGATGCGTGAGCGATTCCGCCCGCACACTGGCCGCCAGCGCGATGCCGTCGATAGCCGTGTGCAGGCTCAAGCCCGCGGCCACGCCGACCCAACCCATGTTGTACCGGCTGCCCGGCCCAAACGGCGGAATGGCATGCTGCGTGTGATGCGCATGGTCGTGGCCATGCCCATGATGGTGGTGCCCGTGATGATGACCGTGATCGTCATGGTCGCATTGGGGCGAGGGCGTCAGCGGGCCTTCCACCGGGCCGTGGTGGTGGAAGTGGAACGCCCTGAGCAAGAAGAACATGCCCAGCAGCCCCGCGAGCATCCACAGGACACTTTCGTCAATATCGTGGGTGTACGAGTACGAGTGCGGCAGCAGGTGCAGCACGCTGACGCCGAGCATCAAGCCGGCCACAAAGCTGATCAAGAACTGCAGCCGGCGATGCGTCAGATGAATAAGCGAGGGAACCCAACCACCCAGCAGGGAGCCCCCCACGATCGCCAGGCAATAGATCAACAGCAACAGAATTGGGTCCATTGGCCCCGCCGGAACAAATCGAAAAAGGTTTGTTCCTGCAAATCATAGTTATTTCGGACGGGCCGACAATGGGGGGAAGCTGCGGCCAAGCTCGCGATGTGCTGGTGAGCAGTCTCTCACAGCCCATCCAAAACAACAGCCCCCTGGGAACCGACGGTTCCCAGGGGGCGAGGTGTGAGTGATTACCATCTATGCGAGAGAGAGACCGGTGGGAATCGAACCCACTTTGACCGGGTTGCAGCCGGTTGCCTGGCCATCTGGCTCCAGTCTCATGCTGCGGTGGCTTCGGCTTGGCCGTGAGGGCCGTTCGTGCCGCCGACACTGTTGATATCGGCCACCGCCGCCGAACGCTTGAAAACCTTTTGGCCACAAATCGCCGGCCCGATTCGTCTCCCGCAAAGATGGCGCAGCTTACCTCGCTGCCGTGATGAACACGGTCCACTTCAGGTGATGATCGGCGACCGCTTGCTGGCGGCTTCTTCCATGAAGCGATGCATCCGCTGCACCACCGTACGCGGATCGGGGAACAAGCCGTCGAGCATCTGGGCGTTGTCGAACAGTTGCTCAGCGCACTGCTTGATAAACGCCTCGTGGTCCGCATTGTGACTGAGCTTGGCCAGTTGCTGGATCAAGGCAGCCCGCGGGTTCACCTCCAGCACGCGTTTGGAAAGCTGGAAGTCGCGGTCAGCCATCTTGAGCAGCTTCTGCATCTGCGTGCTCATGCCCGGCTCGGGATTGACCAGACACACCGGGCTATCGGTCAGCCGCTTGGACTCGCGCACGTCGGCCACGCGATCGCCGAGCGCCTCGCGGAACAGAGCCAACACGCGGCTCAGGCCAGCCGAATCGGCCGCCGAGGTTTCTTCCGGCTTGGTCTCGTCGGCGACCTCTACGCCTTCGGGCAGCTTGAGATCGGCCGAGTCGATCGAAACCAGATCCTTGCCGTCGAACCGTTGGAGGTTCGCCATCACGAACTCGTCGACCGGGTCGCTGAGGAACAGCACTTCCAGGCCGCCGCGGCGGAAGATTTCCAGGTTCGGGTTACTGGCAATCGCTTCGAGGTCGGGACCGCCCAGGTAATAAATCTGATCCTGCTTCTCGACCATCCGGTCCACGTACGCATCGAGCGACGTCAGCTTGCCGGGCTCGGTGCGGTTAGAGGGGAAGCGAAGCAGCCGGGCAAGCTTGTCGCGATGCTGGAAGTCGGTCGCCGTGCCTTCCCTGAGCATCGGCGAGAATTGCTCGTAGAACTTCTCGTAGACCTCCGGCTGATCGTCGGCCATCTCCAACAGCTTGTTGATGATCTGACCAATCAGGGCCGCGCGGATCTTGCGGAAGACCGTGTTGTCTTGCAGCGACTCGCGCGACACGTTCAGCGGCAAGTCTTCTGAATCGACCAGGCCCACCAGGAACCGGAAGTATTCCGGCAACACTTCGCGGCAATCGCTTTGAACCAGGATGCGTTTGGCGCACAGGTTGATGCCGTGCTCCAGCCGGCCAAAACCCAACCGCTCGATATTCGTCGGGGGGCAGTAGAGCAGGGCATGGAACTGGATCGGGCTGTCGACCGACACATGCAGATGCCACAGCGGCTTCTCGGTCGTGTGATGCGAGATGTGCTGATAGAACCGCGCGTAATCGTCTTCGCTCAACTGGCTGGCCGGCTCAACCCAGATCGCCTTCTGGTCGTTGATCACCTTGTCGTCGAGCTTGATCGGGTACTGCACAAAGCTGGAGTAGCGCCGCACGATCGATTCCAGGCGGTAGGTCTCCAGGAACTCGTCAGCATCGGCCTTGAGATTCAGAATGATCTCGGTGCCGCGGCCCGCTTTCTCTGCGGGAACGATCGTGAACGTGCCAGTGCCTTCCGATTGCCACTCCCACGCGGCATCGCCCTGGTAACTGCGGGTGCGGACCTGCACCGTATCGGCCAACATGAACGCTGAATAGAAGCCCACGCCGAACTGGCCGATCAGCGAGACATCGGCCTTCTTACCGCCCTCGGTGAGCTTTTGCAGGAACTCCAGCGAGCCGCTGCGGGCGATGGTGCCGAGGTTGGCCACCAGTTCGTCGCGGGTCATGCCCACGCCGTTATCGCAGATGCGCAGTTGCCGCTGTTCCTTGTCGATTTCCAGGCGGATTTCCAGCGGGGCGTCATCGCGGTAGGCCTCTTCCACCAGGGCGACGTGCCGCATCTTGTCCAGCGCGTCGGAGGCGTTCGAGATCAGCTCCCGCAGCGCGATCTCACGGCTCTGGTAGAGCGAGTGCGAAAGCAGGTGCAGCAGTTGCTTGATTTCTGCTTGAAACGTGTACTCGTTCTGCTGGGTTTCCGTAGTCATGTGCGATGCCCTACTGACAAGTTAAATGGATCGCTGCGCTCCCCAGGTTGTCCGCGGCAACCAGACAGCCAACCCACGTGAGGCGGCCGTTCGCATTACCCTCGGGCAACCGTCCGCGCGGTACGACGCCCAAAGCGTCTGACAACGTCGCGATTTCGTTTCTACCGATAACGTATCGCGCTGGCTCGTCCAGATTAAGGGGCGCCGGCCGCGGCGTTATTGCGCCACGTTGTGAATAAGCCAACAGCGTCGCACCACAATCTCTCACCGCAGAGCCGAACACAACTCTTGCTCACTTCTGCCGGGGCCTGATCGCGGCCTTCTTGCGCAGCCACCGTGGGTTCCATGCGTGACCACAGTAGCCACGCGTCGTAGCCGTTCACGGCTATCTCAGCGCGGATATGCGCACAAAGCCGCAAGGCACGAAAGGAAGTTGAGATTTAGCGGTCATGCTGCTTGCAAAACCCGCCTGGGACGCTAGACTCTGACCTTTGTGGGAAATGAGCCCACTACAACGGCTCACCCCAAAACAACGTGGGAAATTAGCCCAAAACGGCCAAAACCCACATTTTCGAAATGGAGTAGTGCAAGGGAGCTTGCGCAGGAACGGACTCGTTCACTTCAAAGGCTTGAGGAAGCGATGTCCGATCCCGAGTTCATTCTCGGCGAGTTCCAACGCACGCTGGATGAGCGGTATCGCCTTTCCGTGCCTGCCGAGTTCGTGCAGCAGCTCGGGGGAGAAGACGCCGACTACATCCTGGCCAAGGAAAGGCCTGGTTGTTTGAGTTTGTGGACTGCCGCCCGCTGGCAAACAAAGCTGGACCAGGGCGTGTCGCTGATCGAAAGCAAGATGCGAGCGGGCAAGCTTGATGGCCGCCTCGCTCAGGTCCAGATGCTGGGCCGATTGCTTTCCACACGGCACCGCGCTGTGAAGCTGGCCGGCAAGGGACGGCTCCTGATCCCGGAAGGCTTCCGCGAGTTTCTCCAGGTGCCGGCCGGCGGCGAAGTCATGTTGGTCGGCGCCGCGGTCTGCGTAGAAATCTGGGAACCGCAAGCCTGGCTCAAATACCTCAACGCAAGGATGCCCAAGTTCCGCAAGTTGTTCGATCACCTGTCGGGCTAAGCACGTGCCGGCGGCAAGGATGTCCCGCCACCACGAGGCTTATTCCGGCAACGGTAAGGAGACCTGGAAGCACCGCCAAAGGGCAGGAGGCCCCGGCAGCCGCCTTGGATTGAGGCGGCTTTTTCAAAGACCCAGCGCCTCGTCCGGTACGAAATCCAGCAATGGCAGGACGTCGCGGCGTCACCTGAGATCTGTCACCCAAGAGCCCGTTCTCACGCGACCGCCCGCACGTCGACGCACGAGCAACTTTTGACCGCCCCTCACCCAGGCGGCAAATGCGACCACCATGGAAGGCATGATGGCAGGGATGCCACTTTTCTCGGCGCGGCAACTCCTCCCCAGGCTGCTCTTCGACCGGACGAGGTTTTTCATTACGCTGGATCTTAGCGGCGCGTGCGTTCGGCTGCCGGCTGGCTTCGCCGCCCCCCAACAAGCTTCTCAGGGGGCCGCAGTGCTACGCTGCAACCCGGCAGCGCGATAAGTGATCGATCCACCAACTTCGGGTCTGGCAAGCATGGATGGCACGGTTCCCCCGCGAGTGCTGGGCATCGACCCCGGCCTGAATATCACCGGCTACGCCGTGCTGGAGCTTGCCGGTCGCAAGGCGACCGTGGTCGAAGCCGGCGTCGTTCGCGGACGCGATCGCGGTTCGCTGCCCGGCCGGCTGGATCAGATCTACAGCGGCGTGCGCGACGTGATCGCCACGCTCAAGCCCAGCGTGATGGCCCTCGAACAGCTCTACTCCCATTACGAACGGCCGCGCACCAGCATCCTGATGGGACACGCCCGGGGCGTGATCTGCCTGGCCGCCCAGCAGGCCGGCATCGAGGTCGTAAACTATAGCGCTACCCAGATCAAAAAGGTCCTGACCGGCAGCGGCCGGGCGCCCAAGATCCAAGTGCAGCGAGCGGTTCAACAAGAATTGCGGCTGCCGGCCCTGCCAGAGCCAGCCGACGTGGCCGACGCCCTGGCGGCCGCCCTGTGTCACGCCTACCTGGCGCCGTCCCAGGCTCGGGTCAACGCCTCCGTTCGCCACCGCCCGCTCTCTGCTTGACACTCCCTAAACCACCTTTTAGGGTAGGATTGGGGAGCGGTAACTCCAGGTACAGCGTCATGGCGAGCATTGTGGATGACCAGCGGCCATCTGAATCCCCCGATGATCAATTAGCTGTTTGTGAGCAGCGGCTCGGGTACCAATTTCAAGACAAATCGCTGCTGCGCAGTGCGCTCACCCACGCCTCCGGGGCACAACACCGCCTCGGCTCCAACGAACGGCTCGAATTCCTGGGCGACGCCATCCTGGGCTACATCATCTGCGAGATGCTGTACCAGCGGTTCCCCAACCTGCTCGAAGGGGACCTGACCAAGATCAAATCGGTGGTTGTCAGCCGCCAGAATTGCGCCAAGGTGAGCAAGTCGCTGGGGCTCGACGAGTTCATGATCCTCGGCAAGGGGATGACCACCAATCCCAACATCCCCTCCTCGCTGCACGCCGGCGTGCTGGAAAGCCTGGTGGCCGCGATCTGCCTGGACGGCGGGATGGATGCCGCCCGCGAGTTCGTTCGCCGATTCATGTCGGCACGGATCGATGCCGCGGCCGGCGGCGACCACGGCGGCAATTACAAGTCGCTGCTCCAGCAAGTGGTACAGCGCGAGCACGCCACCACGCCGACTTATATGCTGCTGGACGAGAAGGGGCCCGACCACAGCAAGTGCTTCAAGATGGCGGCTCTGGTCGGCAGCAAACGCTTCACTCCAGCTTGGGGCCGCAACAAGAAAGAAGCCGAGCAGCGCGCCGCGCTCAACGCCCTGAGCGAGATCAACGGCGAAGAGATCCCGTTCCCCTCGGACTGAGCGGCTGATTGCCTGGCGGCAATCCTTCTTTCAGCGCCTTGGGCATCACTGCCAACCGCATCGTGTCTTCTGCCGCGCGCTGGTAAGTGCGCACCACTCGCTCGCCCCCTGCCATAACGGCGCTCGTTTTGTAAGTTAGGGGGGAAACCCTGCTTAATCTCGCGGGCAGTTCCACGCGCCCGCGTTCCGCGCACGAATTGCCGATTGCCCATGACACAGCTTGAAAGCCACAGTCTGTCGCGCACGCGTTCGCTCCTGGCCAGCAGCGGCGAGGCCGTCCGCAATGCCAGCCCCGAAGATCTGGCGCGGTGGGACCGCGAGGTCCTCTGGCATCCGTTCACGCAAATGGCCGAGTACGAGCCGCTGCTGATCGAACGAGCCGAAGGCTGCACGCTGTACGACATCCACGGCAATGCGTACGTCGACGGCGTGGCCAGCCTGTGGTGCAACGTGCATGGGCATCGTCACCCGCGACTCGATGCGGCTATCCGCGAGCAGCTCGACCGCGTGGCACATACCACGGGGCTGGGCGCTTCCAACGGCACCACGGTGAAGCTGGCCAAGCGGCTGGTGGACTTGGCTCCCGAGGGACTGAACCACATTTACTTTTCCGACGATGGTTCCACCGCCGTCGAAGTGGCCCTCAAGCAGGCGCTGCAATACTGGCGGCAGCGGCCCGAGCCGCGGTTTGAGAAAACCCGCTATGCCGCGTTGGCCTCAGCCTACCACGGCGACACGCTGGGCAGCGTGAGCGTGGGCGGCGTGGCGCGATTCCATGCCATGTTTTCGCCGCTGCTGTTCGACGTACTGCGGGTTCCCTCGCCAGAGCTGTACCGCCTACCGGAAGGCGTCTCGCTGGAAAACGCCTGCGAATATTACCTGGGCCAGCTTGAAGAGCTGTTCAAGCAGCATCACCAGGAGCTAGCCGCGATTGTGGTCGAACCGCTGGTGCAGGCGGCGGCCGGCATGATTGTCCATCCGGAAGGTTACTTGCGCGGCGTGCGCGAGCTGTGTACCCAGTACGACGTGTTGATGATCGTCGACGAAGTGGCGGTCGGCTTCGGCCGCACCGGCACCCTGTTTGCCTGCGAGCAAGAGGGCGTCTCGCCCGACGTCCTCTGCCTGGCCAAAGGCATCACCGCCGGCTACCTGCCGATGGCCGCCACGCTGACCACCACTGAGATCTGGAACGCCTTCATGGCTCCGTACGCCGAGTCCAAGAGCTTCTTCCACGGGCACACGTACGCCGGCAACCCGCTGGCGGCTGCGGTCGGCCTGGCATCGCTCGACGTGTTCGAGGAAGAACAGACACTGGAGAAGCTGCCCGAGAAGATTGCCCGGCTGCAAGAACGCCTGGCCGAGATCAGCCAACTGCCGGTGGTGGGCGACATTCGCCAAAAGGGCCTGCTAGCGGGCATTGAAATGGTCCGCGATCGGGAGACCAAAGAGCCGTTCCCCTGGGAAGAAAAACGTGGCATCAATGTCTGCTTGCATGCACGGCAGCAGGGCGTGCTATTGCGGCCGCTAGGCAATGTGATGGTGGTGATGCCGCCGCTGGCGATCTCCCTCGCGGAGCTCGACCAGATCATGGACGCCATCGAATACGGCATCCGGCGCGAGTTCGGGCTATAAGCTGCGGCAGTGCGGCAACTCAGGAAAACCGCACCTCACCTCAAACGACGCTACTTATCCAGTCGCAGCAAATCACGCAGTCGCTGTGACCGGAAAAATTCCCGCGACCGGCAAAATTGTCTTATGCCTTCGGGCTCCGCTGGCCGAAAAATGGCGAACAGTACGGGTGCGCGGACAGGCCGCCGCCCAGCTCGCTCCCTCGCTGGCGAAGCTCCCCGTCATGGCCACGGCAGAAAACGCTCCCCACGGCTCCGAGGCACGCGGCTGCTTTGCACCGCTGCAAGCGGCCGCGGACTGGCTGGCCGACTTGGGCCACCTGGTCATTGTGTGGTTCACGGCGCTGGGCGATCTGGCCCTGTTCACACTTCGGACGCTGCGCTGGCTGTTCTCGCGGCTGCCGCGGCGCGAGACGCTGATTCCGGCCTTCTACCAGATTGGCGTGCTGAGCCTGCCGGTGGTGGCCCTGACCGGAACGTTCATCGGCATGGTGCTCGCAGTGCAGAGCTATGCCCAGTTCCGCATGATGGGCCTGGAAACGCGACTGGGAGCCGTGATCAACATGGCCTTGGTTCGCGAACTTGGCCCGGTGCTGGCCGCTACCATGTTGGCCGGCCGGATCGGTAGCGCCATGGCCGCCGAGCTGGGCACCATGCGGGTTACTGAGCAGATCGACGCCCTGGCCAGCATGGGCACCAACCCGATCCACTACCTGGTGGTGCCCCGCTTTCTGGCCTGCATCGTGCTGATTCCCACGCTGACGATCATGGCCGACTTCATGGGCGTGGTCGGCGGCGCGTTTTACAGCATCACGCTGTTGGACGTGGATTACTACCACTACTGGGTCCACTCCAAGAACTTTGTGAACAACTTCGACCTGTTCATTGGTGTGTTCAAGAGCCTGTTCTTCGGCGCGGCGATCGGCCTGATCGCCTGCCATCGCGGCTTCAACTGCGATCCGGGCGCCGAAGGCGTGGGGCGGGCCGCCACGCGGGCCTTTGTGTTCTCGTTTGTGACGATTCTGCTGTTGGACCTGTTCCTGGGCATCCTGCTCGATACCTTGAACAACTACCTGTGGCCGCAACAGGCTCGGGTGGTCTGACGCCGCCTCCTCCAACCGGCTTGCTGCTCATGTCTCGCCACGATCACCACGACGCGCACTCCGAAGCTCGCCCCGAGCCGGGTAGCGCCGTCAGCGCGGACCAACCGCTGATTCATGTGGAAGGCCTGCACGTGCAGTTCGGCCGCCAGCATGTACTGCGGAACGTCAACTTGACCGTGCCGCGAGGCCAGACCTTGGCCATCATCGGCGAAAGCGGCTGCGGCAAAACCGTGCTGCTCAAGTCGATCATCGGGCTGATCCGGCCGACCTCCGGCCGAGTGTTCTTCGACGGCCAAGACCTCAGCACGTTGAGCGACAAGGAACTGACCCGGCAGCGGATTCGTTTTGGCTACGTGTTCCAGAACGCGGCCCTGTTCGACAGCCTGACGGTGGCCCAGAACATCGCCTTTCCGCTGCGGCAGCACTTCAGCTACACCGATGCCGAGATCCGCGACATTGTCCGCGACCGGCTGGAAGAAGTCGGCCTGAGCGATGCCATCGTGGCCAAGAAGCCGGCCGAACTGTCCGGTGGCATGCGGAAGCGCGTGGGCCTCGCCCGAGCCCTGGCGATGAACCCCGAAGTGCTGCTGTACGACGAGCCGACGACCGGTCTGGACCCGATCATGACCGACGTCATCAATCAGCTCATCATCCGCACTCGCGATCACAAGCACGTCACCAGCATCGTGGTCACGCACAACATGGAAACTATCCGCAAGGTGCCCGATCGCGTGGTGATGCTGTACCCGCTGCCCCGGCTGGGCCGCGACGAACCGCAGGTTCTGTTCGACGGCTCGCCCGAAGGCATCTTCCAGTGCCGCGACAAACGGGTTTCGCAGTTCGTGCGAGGCGAAGCCCGCGAGCGGCTGATGGAAATGCTGGCGACGAGCCGTCGCCGTTCTGGCGAAGAAAGCGCGGCCCCCGCCGCCAACTGAGCCTGGCAGGCCAGGAAGGCCAGCCGGCAAGCGATCCTCCCCCTCGATCTCACGTCTACCACTCGCTGAGGAAACGCAACTCATGGACGAACGCGTGATGCAGTTTCGCGTCGGCGTGGTCGTGTTCGCCACGCTGATTCTCGCCATGACGCTGATCCTGATGTTCAGCGATACCGAGTTCGGCGGCCTGCTGGGCGGCGAGTACGTGATCCGCATGCACTTCCCCCAGGCTCCCGGCGTGGCCGAGCGGACGCCTGTGCGGCTGAGCGGCGTGCTGATCGGCCGCGTCAAAAGCGTCCAACTGGTCGACGACGGGGTGGTGATCGAAGCCGCCATCAGCGACAAATACCGCATTCGAGTTGACGATCGGGCACGCATCGGCGGCGGTTCACTGCTGGGCGATGCCGTCATCACCATCGTTCGCAGCCAGCGTCCGCAGGAGCCGGTTCGCTACGTGACCAGCGGCGGCGAGATCGAGGGCGACGCCGCTCCATCGCTGTTCGAAGTGGTCGACCAGGTGCAGAATCGCTTTGATACGCTGGCCATCTCGCTCACCCAAACCAGCGACGATATCGGTGGCCTGGCCCGCGGCGTGCGCAACGTGGTCGACGACAACGACGAACGCGTACGGCGGCTGCTGGATGCCGCCCAGCGGAGCATGGAACAGATGGCTGGCGCGGCCCAGAACGTGGGCATCACCGCTCAAAAGATCGGCGTGGCCGCTGAAGAGTTGAACAAGGTGGTCGGCAATCCCGAGTTCCAGCGCGATCTGCGGCAAAGCGCTACCATGTTGCCGGAACTGTTCGAGGAAGCGCGCGGCGTGGTGGCCAACGTCCGCAACACCATGCAGTCGGCCGAGCGCAACTTCCGCAACCTGGAATCGTTCACGCAAACGCTGGGCGAGAAGGGCGGCCCGGTGCTGGAAAACGCCGACCGGCTGTTCAATCAGCTTGGCAACAGCTCCGAAAAGCTCGACCAGTTGCTGGAAAATCTGGTGGTGTTCAGCGAGGCGTTGAACCGTTCCGACAGCAGTGTCGGGCGGCTGCTCAACGACGACACGCTGTACCAGAACGTCAACGATCTGATCGAGAACGTGAACCGCATCACGTATGAAGTCCGGCCGGTCATTCGCGACGCCCGACTCTTTGCCGACAAGCTGGCCCGCCATCCCGAACAGCTTGGCGTGGCCGGTGCCCTGCGTGGCCGTGGTTCGGGTGCTAAGCCGGTCATCTTCGGACGCGGCGACGACAACCAGGAAGGCGGGCGGGGCGGCCTGTTCCGCTCCGGCTCGGGCAGCATGATGGACGGCGAATACTGCCCGACCGATATGCAAGGGCCGGAACTGTATTACCCCTCGGCCGCTCGGGCTCGCATCCGTACCACGAGTGCATCGAGTTCTGTGGCCCAGGCCGAGAAGCCGGCGGCTCCGCGCGTGGCCAGCCGGCCAGCGACGAACCAGCCGCTGCGCGGCGGTGCCCCGGTGGTGAGCGGTGGCAAAGAAACCACGACCAGCTCCGCTCCGGCGCCGCAGCAGACCCAACCTGCCAAGCCCGCAACCAACGAGGGAACGCAGAAGGCCCCGCGGTTAAAGCCTGTCGGCGGAGCGTCGGCGGGCGGCAATTACTCGCCCAATACCAGCTACATGTCGCGGTATCCGTACAGCAACTAAGCGAGGATCGTGGCTGAACGGAGAACGCGGCGAATGCAGCTGCGCGGGGCGGCAGGGTAGGCCGGGTTACTCATCGTCGCCGGGCACCGGTTCGATGGTCGCCCGCATGGACCCCTTGCAGCGGTCGATCAGAATGTCCTTGCCGTAAGCATGGATCTGGTCACGCTTGAGCTCGGCATGTTCCAGGGTCGTGGTCAGCACAATGGCCCGGCCGCTGCTATCGACCTCCTTGGCAAGCTGGTAGCCGGTTTCGTACGAGTGGTGGAACAGCTCCGTCAACATCTTGATGACGTAGTAGTACGAGTGGTCGTCGCTATCCCACAGTATGACGTTGTACCGTGGTTGCCGTTTGGGCCGTTTCTTCTCCTTGGTCTTTTCCTGAGTTTCGGTCTTTTGGTCCGGAACAGCGACGGCACCAGCAGTTTGCTCTTCCACTGCGACAACCTCCTTCAGAACCGCAAGCATCAGTGCGCCCACGCACCACGACCTGCCCTTAGCCGGCAAGGCCGATACCGATCCCTGGCTAGCAATGCTAGCTGTTAATTCGATACGGCTGCGGTTGGCCTTCCAGGGTGCCCAAGGACGAGATTGCGGGGCGATTTGCCAGCTGTGGCAGTCCCCCCCGAGTCGCGGGGAGCCGCCAGCAGCGTGATTGGCCCTGAAATCCAAACCTCATTATATTGGCGTGCCGACAGGCAGGCAAAATCCGCGTTCCCCGCATCGCTCGTAAGGCAACCACTCATGACTTTGGATCAATATCTCGCCTCCGAGGCCGGACGGTTCGAAGACGAATTGTGCGAACTGCTCCGCATCCCCAGCGTCAGCGCCGACTCCCAGTTCAAAGCCGACGTCCGCCAGGCCGGCCAGTGGGTTGCCAGCCAACTGAGCGGGCTGGGATTCCAGACCCAAATATTTGATACGCCCGGGCATCCGATCGTATTTGCCCAAAGCCCGGAAATCCCCGGGGCACCGACAGCCCTGGTATACGGCCACTACGATGTACAGCCGCCCGATCCGCTCAATGAGTGGATCACGCCGCCGTTTGAGCCCACCAAGCGCAACGGCAACCTGTACGCCCGCGGGGCCACCGACGACAAAGGCCAGATGTTCACGCACATCAAGAGTGCCGAGGCCTGGGTCCGCACCGCCAACAAGCTGCCGCTGAACCTCAAATACCTGATCGAGGGCGAGGAAGAGATCGGCAGCCCGAACCTCAAGCCGTTCATCGCCAGCCACCGCGACCTGCTGGCCTGCGACTGCGTGGTGATCAGCGATACCAGCCAGTTTGGCCCCGGACAGCCGGCCATCACCTACGGCCTCAAGGGCATTGCCTACTTTGAACTGCGGCTCACCGGCCCCAAGCAGGACCTGCACAGCGGTACGTTCGGCGGCGCGGTATCGAACCCGGCCAACGCGTTGGCCAAGATCCTGGCCGCGCTGGTCGACAACCAGGGCCGCGTTCAGGTGCCCAGCTTCTACGACGACGTAATTCCGCTCACGCAAGAAGAGCGCGAGGCGTTCGCCAAGCTGCCGTTCACCGACAAGGAGTTCATGGAACAACTCGGCGTCGATGGCCTGTTCGGCGAGGAAGGTTACACCACGCTGGAACGCCGCTGGGCTCGCCCCACTTGCGACGTCAACGGCTTGTGGGGCGGTTACCAGGGTGAAGGCGAAAAGACCGTATTGCCCGCCCGGGCGGGCGCCAAGTTCAG
>Ga0182737_1001071_pt1 | contig 29493 bp, 23 predicted proteins | sample eDN5th30CBELigOP_FD_128878 | JGI IMG/M metagenome (GOLD analysis project Ga0182737, IMG submission 128878) | Enriched Organic Plus compost microbial communities from Emeryville, California, USA - eDNA 5th pass 30_C BE-Lig OP (version 2) (version 2) ... | reverse complement strand
CGTGCACGGGTCGAGCGTGATCTTGCTGGCCAGCTTGAAATCGCGGTGCTCGTTGCCGTGGTTACCGAGCATCAGGTCGACGTGGACCACGTCGCCCACCCGCACCACGTTGGTGTTGGTTTGCACCCAGGTATCGTGCGCCGCCGCCGTATGAACATACCCGGCAAACGCGACCAGCGCCGCGGCCATCCACACGGTGGCGTTCTTCATGCCCACGCGTCTATGGACACCATCTGTAGTTGAATAACATGCCTTCACAGATCGCATGATGAAACTCCTCAATAGGATGTTTGATGTGTTTATGAAAGTTTGAGGTTCGCATCCATGCGACTGCGCGGCCTAGAGACCGGAAACGGGTTCCCCGCCGTAGCGAGAGAACACTGCCCGCCATGCGGCAAGGTTCACGGCATCGTGAGCCAGCGTGACGTGGCCATCGAGAAACAGCACGTTGACGCCGCCGGGGTGGTTGCTGCGTGCGCTGAGCCAACCGCGGCCGTTGCCTGAAACGTCAATCACAGGGCTGTTGGGCGGTTGCCAGCCGGTCACCGTGGTCAGATGCTCGCGACCCCACAGCCACGAGAAACCGCGATCGCTGGACACCGTGGCCGAACTGCAATTGGCCACGATCTCCAGCAGGTCGGGATCGGTGACCGCCGGCGGGCCGCCCCAGCCCAAGCCAGGGTTGGCGGGCCGCAGGCATTGGCTCACGTTGGCGTAGACCTTCTGCGGGTCGGCTTCGGCAGGTGAAACCTCGCCGACGGGCGTACCGCGCAGCGATTCGGTCATCGCCACGGTATACGCCGTGCCGTCGGTGACTGAGCCCAGGCCGACGCGCGAGCCGTAGTAGAACAGCCCATCGGTCGGAATCGAGGCGTCATAATTCAGCCCCGTGCCGCTGCCCAGGTTGGCCATGTAGTTGAGCCCAGCCCAACTCTCCGGCGGCTGGCCATCGATCTGGCGAACGGTGATCACAATCGGCCCATCGCTGGGGCACAAAAACAGCGGCACCTCGGTGGCCGCGGCGGCGGCCTGAGCCGGGTTGAGGTATTGGCTGCCGCCGTTTCCGAACATTACCGGCTCATCAAAATCGATCAGCCTCTGCAAGTTCTCCTGTTCGACAAACGGCAGGAGCCGAGCCTGAATCGAGAAACTCCACTGGCTGCTCGTCCCTAAGCCAGGGAGCACCTGGTGCCGGTCCACATGGTGGTGGAGGGCCAGGCCCAGTTGACGGAGGTTGCTGGCGCAGTTGGTCCGCCGTGCTGACTCGCGGGCCGATTGCACGGCCGGCAGCAACAGCGCGATCAGGATGCCAATAATGGCGATCACCACCAGCAACTCAACCAGCGTAAATGCTTTTCGCGTGGTCATTGCGGCGATCCTTCTGTCCCTATGGCGGGACAGATCGAAACTCGAACTCGTTGAGAATTAGGACGGAGCCGATGCCGCCATGTGCGCAAGCGCGCACGGCATAGCGTTCGCCCAAGTAAAACGACGTCGTAACAACAGCAGGTCGAGCCAAGAGGTGGGGAACCCGCGATATCGCGTGCGCACATCGCCGCACGCTGGTAGGGTCCGCTGTGCGGACCACGAGCGTGCATTCACGCGAGGAACGGAGAGCGGTTCTTACAAGCCGCTATCCTTCGTACCGCGCATACGGCGACACGCACGCTGGGTTCCCCGGCGCAGGATCAGCCGGGCGGAGTGGCCGGAGCGTAAGCCACCGTCAGAAGAACTTCGCCAGAAATAGCGAGATGCCCACAGTAGGGCAAGGCAATGTGATACTCCAAAACCGGAGGCGGCGGGGCGATCACATCCATGATCGCCATCCAAGTCGAGCCCAGCCCTTGGCAGCGAAACGCGTTGATGGCCGGCACCCATTGCACGCCGCGGCGCGAATTGCCAGCAACTTGCATCTCAGGCTGAGCGGCTGGGGCCGAGCAGCACGAAGCGGCCTTGGAAGCCATCTCAACCGTCACGGCTGCCTCGCAGGCGTGGTCTGTCTGGGCCGAGCAGCAAGAACGATGCGAGGCCTTTTTTGCAGGCTCGCTCTTAGCCTTGCGGTGCGATGAGCAGCAGCTCTTTTCAGCAACGGCTTCCACCACGTACGAGGGCGGTTCCACTCCGTTGTCGCGTGCCCAGGCCAGCTTCTCCTCCATCGAGAAACAGCAGCACGACCGCCAACACTGCTCGGCGGAACGGCAGCCGCATTGGTGCGATTGGCAGGGGAATGGGCCCGTGGCCGGTAACGCTGGCATCGGCAAACCAAACGTGGCCGCGAAATACACCATCAGCGACAGCCAACCGACCAAGCGGCGGCGACGCGGCGTAGGCGTGATGGTGAACGGCCGAGCATACACGGCAGACTACCCGTGTGGCGGGACCACAGTTGCAGCAGCAGGGGAGGGAGGGTGTGCATGAAGCGGGCAATGCCCCCAATCCGCCTTGCTGTATCGAGACGGATTGCGGCGCGTTCGATTATCATTCGCCCCCGGTCCGTTTGCAACGACCTTACCGGCGGGAACGATCTGCCACCGCTTATGGTAGTCAGGTCGAGGCAGTCGCAATCAGGCGGGCTTCAACACGTCGGCAGGGCTGAAGTGATCGCCCAGTACCTCCGCCGCAGGGCATTTGAGCCAGTGCTCCAAAATGGCCGCGTACACCTGACGAAAATCGGTGTGATGCTTCAGATCGCCCGCATCGAGATCGTCCAGCGCAGGATGCGGGCCAATCAGCCCCGGCTTTACGGCCGCCCCCGCCAGGAACATCGGCGCGGCCGCGCCATGATCGGTGCCGGCGCTGGCGTTCTCTTTCACGCGGCGGCCAAACTCGCTGAACGTCATCAACAGCACGCGGTCGGCATGGCCCCGGGCTTGGAGATCGGCCATGAACGCAGCCACCGCTTGCGAAAGCTGCCCCAACAGCTCGGCGTGCGTCGGTAACTGGCTGGCATGGGTATCGAAGCCGCCCAGCGACAGATAGTAAATCCGGCACGGCAAACCGGCATCGATCAATTGGGCCACCGTGCGAAGCTGACCGGCCAACGGCGCCGCCGGATACGCCACGGCTGCCCGGTCTTGTGCGAGCGACTCTTTCAACTTGCCGCTGGCATCGAGGGCCGTGAGCGTTGTTTGCTGCACGAATTGGACGAGCGAACCCGGATGCTCGGCAGCCTCGTTCCCGGCAGACGCAGCATCGGGAGATAAGGACGAAGTCGATAGTTCACGCAGAGCCGCCACTGAAAGCCCGCCGTCGGGCGAACGAAGCTGAAACCGGTCCAGCGATTCGACCGATGGCACCGCCGTTTGCCGGGCAACCAGGGCCAGCGGCAAAGCCCCGCGACCCAAGTGCAGGGCCGGCAATTCTCGACGCTGCCGGCTTGGCAATCGATCGATGGTTCGCCCCAGCCAACCGGTGCGTGCCCGGGCTGCGGCCGCGTCGCCGTTCATCTCATCACCGCGCTGGCAACTGTGCCAGATATCCATGCTTTCAAAGTGCGAGCGGTTGGGGTTGGGATAGCCCACGCCTTGCACCACGGCCAGTTGGCCTTGTTCGTAGAGCTCGGCCATGCCGCGCATCTGAGGATGCAGCCCAATGCCATCGGCCAATGGCACCACGGTCGTCGGGGCAATCCGCAATGCCACGCGGTTCTGGGCGTACAGCGGATCGCGGTAAGGGATCACCGTATTGAGGCCATCGTTCCCGCCCGATAGCTGCACTACGACCAGCACCTTGTGGTCGCGCTGGCCTGGGGCGGCGAGCAGCCTCGCGGTGGAAGTCAGAAAGGCTGGCGCCGTCAAACCGGCCGACAGCAGTGCCGATCCGCCCAGAACGTTCTGCAAGAATTGGCGGCGCGTGGTGGCCATGGTCGCGGTCTCCAGGCTGCAATGAAGTGATGGATCAAACAGCCGCTGCGTTTAAAACGGCCAGTTCAGGCAAGTTGAAACTCAGGCAGCGCCGCCAGGGCTTGCACCAACCGGGCGTAGCGCAGGCGATCCGAGTTCGAGCGATTGTTGCCATCATGCCCGGCCGCGGCAGCCAACTTCACTTGAAGCGCTGGTGGCGGTGCCTCGCCCAACAGCAGCAGCGACAATCGCTCGATAGCTGCCGGGGTCGAGTCGATGCCTTGGCGAGCCAGTAAGGCGGCCACGTCGCACTTGGTGCCGTACTCTTGATCGGTGCCGCTGACCAAGGCCCAAACCAGGTTCAACCGCCCCACCATTGCCGCCGAGTGCAGCCATTCGCTACCGCCGTTCCAACCTTTCACCGTGGGCGGCTCGAACAAGGCCTGCCCCAGCGTTGCCACGTCGCGAGCTAGCCGAATGTAGTTGGCGGTTCCTTCCAGACTGCGGAGCAGGCTTACGGCCAGTTCAACTGGGCATTTGATCTTTTGCCGCCGGGCAAGCGGCGAGAAGAACAGCTTGGAGCCCAGCATGGTCTGCAACAGCCAAGCGGTATCGTAGCCGCGCCGCCGATATTCGTCGGCCAGCGGTTCGATCAGCCGGGCCGGCGGCTCCTCAACCTCGGTGAAGAAGTGGCGGAACAGTTTGGCGGTGAGGAAGCGGGCGGTGGCCGGATGCTCCAGCAAGATTGTCAGCACGTCATCGCCGCCCCAACGGCCGGTCTTGCCCAGCACCGTTTTTGGACCGTCGTCGTGCTGGTAGCGATTGAACGTGAACTGCTTGTGCCGCACTTCCCACCCGGTGAAGGCCCGGGCTGCTTCGCGAATGTCGTCCTCGGTGTAATTGCCCAGGCCGAGGCAGAACAGTTCCATCACCTCGCGGGCAAAGTTCTCATTGGGGTGCGAACGGCGGTTGGTGGCCGAATCGAGCCACAGCAGCATCGCCGGATCGCGGGCAATGGCCGTGAGCATGTCGCCAAAGCGGCCCAGGGCATGGCGGCGCAGCACCTGGTGCTGCTGGAACATCAGCTCGGCGCGGCGAACCTTGGCGAAACTGGTGGCAAAGTGCCCATGCCAGAACAGCGTCAGCCGTTCGCGCAGCGGATGCGGCGTATGCAGCATGACGTAGAGCCACCAGGCGGCCAGGTTCTCGATCTGGCTGCCGCCCAGAAGCGGACCGGCCGCGTCGGTCATCTGCTGTTCAAAGGCCTCGCTCTCCTCACCGCCACGCACCAGGCGCTCGACGGCTGCCGCCGGCGTGCCGGCAATCGCCAGACCAAGCTCATCCCAGGTGGCGCCAAAGCCTGCCCGGCGGTACAGGTGCGAGGCCGCCGCCAGATCCCAGTCGCCATCGGGCCCCGGCTCGAAGGGTGCCCAAGCCCAAGCGGGATCGACCTGGGCCAGCGTGCGCATGGTCGGGGCATTCATCCGGCTGCTCCTTGCAAAGACCGGCAGGGCAGGGAGAGGGCGGCGCAGTCGGTCAGCCGCCACCTGGCTGCCGCGGCCACCGTCTGGGCAGTAGACCATACCAATGGCGGGGCAGTACGGTTTCAGCGATTTTTTCGGTGGAAACGCCGGCCGCAGGCGCCGGCCGCTTGCCTGCGAACGCCTTGTCCGGATGATTAAGCGTTAGATATCGCCGCGTAGGATTTCCCCCCATGTGAGGCGATTGGCCCGGATCTTGGCGTACGGTTTCTAAGGAAGCCCTGCGCGGAGCCGGCTGCCGCGTGCGCGTCTTGGACGGCGCGACACAATCCCTACCGCCCGCATCATCCCACCCCGCCGCTGTTTGCCGCCACAAGGTCCCCCCGATGGGCGTTCTGCCACGCCAGCCCCGCTCCGAACGTGCTGCCCGCGTCTTGCAGACCGACACGCTCACCCAGAGCGTGTTGTTCCTGTTGGCGATGACGGTCTTTCAGCGCGGGATCGGCTTCTTTCGCGGCGTGCTGTTTTGCAGCTGGCTCGATCCGGAACAACTGGGCGAGTGGGACCTGGCGTACGGCTTTTTGATGCTGGCCGCGCCCGTCGCCGTGCTGGGGCTCCCCGGCACATTCGGACGATACCTAGAGTACTACCGAACGCGTGGGCAAACGCGGCCGTTTCTGCGTCACACCACAGTCTGGATCGCCATCCTGGCACTGGGGGCTTGTACCTGGATGTACCTGGCCCCCGGCTGGTTCTCGCGGCTGATCTTCGGCACCGACGGCGAGGAACGCCTGGTCGGCTGGATCTCGCTCACGCTATTGGTGCTGATCGCCTTCAACTACATCTACGAACTGTTTGGCGGCCTGCGGATCTTCCGCCTGGTCTCGATCATGCAGTTCGTGCAAAGCCTGTTGTTCTTTGGCATCGGCACGCTGCTGATCCTCTCCTGGCAGCCCACGGCCCAAAGCGTGGTGATGGCGTTTATGTTCTCGACCGCCGCGTGCGTTCTGCTGGCCGCCTGGTGGATGGTGCCGGCCTTCGAAAGCCTGCCCGCGACCACCGCCCCCATGGGCTCGATCGAACTGGGCCGCAAGCTGCTGCCGTTCGCGGCCAACGTGTGGATCACCAACTGGCTGGCCAACCTGTTTGAAGTGGCCGACCGCTACATGATCATTCACCACAGCGGCATGCCGAGTGATGTGGCTCTGGCCCAGGTGGGCAATTATCACGCCGCGCGCGTGATGCCGATGGTGATGATCGCCGTGGCGGCGCTACTGCGTTCGGCCGTGATACCGCACCTCAGCCACGACTGGGAGCAGGGGCGGCGTGACCAGGTTTCCAGGCAGCTTAGCCTGACGGTGCGGATGCTGGGGCTGGCTTTGTTGGCCGGCTCGGTGGCCCTCATGTTTATCGCGCCGTGGATCTTTGAGTACGGCTTCAAAGGCAAGTTCGATGGCGGCCTGGCCGTGATGCCGCTGACCATGACTTACTTGTCCTGGGTTGGCTTGATGGTCGTCGCCAGCAGCTTTCTCTGGGTGGCCGAACGGTCGCTGCTGGGCAGCGTGTCGATGGCCCTGGGCCTCGCGGTAAACATCGGGCTCAACTTTGTGCTGCTGCCGCGGTATGGGCTGTACGGCGCCGTGCTGTCGACCGCGGTGGCGAACGCCGTCACGCTGGGCACCACGCTGTGGTTCAACCGCGTGGCCGGCATGCGGCTCGACGCCGGCACCGTGATCGTGGCGGCCAGCCCCGCGTGCCTGGCTGCCGGACCTTGGGGGTCGCTTGGCGTACTACTGGTGCTCACGCAGCAGGCGCTGACGCGCAACTGGCTGATCACCACCGCCGAGCGGCAAATGTGCCTGGGCCTACTGCACAAGGCCTGGGCGAAGTTCCGCCGGCGCTCGATCGACGGCTAACGATCGTCTTCTCGCACGCCAGTGCTGCAGCATTCTCGCGGCGTGACGACCAAGCCCTCTTTCGCCGCTGCGCCAGCGACTCTGCGCGCTCACACAATGTCGCACGCCTTTGCAGCAATCCACAGGTGTCTTGCGTGCGGCGGTCAACCGCGCCGCTGCGTTCTCAAAGTCGTGTGCGGTTCTACAGGGCCTTATTTGCGGCTTCTTGGCCACTTCTAAGGCATTTGATGTACATACTTGTGCGCTATACATCCGTCACGTAGGACACCCCCTGGCCAACCTGCGACGAGAATGGCTCAAGTTGCCTTGTCGCCTGCCGATTTCGATTTAACCTTGCACTTGCTGACGCACGAAAGGAGCCGCCCGAACATGGGGCAAGTTGATTTGCTAACCCGCCATCTGCTGCTGTTGCGCTCGCTTTCCAGCCGCAGCGAAGGCAGCACATTGCGTGAACTCGCCGACGAGCAGGGCGTCAGCACCAAGACGGTCCGCCGGGCGATCACCACGATGCAAGAGGCCGGTTTCTCGGTTGTGGAAAAAACCGGGCCGCATGGGCGTAAGACATGGCACATCGAAACGGCACAAGGCTTGTCGCAACTGTCTTTCACGTTCGATGAGGCGCTGGCCCTGTACCTGGGCCGCCGGTTCCTGGCGCCGCTGATGGGCACCATGATCGGCACGGCGGCCAGCAAGGCATTCCAGAAGATCCGTTCCTGCCTGGGCAGTAACGCGGCGGACTACCTCGACGCGATAACGCCTCGCTGGCACGTGACCACCTTCGGGGCCGCCGATTATTCAGACAAAGCCGACATTTTAGACCAGTTATTGATGGGGCTGGAGGAACACAAGGTTGTCGAAATCACCTACCGCTCGCTTCAGGCGACCGAGCCGGTAACGTACCCGATCCATCCCTATGCGTTCATTCAGCACCGCAGCGCGTTGTATGTGATTGGCCATTCGCCCAGCCACGGCGAGAATCGCATCTTCAAGGTGAACCGGATCGAGGCCGCCAACAAAACGGTGTTTGCCTTCGAAATGCCGGAAGACTTTGATCTCAAGGCGGTGATGGCGAGCGCCTTCGGCGTGTACGTCGGGCAAGACGAAATCAACGTCAGGGTGCGGTTCCAGCCGGCGGTGGCGCGATACATCGAAGAATCGACCTGGCACCCCAGCCAGAAACTCACCCGGCAGCGTGACGGCAGCGTGCTGGCCGAGTTTCAACTTTCCGACGGCCGCGAGTTCAAAGCCTGGGTGATGAGCTTCGGCCGCCAGGCCGAGGTGTTAGCGCCGCAGTCGTTGCGGGAGGAAATTGCCGACGAACTGCGGGCGGCATACCAGCACTATGCCAGCAACGCAAATACCGATACTGCTGAAGTTTCCTTTTCCCAGAACCGAGGGCAAAAACCTTGAAGCGCATCCCCGTTGAATCCTCGTGCGTGGCCGCCATCGGATACGACGCGAACCAGCAGTTGCTGGAAGTCGAGCTCAACCGTGGCACCGTCTATCAATATCCCGACGTCTCCGAGGACGACTACCAAGCGTTCGTATCCGCCGATTCCATCGGCAGCTACTACCAGAAAGTGATCAGCAAGCTTCCGTTTGTACGCATTAACTGATCGGCGTCAGCCGAGCAGACAAGGTTTTATTTCATAACGCCTTCTTCAAACCCAAGGGGCAGATTTATGCAACATCAGGCGATCACCACGTCGGCCGTTCGCGCCACCCGGCCGCTTCACTCCTCGCTGACGCTCACTCTGGAGATCCAGGAGCCGGTCATTCTGGATTACCTCTCGCAGTTTCACGATCCCGGCGTGCAGCAGGTCAAAGCGTTGGAGGCCCTCAAGGTCGGCGTGATTGCGATCTGCTCGGCGACGCCGTCGCTCGATACCCAGGTCGTGCAGACCAAATTTGGCGAACTGGAACAGAAACTCCAGGGTCAACTGGGGGAGTTCCAGCGCGAAGTCAAGGACGCGCTCAAGAACTACTTCTGCGACCAGAACGGCAGCGTGCCGCGGCGGCTCAGCGAATTCCTGGGCGACGACGGCAAGGTCACTCGCACGCTCAGGGACTTCTTCGATCCCGAAGAGGGCCGGCTCGCCCGGTTGATGCAGCGGCAGATCGGCCCAGACAGCATCTTCAGCAAGTCGCTCGATCCGAACAACAAGCAAGGCATCCTGGTGATGATCGAGGAGAAGGTGCAACAACTGGTCGAGACCAAGTTGGACGAGGTGGTTACCCAGTTCTCGCTCGACGACGACGGTTCGGCCATGTCGCGGCTGAAGAAGCTACTGGACGAGCAGTTTGTCGAGCTTAACAAAGCCCTGGGCGTTGAAGCCGGCAAGGCCGCCGAAGCCGAACGCGGAACGCAGAAGGGCCGCGAGTTCGAAGAAAACTTGTACGAGGTGTTCGCCCAGTTTGGCAGCGCACTGGGCGATGAAACCGAGTTCACCGGCAATACCAGTGTTCGCGGCAGCCGCAGCAAGAAGGGCGACTTTGTGGCCACGCTTGGCGAGGCGTCGGCCGCGCCGGGGGCACAGATCGTTGTCGAAGTCAAAGATTCGCCGCTGAGGCTCAGAAATGCCGTGGAGGAGCTGCAACAGGCGAAAGAAGCCCGCGGCGCGCAGGTCGGCATCCTGGTGTTCTCGCGGGGCAACGAACCGGTGGAGGTGGGCGACTTCCGGCGGATCGGCGAGGACTTTTACGTGACCGTCGATAAGGACGACCTGGAAGCTGGACGGCCGCTGCTGTATTTCGAGTCGGCCTACAAGATTGCCCGGGCTGTGGTGGCTGCCCAGGCGCGCCGCGAAGCCGTGGGCGACCTCGATCTCAACGAGGTTCAAGCAGAACTCGAGCATTTGCTCGATTGGGTGGACAAGATTCAGGACATGACGACGAAGTCCAATACGATCGAGAACAGCGTCAAAGCCATCAAAAAGCACACGGCGGAGATGCTTGAAGTTCTCGATCAACGCGTGAAGCCGCTGGTGACGAAGCTGCGGCACGTCAACAGCCAGCACAACTAGCGCGGGGCAGAGGCCGCACCACGCGGCGCACGTGGCCACAGGGCAGGCGGCCGGCACACCTATGTTCCCAAGGGGCAAGGAGCCGTGCATCCGGGGCAACTGGGGGCAGCCAGAGGGCAGATGCACCGGCTCATGCAGGGAGCAGCGTGTTCCGCCGAACGGCCACGTGCGTCCATGGTGGTGTAACCGCGGAGCCTGCGTCGAACCGCATGCACTGGGGGCAGCCTGAGTGCGGCGGTCGGCGCAGGCTCCTTTGTTCATTTGGCGGCGGTGCAAGTCGTCTTGCCCTGTTGGCCGGGCGTCGCTACGATCCCGCCTCATTTCGAACAGGGGGGCGCAGATGGTGCGCGCCCCACGTGTGGCTGCGGAGGGTTGGAGAAGGCAATGGGCTGGTACCGGCAACAATCCCTACGGCTGGCGCTGCTGCTGTCGCTAGCGGCAGTGGGTTGCCAAGGCCCCGCCGCCAAGCAGGCGCAAATGTTCCAAGAGCAGCGGCTGGCGATGGAGAATCGCAACCGCGAACTGCAAGCCAAGCTCAATGAACTGGACCGCGAAAACCAGCGGCAAAACGCCCTCTTGGCCCAGGCTCAGCAGCAGTCGCAGCTTTATCAGGAGCAGGCCGAGGCGCTCCGCGACCAGATGCAAGCCGTGCTGGCACAGAACGAGCGGCTGAAGCAGTTGGCCCAATCCAGCCGGCAAGAGATCGATGCTCTGACGGCTTCCGCCCGTCGCTACGGCGGAGCCATGATCACGCCGAATAACAGCCTGCAAGGCAACTTGCCGGAGCTCAATCTGCCGGGCGTTCGCGTTCGCCGCGATGAGGATTTGATTCGCGTCGAGATCGCCTGCGATCAGATTTTTGTCCCGGGCGATGCCCGACTGACGCCCGCCGGCGAACAACTGGTCGAGCAGGTCGGCAGTGAGCTGCTGCGAGCCTACCCCCAGCAGCGGATCGGGGTCGAAGGCCACACCAGCGACCAGCCGCCTCCCAACGGCTGGAGCAGTAACCACGAACTATCAACCGCCCAGGCCACCACCGTCTTCAACTTCCTGCAGCACCGGGTGCATTTCCCGGCCGAGCAACTCGTGGTGATCGGCTACGGCTCGAACCGGCCACTGTTCTCCAACGCGACCGCGGCTGGCCAAGCCCGCAATCGGCGGATCGAGATCGTGGTCTTCCCCGAGACGGTTCGCTCGCGGCGCTAAACGGGCCGGCGGCTTTCGGTCATTCCTAGCGGTGTTCTACCGGCGCGGCGTATTAAGCTTCGCTCTGCGCCGCGGGGGCCACATAGTCTTGTCCCATCCGCGCGGCGGCCAGCACCAGGATTCCGCCCACCGCCATCAGCGCCGTGGCCAGGTAGAACGGCCACTGCACGTCGCGGTAGAACAGGTTCACGCCGATGAACGGCCCCAAAATACGGGCCAGCGAGTTTGCGCTTTGCAGCAGCCCCAGGATGCCGCCTTGCTGCTCGGGGTCGCTGCGACGCGAGATCAGGGCGTTGATCGAGGGCGTCATCAGCGAGAAACCCACCACGACGATGCTCAGCGCGACAAAGAGCTGCGGGACCGATGCCTGGCTGATGGCATAGCTCAGGTACAAGAAGCCGGCCACTTCCAGCAGGGCGCCGCTGCCGCCCAGCGTGGCGTCCGACAGCCTGCCCGCCAATCGCCGCACGATCATCCCCTGGGCGATGGTGAGCGTCAGACCAATGTAGGCAAAGGTCAGGCACACGTCGCGATAGCGGAAGTGGAACGGGCCGCTCCGCGCGGCGGCCGTGTCCGCTGCCATCGATTCCGCGGCTTCCTCCGCCACGTCAACGGCGTCGGCCTCGGCCGGGGCGGCGGCATGATGCTCGGTGCCGCGAATCAGCAGCGACAACGTGGCCTCAAAGTTCCCAAACGAGAACACGCACACGAACGAGGCCACCAGCAGCATCGCCACCGACGGCACGCCGAGCGCGCTCCGCAATGCGGCCGACTGAAACCAGGCGTGGCCGCGGGTGCCGGCCTCGCGTACTTGCCGCGACTCAGGCAGTTTGAAGGCGGCCAGCACCAGGGCCAGCAGCGACAAGCCAGCGGCAAACAGGCCCGGCAGCGGGCCTGGATCGCCTTGGCCGGTGGGAATGGCCAGCAAGCCCACCAGCGGCCCAAACGTGAAGCCCAACCCAAAAGCGGCACCGATCAGAGCCATGCCCTTGGTGCGTCCCTGCATGGTGGTGGAGTCGGCAATGTAGGCCTGAGCCGTGGCGATGGTGGCGCCGGCGATACCGGCCCCGATCCGCGACACGAACAGCAGCGTCATGTCCTTGGCCCAGGTGGCGTAGCCGAACAGGGCGTAGAACACTACCGAGCCAGCCAAGCCGATCATGATCACCGGCCGTCGTCCGATGCGGTCGGAAATCCGTCCCCACACCGGCGAAAACAGAAACTGCATGGCCGAGAAACTGGCCATCAGCACGCCGACCAGCCATTTCTGCTCGATCATCTGGTCGGCGTAAATCGGCAGCAGCGGCAGCACGATCCCAAACCCCAGCAGGTCGATAAAGACCGTGAGGAACAGAACCAACAGGGAGGCCCGGCGGGGACCGTCGTTCATGGCAGGGGCAAAGCCTTTGTGGGGGAGGAAAGCAGGCGGAGGGTAGCAACTGGCAGCCGGAAGGCATGATTGGCGGCTAGCGACCACCGGGCAACTGCTTCCGGCAAGTCACGAGCCGGCAAAACGTCGACCGCCCGGCGGTCTTTGATTCGCAATGGTGCGAGGATACCCCTGGGCCGCAGCCAGGGCAACCGAGCAGGGCAGGGGGCAACGCGACCCATCTGGCCGCCGCTTATGCGTTAGTACGGGAGAACATCCCTCGGCGGCATTCCTGGTATACATCCCCCCCACGCCGGGCACCTATCGCCGGTTTTGGCCCGGTGCTTTATAATCCGGCTTGCCACCCACTTTTTCGATTTCTCCGGGCCAGGGACCGCAGGCCGATGACCGAACGTAGCCGGATTCTGATTGCTGACGACAACCCGCAAAACGTCGAACTGCTGGACGCGTACCTGGCAGGGGTCGATTGCGAGATCGAAACCGCGGTCGACGGCCGCGATACGCTCGAAAAGGTGGCCAGCTTCCAGCCGCACCTGATCCTGCTGGACATCATGATGCCCAAGCTCAGCGGGTTCGAGGTCTGCAAACAGCTCAAAAGCGATCCGGCCACGCGCGGCATCATGATCCTGATGGTCACCGCCCTGAACGAGCTGGGCGACATCGAGCGGGCCGTGAACGCCGGCACCGACGACTTCCTCTCCAAGCCCGTCAATAAGGTCGAGCTGCTCAAACGGGTGGAGAACATGCTCAAACTGCGGCACGTGACCGACGAGGTCGAACGGCTGCGGCAGTACATCCAGGGCATGGAAGACGCGCTGGGGCCGCAGTAACCGGTACCGCCCCCGTAGCCACGCGGCCCCATAGCCACGCTGGGCTTCAAACCACCCGGCAGATGAAACACTTGAGGTATTCGTTCTCGGGGCAGCTCGGGTTCAGCGGGTGGTCCGGCGAGGCGCCGCGGTTCTCCAGAATCTGGATCGTGCGGCCGCTTTTCTCGGCCACGCCAGCCAGCATTTGCTGAAAATCTTCCCGCAGCACGCTGCCCGAGCAACTGCACGTGACCTGGATGCCTTCGGGCTCCAGCAGATCGACTGCCACGCGATTGATGCGGTGATAGGCCCGCAAGGCGTCGTTGACGGTTTGGCGGTTGCGGGCGAACTTGGGCGGGTCGAGGATCACGGCGTCGAACTTGGCGCCTTCCGCCCGGAGCCGATCCAGAGCGGCGAAGGCGTCCTCCTGCTGGAACGTCACGTTAGTGATGCCGGCCGCTTCCGCCTGGCGCATGCCGCGTTCGATGGCGCGCTGGCTGCCGTCGATCGCCAGCACTTCTTTGGCGCCGCCGAGCTTGGCAGCCGTCAGGGCAAAGCCGCCCGTGTAGCAGAACAGGTCGAGCACGCGGCGATCGCGCAAGTAGCGTGCGGCCGCGGCCCGGTTTTCGCGCTGGTCGAGGTAAACGCCGGTCTTCTGTCCGGCCAGCGTGTCGACTTCGTACGCGATGCCGTGTTCCATCACGGTGATGGGGTGCTCCGGCAATTCGCCGCGCAGCACGCCCGGTTCCAGCTTGAGCCCTTCGTTCTTGGCGGTTTCGGCATCGATCCGCAGCGAAATGCTCTGCGGCTGGGCCATCTCCTGAATGGCCTGGGTGAGTATTTCTAACCGCGTGGCCATGGCCAGGGCCGTGACCTGCATCACCACGTGGCCGGCGAACCGGTCGACGATCAGGCCGCTCAAACCATCGGCCTCGCTGAATACGAGCCGGGCAGCACCGGCGGGGTCGTCGTAGCCGATCTGCGAACGCAGCCGCAGAGCATGGCTCAGCCGGCGGCGGAAAAACGCCTCGTCCAGCGGCTCCGACTCATCCCAGGTGTACAGCCGCACGCGAATCCGGCTGTGGCGGTTGATGATGCCCCGGGCAATGAAGCGGCGATCGTCGGCCACCAGGTCGACCACGTCGCCGTCGGCCGCTTCGCCTTCCACCCGGGCAATGGCCGAATCGAGCACCCAGGGGTGTCGGGCATAAAAGGGCCGGGCCTTGCGGGGCCGGAGAACAACCGTGGCCTGAGCCAATCCTTCAACCGTTTGCATGACAGCCAACTGGGGGCGAGCGGAGCGTGAGCAGAAAAAGCGGACAAGTGAGTGTAATGCGGATGGCGTGCCAAGGGCAGTGGGGAAGGGCGAGGTAGCCGCACAGAAACACCGCAGCGCACGCCGGCGAAACCGCATGATGGCGGCGGTGCAGATTCGCACGGTTCACAGAACCGTGGCACGCGATTTTGGCCGTCCGCAAAGCCGTGACACGCACGAACGCGGCATCGTGCGCAGACCAGAGCCTACACTTACATTCCGGGTGCAACCGGCGGAGCGTCTTAATCCGGGTGGAACGAGTTCAAAAACCGCTGCACATCGGCGTGCTGCTCAGTGCCTTCCTTGCCGATGTAATGCACCTGATAGAGCCGGCGTCCCGCCAACATGACCCAAGCCCGGGCGTACATGGACCGTCCGTCGACGTTGGCGGTGTAGTAAACCTCGCGTCCAGGGTGGCCGTCGTGCTCGATCCGGGAAACGTTACGGGTGGGGAATTGCGTGCCCAATCCCGCCACCCCCTCATCCAGGATCGTTTGGGCATCCAAGGGCACCTGTGCCGGTACGTCGCTATACATCACGATAAAGGCGGTGCCGCGTCGCAGTTCCACCCCTTCCAGCCAGAGCGTCATCACGCCCACTTCCGAAGGCACCAACTGGGATTTGGACTGAGGCCTGCCAGGAAACTCAACCCGAAAGCGGCCCATGGCGGAATGGTGCGGTTGCCAACCGAGATTGCCCAAGCCAGAGCCGCCTTGGAATCCATTGCGCACCAGGAAGCTGACCAAGAAGGCGACGGCGAAGCCAACAATGCCGCCCGCGATCTTGCCGATGCGTTTGACCGTGTCGGAATCAACGTTGACCTTGGGCCCCGACGATTTCCGCGACGAGGTGGACCCCATTTGAGGAGGAGGCGGCATGAACCCGCTGTAGGCAGGCGTGCCCGGGGTCCCATCATACCCTGGCCGCCCACCATGCCTGGGGGCGGCTGCGTGCCCGGCCAGACAGCACCATTCCCCCATCCGCCAGCGGCTGGTTCGGCCGGCGGCGCGGGCTGCCCCGGATAGGGCGGTGCGCCTTGCAGTGGGTTAAAAAGCTGCGGCTGCTGAAACGATGGAGCCGCTTGTTGGCCAGGAAACGCGGCAGGGGAGGGCGACTGCTCCGCCGCGACGGGTGCCGCCTCGGCCGGGATAGCGAGCACCGCCCCGCACTTGGGACACTTGCCACGTTTCCCTGCGAACTGGCCGCCCACGGTCAGCCGAGCGCCGCACGGGCATTGAACCTGGATCGTCATAGTCGCCCCCTGGCTCGACGCACAGGCAAGCGCCAAGACGCAGCCCATGTTCGTCTCAGGAACTGAAGATGGTTTCGCGTGAAATGAAAACGCGACTTGTTGCCGGTTTGCCAGGTGTGAGCGCGTGGGTGCTGACCGACGCGTCTGTTATACCACACCCACCAATGGGTTGCACGCAAACCAATCTAACAGGCGTACAAGTGCCAGAACTGGCAGAAGCAAGCAGGGCCACAAGGGCGCAATGCGCTGCGCCCGCGGAACAGCCGCGAAAGCAAGAGAAGAACTGTCACTCACGTTTCGGGTTACGGTTCGCTACCGCCCTCAGTCGTGTGTCGGGCCGGAAGGGTGGGACGTTCGTACGGGTGGAACGAGTTCATGAACCGCTGCACATCGGCATGGTCGAGCGTGTCCTCATCGCCAAAGTACTGCAGCTGGTAGAGCCGCTGTCCTACGATCAGAATCCGGGTGCGTGCTGGGATGTCCCCACCGCTGGTCGCCGCGGTGTGGTAAGCCTCGCGGCCTGGATAGCCGTCGCATTCGATCGGCGATTGCTTGAAAACCGTGTGCTCACTGGCGACCCCTGCCATGAAAAAGGCCAGGCTCTGTTGGGGGCCAAAGGAGAGCAGCTCGCTCGGCAGGTCCATGTACGATACGACGAAGGCGGTGCCCGGTTTCAGTTTGACTCCCTCGAGCCATAGCGTCCGCTCGCCCGATGCCATCGGAAAGGTCTTGGATTGCGGTTCAACCTCGCCGGGCATATCGACTCGGAAGCGGCCCTGGACTTAGTGATACGGCTGCCAATCGAGCTTGCCCAACTGGGGCTCGAAAAACTTCCGCACCAAAATGCTGATCCCAATCGCAATCAAGGCGCCTACGACGGGCCGCAGGATCTTCCTGGCGCGTTTGATCCAGGGACGCCGATCCGGGACTTGCTCCTCATCGCCCCGGACCGCCGCCTGGGGATCGTTCGGCGACGCGGAACCTCCAGACGATCCCATGTATCCGGCAAGCCCCGGAGCAGGCTCCCAAAGAGGCAGCGACGGCCCGGTGTACAGGTGCGGCTGCCGGGCGGGCGCCGGCTCCGCTGGAATCGCATCGTCCCTGGCCGGAATCGCAACGATTGCGCCGCACTTGGGGCATTGGCCGCGTTTGCCTGCCGATTCATCGCTTACGCTGAGTCGAGCGCCGCAATCGCACTGAACCTGGATCGTCATTGCTGCCCCCTAGCTATTTCACAGTCTTCACCACCAAGGCGGCCTGTGGCTTGCGAAAGAAACCGAAGATCGCCCGCACGTGATAAGGCAGGACGAGATGGGAACGGTTTGCCCGGTGCTAAAGCTGCCCACCATCAAACCGCGGCGCCGTTATACCGCGCCGCTATCGTCGTTGCACGCTGAGATGTGGGACACAAAAAAGCACGCCCCGGCGTGAACGTGCCGGGGCGTGCTACTCATGGATCCATCGATCGTGAGCCGGCGGCGAGCGTTTCGTTAGCTTGCTCACGCGCAGGCTAATGAGCGAACCTACTTGGCCGCCTTCACCCACTGCTCGTACACTTCGCCCACCTTGGCCGACTTGGTGTCGCCCGGGTGGATGTACAACGCATACCGCAGGCGGAACGTTTCGCCCGCCTTCAGGTGCAGCGGCTGGGCTTCGTTCTTGCCGTTGGTGTAGGCGTTTTCACCAAAGGGGCTGAGGGTGAACAGGCCGTAGTTGCGCACATGGTAGCGGCTGCGGCGGGGGTTCTCGGGGTGATCGAACAGGGCCACACCGTGGGTCTGGTCATTCACTTCGCCCACGTAGTCGATCCAGTTGTGCTGCTTACCCCAGGTGTCCTTGCTGCCTTCGACGCCATCCTGGTTGAAGACGCGGCCGCCTTCGCTCTCCCGCATGGTGTTGGCCACGCGGATGCCAAACAAGCCTTCCTTGGTGTCTTCAAATACGACCTCGCTCGAAACCGCCTTGAAGGTGATATCAAACGCCATCAGCCGATTGCCGTAGATGGCCACCTTTTCGGTTTCTTCCAGGATCGGCTTGCCGTCCTCGCCCAGCCAGTGATTGACGATCAACAGCCGAGCCGGGTTGCCCTGGGCTTCGACGATCTCGGTCTTCACGTTGCGGATGGTGCCCTTTTCCGCCCAGAACTTGATGCCGTTCACCTCGTCGATCGCGCACCAGATGCCCTTGTGGTGCGGGTGATCCTTGGGGTTTTCCAGCTCGCGGGTGATGATCGTGCCGCCGGCCGAGCGGACCGGGTGGAAGAATGGTTTAGCGTACTGGTCGGTGGTGTGATAGGTGGTGAACGGCTGGCCGTCGATCGACACTTCGACCTGGTCGCCCTTCTTCTGGAGCTTGACCTGCCCCTGGTCGGCATACACCGAGGCGGCCATCAACCAGCACAGGCCCAGGATGGCCGGACGAACAAACAACTTCATGAAGTCGATTCCTTATTCCAGATTCCACACTTGGACGATTGGTGAAGGCGGGTTCGCGTCGCAAGGCGAGAGCGGCACGCTGCACCGCAGCATGCGCCACCGTTTGCAGGCAGGCCGCCGGCGCAGCCCGGGGGGGCACGCCAAGCGCGACTCCATGGTAGCCACGCGCGACGGCGGCTGCCAACCTTGCGGCCGTATTTGCCGCCGTGGGCGGGATGGCCTTGGGGGGCACGCGTCCAACGTGCGGCTCACGCCCAGCCACGCCTGATATAGCAGTTCATGCGTAAATTGAATTAGAATGGCCAGATACCGGCGGCACTTCCGTCTGCTGCCACTGGGAGTTTGTCATCGGCTCGCTCTGGTGTGGTCGGCGGAGTTGCCACGGGTGCGGACGACGCATTGCGCCGCCCACAGCGTCTCGAATCGCCCACCGTCGTACCCCAGGAGGATCACCATGAGCCGCTTCGACCGCCGCAATTTTCTGCTCCGCACCGGCCAGTTTGGGATGGCCGGCATGGCCTGGGCATCGCTGGGGCACGGCAGGCCGTGGGCTCATGCAGCAGCCGATCCGACCGCCGATCAGATCATCCCCGGCAAGAATCCCAAGCTGATCGTGCTCGCGGCCAAGCCGGCCGTGTTCGAAACGCCGCTACCGCTGCTGGCCGAGCAACGTCAGACGCCCATCGCCGAGCTGTTCGTGCGGAACAATCAAGAGCCGGAGGCGATGGTCACGCTCGAGCCGGTTTCGCTCGACGGCTGGCAGATCGAGATCACCGGTCTGGTCAACAAGCCGCAATCGTTCGACGCCAAGCTGCTCAAGGATCTGCCCACCACCTCCGTCGAAATGGTGCTGCAATGCTCCGGCAACGACCGCGATAGCTACAGCAAGGCCTCGCCCACCGAAGGCACCCAGTGGGGCCCCGGCGGCATGGGCAGCGTGAAGTTCACCGGCGTTCGCTTGAGCAAGGTGCTGGAACACTTGGGCGTAGAGCCCAAGCCCGAGGCTCGCTACATCACCGCCGATGGCGTGGATACGCCCAAGGCCGGCTCCGATGACTTCCAGCACAGCATGCCCCAGGGCGACGTGATCAATCGGGCGATCCTTGCCCTCGAATTGAACGACCAGCCTCTGCCGGCCATTCACGGTGGGCCGGTGCGGCTGATCATTCCCGGCGTGTTCGGCACCATGCAGACCAAGTGGCTGAAGCGGCTGGACTTCACCCGCGACGAAATCACCGTCGTCCATCATGTGCCGCGTTACCGCGTGCCCAAGGGCCGGATCAAGCCGGGCCAAAAGTGGGAAGCCACGCTGCAAAACAGCCGGTTCAACTGGCGGATGCCGGTCAAGAGCACGATCCTCACGCCCACGCCCGACATGCAGGTGAAAGCCGGTCCGGTTACGATCCGCGGCGTGGCATTCAACGACGGCTCGGCCCCGATTGAAACCGTGCTGATTTCGCTCGACCAGGGCCAGACCTGGCAGAAGGCGCAAGTGGAGAAAGCCGCGAGCCGCTTCGCGTGGTACCCGTGGAGCTTCCGCACGAATCTGCGCAAGGGACGCAACGTGGTGTGGTCGCGGGCGATCGACGCCTTAGGCCGCAGCCAGCCGCTCGATGGCAGCATCCGCTGGAACCCGCACGGCTACGAATGGAACGGCGTCGACAAGGTCGAAATCAACGTGGGCTAACCTAGCACGCCACGTACCAGCGAACGCGAACGCAGTCGGGTAGGGCAGGGGGGCTAACCGCCCCCAGCCTTGCTCGGCGTGCGCTTGCCTTGCCGCCCGATCTGGCACGCAGACGGTCTTATTTGCCGTCTTCGCTACTGATCGACGCAATCCGCTTCAAGAACTCGCTGACCGAGGGGCAGCGTTTTTCCGGGTTCTGCTCCAGGCACCAGTGCACGGCCTTGGCCAGTTCCGGATTAATCATCGGGCGGTAACGCTCGATGGGCGTGGGCGGGCTCGAGGCATGATCCATCGCCGCCTTGCCGGTCAGGCCGCGCGTCCACGGCAGCTCAAAGGTCAGCATCTCGTAAACCGTGATGCCAAAGGCAAACAAGTCCACGCGTTGGTCGGTACGCTTGCGGCGTACCAGCTCCGGCGCCATGTAGTTGGGGTTGCCGGTGCGATTGCCCGGCTGCCGGAACGGTTCCTCGTTGGGGATCGTGAGGCCGAAGTCGATCAGCTTGAGGATGCCCTCGTTGGTATCCACCATCACGTTACGCGGGCAGATATCGCGGTGGATGAAGCCCGCATCGTGAACCGCCTGGAGGGCATCGCCGATCTGGCGAATGAGCATCATGCGGATGCCTTCCAGGATTTCGCGGTTGCTGCCGATCAGCAGCGAGTTGAGGCCCGGCCCGTCGATGAACTCCTGCACCAGGTACGGCTCGCCGTCGGTGGTGGTGCCGTACTCGAACGTGCGGACGATATTGCGGTGCTGGAGGCGGTACGAAATCTCGCCTTCGCTGGGCTTGTTCAGGCCTTTGAAACGTGCCTCGAACTGGGCCGTTTTCTCGGGGTTCAGCAGCTTGAGGCCCACGATCTGGCCCGACTGCCGGTCACGCGCCTGATAGAACTTGGACATCGTGCCGGAGATGGCTTCGCGCAGTATTTCAAACCGCTGCCGAACATTGACCTTCTTGGGGCCGTCCTTCTTCTGGAAAACGGCTTTGAAGCTATCAAACAAGCCCATGGAGATGCTCCACGAACGGCCGTACGACCGCGAATGCCCTTTGCCGCAATGGAGGGAACGTAGCTCACCGCGGCCATCGCGCCGCCCGAAATGCATGCGGTTTCTGTCCCATTGTCGTGCGTCAAAGCAGTGCTGACAATGGGGCCGAGCTGCCGGCCGGGAAAGACGTCCAGCGGCCGCGCCCGATACGCACGCCGCCAAAGCAGCCGCCCAATCGCGGCCTCCCCCCCATCTTGCCTGGAGCGAGCTATACTTCCAAAAGCTGCTTTTTTGGTTGGCTCAGAGGCGGCGAAACGACTTTCTTAACGTGCTATTTTCGTTGAACTTGCGTCAATTGGCCCAATCTCAACTGGTCCGTCGGCCAAGCCCTACGGTATAAATGGAAGCAGCCGAGGGCCCACAGTATGGCCCTCGTACAATCGCGAACGTCGCCAGGTCTGGCAGCGTCAACGCGTGACGCATGTCGGCCGCAGCCCGCTGGCAACCTCCCAAGCTCCGGCTTTGCGAATCATGCGCTTTGGAGGTCGGCGGCCGATTGCGGCGTTCGTTCCAAACCATATCCCCTCGCTTTTGAATGGCTGAGACCACACTCACGGTAAGCGACACCACGGCGCTCTTGAACATGTTTGGCCCTCGCGACCAGCACGTGCGTGCTGTACGCACAGCCTTGGGCGTGAGCATCTCTGCCCGGGACGGCGAGGTCCGGATCCAAGGCGACGAGGCCGCCGTAGCCAAAGCTGCCGACATCTTGCAGCGAATTCACGATCGGGCCCGGCGCAAGCCGGTGAGCGCTGACGAAGTCGCCGCCATGTTGTCCGAGTACGAATACACGCGTGGTGGCTCGGCCGATGCCGAAGGCGACGTGCAGGTGATGAATGCCGGCCGCCGGATCGTGCCGCGCAGCCCTGGCCAGGCCGCCTACATCGAAGCCATTCGCAAGCACGACTTGGTGTTCTGCGTGGGCCCGGCAGGTACCGGCAAAACCTACCTGGCCGTGGCCATGGCCGTAAACGCCCTGAAGCAGGAGCTGATCCGCAAGATCGTGCTGGTCCGGCCCGCGGTCGAAGCCGGCGAAAGCCTGGGCTTTTTGCCCGGCGACCTGCAAGCCAAGATCAATCCCTATCTTCGCCCGCTGCTGGACGCCTTGCGGGAGATGATGGATTACGACCATATGAAGCGGTACATGGAGCGGGATTTGATCGAAGTGATCCCGCTGGCGTACATGCGTGGCCGCAGCTTGAACGAGGCGTTCATCATTCTGGACGAAGCCCAGAATACGACCGTCACGCAAATGAAAATGTTCCTCACACGGATGGGGCACGGCTCGCGGATCGTGGTGTCGGGCGACGCCACGCAGGTGGACCTGCCTCCGCACACCAAGAGCGGTCTGACCGACGCGTTGGAGCGGTTGAAAAATATCCCGGGGATCTGCCAGGTGACGATGGGCACGGAAGACATTGTCCGCAATCCGCTGGTCCACAAGATCGTTCTGGCGTACGAGCAAGGAGCCGCCGGCGGGCATTAGTCCGGCGCTTACGATGTCGATCGGACCTACACGACGTAAACGAACTCCGCGCACCGTCTCTGTCCAAACGCCTCCCGGCCGCTGGAAACGCGCGTGGGGACATCTCACCCAGGGGAGAGTCTGGGCCCGGCTAGGACTATGCCTTGCCGCCGCCCTGGCCATGGTGCTGGGCACCGCCGCCTGGAACCCGCCGTTCCCGTATCGCACGGGCGAGGTTCCGCAGCGCGATATCGTAGCCCGCACCAATTTCGCCGTCCCCGACCTCAACAAGACGCAGCTTGCCCGCGACCGCGCGCGGCAACAGGCCCGGTACGTCTACGAACAAGATCCCGAGCCGCTGGTGCAGTTGCGCAGCAAGCTGATCAACACGCTGGTGGAAACCGGCAATGCCCCCACGCTCGACGCGCTTGATCCGGCCGTGTGGCAGGAGTTCCAGCCGACGCTGCCCGAGGGCAAAGCCATGCCCACCCGCGAGGAGCAGGAAGAACGCTTTGAGCAGTTCCGCCAGGCCGTCGGCGGCATGGAACGCGCCAAGCTCGAACAAGCGATCGAAGACGTCTTTGCCCCGCTGGAACAACGGGGCCTGCTCCAAAAGCTCCAGCACTCCGACGGCGATCAGAAGGAAATCATCGTTCATCCTAAGGGGCAGCCCGACAGCCGTATGAAGGTCCCCGTGACCGACGTGCTGATCGATCTGCAAACGGCCGAGGACTCGCCGCTGAAACGGCGGTTGCAGGCCAATAGCCATACCGCTCCGGTGGCCGAGGAACTATTCGCCTGGCTGCGGGGCCGTTTGCCGGCCACGCTGACCATCGACCAGGTGCAGACAGCTCGCGAACGCGACGCCGCCGTGGCCCTCGTGCCTCCCGAGTACTTTGAATACCAGGCTGGCCAGCCGCTGGCATTTGCCGGCAAACCGCTGGGGCCCGAACAAATGGAATTGCTCCGCCGCGAGCACGACGCGTTCCTGGCCAATGCCGGTAGAACCGGAGCCCAGGTCGTTCGCGGCATGGCCGTGCTAGGGTTGATCGGAGCCATGTTCGCCTTGTGCGGCGGCTTCGTCATCCACCGGCATCAGCGCGTGTTCCAGAACCTGAACCACTTTGCGCTGCTGCTGGCGATCTCCGCCTTGGCGGTGATACTCGCTCGCTGGCTGTCACGCGATGCCTGGCGGGCTGAGATCGTACCGCTGGTACTGTTCGGCCTAACCGTGGCCATTGCCTACGGCCGCGAACTGGCCTTGCTGCTGACATTTGCCGTGACCGGCGTGGTCGCCATCGTGACGGGCAAAACGGTCGCCCCGTTCCTGGTGCTGCTGGCCGTGATCGCCACCGCGATCATGCTGCTGGGCAATATCCGCAGCCGGTTGCGACTCATCCAGATCTGCCTGGAAACCGGCGTGGTGGCCGTGGTTCTGGGCCTCGGCACGGCTGCCCTGGAAGGCCAACCGTTCTCGCAGCGATTGGTGATCGATGCCCTATCGCTGGGCGGTTGGACCCTGGCTGCCGGCTTTGTCATCACGGGTTTGCTGCCGCTCATCGAACGCGGCTTTGGCGTGCTGACCGACCTGAGTTTGTACGAGCTGGGTGACGCTTCGCACCCGCTGCTGCAACAGCTTGTGCAGCGTGCCCCCGGCACCTACAACCACTCAATCAACGTGGCTTCGCTGGCCGAAGGCGCCGCCGAGGCCATTGGTGCCCGAGGCCTGCTGGTCCGCGTGGGCGCATACTTCCACGATATCGGCAAGATGCTCAAGCCGGGCTACTTCACCGAAAACCAGCAGCAGGGCATCAACCGGCACGATACCCTGCTGCCGGCGATGAGCACGCTGATTATCGTGGCGCACGTGAAGGACGGCGTCGAACTGGCGCTCAACCATCACTTGCCGCAGCCGATCATCGATTTCATCGAACAGCATCACGGCACCACGCTGGTGGAGTACTTCTACCACCAGGCCAACGAACGCAGCCAGGCCGACCCGGAAGGCGGCCAGGTGGAAGAAAGCGCCTTCCGTTACCCGGGCCCCAAGCCGCAAACGCGCGAAGCCGCCGTGCTGATGCTGGCCGATGCCGTGGAAAGCACCTGCCGCTCGCTTTCGGAGCCGACGCCGGCCCGAATCGAAAACGTGGTCGAAACCTTGGCCATGAAGCGGCTGCTGGACGGCCAGTTCGATGAAAGCGGCCTGACCCTCCAGGAACTCCGCGCCGTGCAGAATTCCTTGACCAAAACCCTGATTGCCGTGTACCACGGACGAGTGAAATATCCCGACCAACGAACCGCCTAGCGGCCCGGCTACGGTAGCCCGCCCCTAGTGACACGCCCGGTGGGCTTGTTCAAGCCTGCCTCCGGCCAAAGGAGTACTGATTGCGGTTCGACCGCTACGAAACCATGAACCACGACTCTTCGTCGTCACGCGACCACCGATCTTCTGGCCCTGCGACAGCAGCCCAGGCTACCGCTTCGCCCGATGAACCGGGCGAGCCTCCTAGTCGAAGTGACGAAACGTTCAGACCATCGGACCAATCATCCAAGGCGGATGCGCTTCCGCCCGCATCTCCTGCGGCCGCGCGCCCGCGGAGCGGCACGGCGGCCCGCCTAGCCGGCCTGGTACGTGTGGCCGTAGCCAACCGGCAGAACGTATTAGCCATCGACGAAGATCGACTGGCGCAAGCGGTTGTCCGCGTGTTGACCGACGAAGGCAAAACGCCCGCGGAAGTCAGCCTGGCCGTCGTGGATAACGACGAAATCCACCGTCTCAACGCCCAATTTCTGGAGCATGACTACCCGACCGATGCCCTGAGCTTTGTGCTCGATGAAGGGCCCTCGGGCTTGGAAGGCGAAATCATCGTCAGCGCCGAAATGGCCGCCCAGCAGGCGGGCCGCTTCGGCTGGGAAGCTGGCGATGAGCTGCTGCTGTACGTCATTCATGCCGCCCTGCATCTGGCCGGCTACGACGACCTGGAGCCGGAAACCGAGCCGGTGATGCGAGCCCGCGAGCGGCATTATCTGGCCGTTTGGGGGCTCACGCCTGGCCTGGCAACTTTCCCGGAAGACGGTTCCGGCGACACGGCCGAATCGCACGGCCAGGGCAAGGCACGTTCTTGGGGTGACGGGGCCGACGCGCGAACATGAGCACGATCATCTATCTTCTGCTGATCAGCCTGGTCATAGCGTGCCTGGCTTCGGTGGCTTCGCGGTCGCTGGCGCGATTCTCGCGGCACCGGCTCAAAGCCATCGGCGAAAAACGCAACGGCGATAAGCCCAACGGCGATTCCCTGCTCCGCGAGATCATGGTTCACCAGGATCGCGTGGCCCAGGCGGTGGAATCGCTGCGGGTCATGACCGCCACCGTGGTCGTGGCCTGCACCGTGCTCTGGATGCATCACCAGATGCAAACCCCAGGCACCGAGGACACCGGGCTGCCATCGCTCAAAACGCTCTTCGCGGCCGCCGGCCTCAGCTCGCTGATGCTGCTCTTTGCTGAGTTGTGGCTGCCCTGGGGCATCGCTAGCCTGTGGGCCGAAGGCTTCTTGTACTACACCTGGCGCATCTGGTACGGCGTGTCGGTGGTTCTTGGGCCGCTGGTGGGCATGGCACGGTTCAGCGTGGTGCTGCTGCACCGCCTGGCCGGCAAGCAGCCCGCCGACCCCACCATCGATTACTTCGAAGAAGAAATCCGCACCATCGTCACCGAAGGGCATCGCGAAGGGCTGCTGGAAGAAGACGCCCGCGACATGATCGAGGGCATCATCGAGCTGGCCGACGTCGAAGTCTCCAGCATCATGACGCCCCGCACCGACATGGTGTGCTTGCCGCTCAGCACGTCTACCCGCGAGGCGCTCGAGTTTGTGATCAGCATCTCGCACACGCGCGTACCGGTCTTTGACAAGAACCGCGACGACATCGTTGGCATCCTCTACGCCAAGGACCTGCTGCCGGAGCTTGCCCGGGGCGATGAGCACATGCGGCCGCTGGCAGACCTGCTGCGTGAGCCGTACTTCGTGCCGGAAACCAAGAAGGTGGACGACCTGCTCCAGGAGTTCCAGCGCACCCGCAACCACATGGCGATTGTGCTCGACGAGTACGGCGGCGTGTCCGGGCTGGTGACGATCGAGGACGTGCTCGAGGAGATCGTGGGCGAGATCATCGACGAGTACGACCCGGAACTGGTCGAAGGCATCCGCCGCATCGACGACGACACCGCCGAAGTGCTGGGCCGCGTGCACGTGGACGAGGCCAATGAACGGCTGGGCCTGTCGCTGCCCGACGACGGAGACTACGACACCGTGGCTGGCCTGGTGTTCCACGAGTTGGGGCGCATCCCGTCGGTGGGCGAACAGATCACGTACAACGGCGTGCGGTTCACGGTGCTGGAAGCCAGCCGCCGGCGGATCGAACGTTTACGGCTGGAGCGGCTCGATCAGGAAGCCCGCCGCGAAACGGCATAACCTCGGCCCCTAACGCTTCGCTCCCGCCGATGAACGCACCTGAAGTTCTTGCCGCAGGCCGGTTCCTCAGCCTCGTGAAAGAGGGCCGCTGGGAATACGCCGCCCGCACCAACACCTCCGGCGCGGTGGTGATTGTGCCGATCACCGCCGACGGTTCGCTGATCCTGGTGGAGCAGTACCGCGTGCCGATCGGGCGGCCATCGGTCGAGTTTCCCGCGGGCCTGGTGGGCGATGAGCCCGACTTCCATGGCGAACCGTGCCTGACCGCCGCTGGCCGCGAACTGTTGGAAGAAACCGGCTACGCGGCCGGCAAGCTGATCGAGCTAGGCACCTACCCCACGTCGCCAGGACTTACGTCCGAGCAGATTACCTACGTGGCCGCGACGGACCTGCGTAAGGCAGGGGAGGGCGGCGGCGACGAACACGAGCAGATCGAAGTCTTTGTGGTGCCTGCCGCCGAACTGGATGCTTGGCTGGCCGAAAAACAAGCCGCCGGCGCGCTCATCTCTGGCACCACGTTCACCGCCCTGTGGCTGGCCCGGCACCTTTTGCCGTAGCCGGACGGTCCGCTGGCGGACCACGAACAACGCGCTAATCACACATACTGCCCGCGTGCCACGGCAATGTGAGCCGTGCGCGTTGCCATCTCGCGTCGCCCGCTCAACGTAGCGTACGTGGTCGCGCAATGATTACCACCAAACGACTTCGTTGGGGTTAACTCATGGTTCACTTCCGTCGGATCGCCGTTGCCCAAACTTGCCCCGTGCCGGGTGACGTGCACGTGAACACCGAGGAGCACGTTCGGCTGGCCCGCCTCGCTGCGGCCGAGGGAGCAAGGCTGGTTGTGTTCCCCGAGCTGTCGGTCACTGGATATGAATTGGAGCTGGCTGAGCGGCTGGCCTTCACCGAGGACGACGCCCGCCTGAATCCGCTGCGCGACGCCGCCAGTGTGTATGACGCCACTCTCATTGTCGGCGCGCCCGTCCGACTAGATTCCTCGCTGTATATCGGGGCCTTTATCCTGCAACCTGACGGGCGGACGCAGCTCTACACCAAGCAGCGGCTGGGGGCGTTTCCGCCGGATGCGAGGTGCGACAGTGTCGACGGTCACGTGCCGCCCGCCGAGGCGACGGTGTTCCAGCAGGGCGACCGAAACCCGCTGATTGCCCACAACGGACACGTCGCGGCGGTGGCCATCTGTGCCGACATCGGCAGACCAGCTCATGCCGAGGAAGCCGCTGCCCGCGGGGCCGACCTTTACCTGGCGAGTATGTTCGTCATCCCCTCTGACTTCCCTGGCGAGGTCGAGAAGCTAACCCGCTACGCCACGCAGTACCGCATGATGACGGCCCTGGCCAACTTCGGTTGTCCGTCCGGCAGCCTGCGTTCGGCGGGCCGGAGTTCGATCTGGTCGGAGCACGGCGAACTGCTGGTTCAGTTGGCCGAGAGCGGCTCTGGCATCGCCATCGTAACCGATACCGATCAGGGAGTGGTCGCCAAGACATTCCCTGGCTAAACGCATAAGGGCTCGCTCTTGGTGGCCAGCAAGCCCCCCTACAAAACTCGAATCCCGTCAGAGTATCGCACGCATAAAGCCTGGCACCCGTTTTAGCGAGCATGGGTGTCAGGCTGGCAAAACAAAATGCGTCGCGTCTACAGCTGCCGGCCTGAACTAGCCGGCCATGTTAGCCACTGGTCGCCGCGAGAAGGCTGGCGCAGCTTGGGCAATACGTGCCCACAGGGCCGCCAGCGGGGCGGCTGCCCAAAGCAGGGTGATGGGCTCCAGCGGGATGCGGAATCGGGCAGATGTGATCGTCAGCACGTGGAACAGCATCACCACGGCGAACGCGGCTGCCAGCGGCCACAGTTGCCGCCAGTCGGCCCGCAAGAGCCACAAGCCCAGGCCGACCATCAGCAGCCAGCTCAGGTTGAAGGCTCGATAGATGACGTGGCGGGTTTTAGGATTGGTTTCATCGCCCAGCAGGAAGTACCGCAGCCGCAGCAGGCAAAGCCGGGCGTACTCGCCGGGGTTCTCGCGGATGAACGCGCCCGCCTTCGCGCCCAGGTGCCGGCTCCGCTCGAGTTCGGTCATGCCTTTGAACTCGCGGTACTTGGTCGGCTTGAGCAGCACGTCGTCGATATAGAGCGTTTCGTG
>Ga0182737_1001070_pt1 | contig 29520 bp, 25 predicted proteins | sample eDN5th30CBELigOP_FD_128878 | JGI IMG/M metagenome (GOLD analysis project Ga0182737, IMG submission 128878) | Enriched Organic Plus compost microbial communities from Emeryville, California, USA - eDNA 5th pass 30_C BE-Lig OP (version 2) (version 2) ... | reverse complement strand
GTCTTGGACATGATTCGTCTCCTGGTCAATGGTCGCGATGGGTTGGCTGCCATCATCAGGCCCGGCGAACCACCGCCGGGCGACGCGGGGCGCGCCCGCGTTTCGGCTTACAGTCCCAACTCTTCCATCAGGCGGTTGTGCTCCTCGACGCCGAGCATCGCGGTCAGCGTGTCGGCGAACCATTCGACCTGCTGAAGCGCCCGCATCGCCTCTTGGTTTGCCGGCTTGTAGAAGGCCGCCGGTTGAAGGAAGGCAATGATCGAGGCGACCGCCTCAGGCGAGAGGTTGTCGCGGATCACCTTCTCAAAGGCATCCTGGTCAACCGCCCCGCTCATACGCTCGTCGTTGTTCGCGTTCATCGTTTGGCTCCTCGTGGTTGGTGGTTTGTCCCCTTCGGACACAAACACATGAGCCAGCCCGCGTCGAAAACATCAAGCGCGGTATTGGCAATCCGCAGCGGAATTCCGCAGCTTTTTTCCGGGCGATTTAGGGCGGCCTAAAACCATGTCAGGCGACGAATCCCGCAAACCGATCAATCCCGCGGCGCTGGCGCTGCCAGACGCGGCGCGCTTGCTGGCCAAGGTGGGCGGACCATCGATAACCGAAGAGATGCTGCGCGACGACGTAAAGGCCGGTGCCCCGACGAACCCCGACGGAACGATCAACCTGGTTCACTACGTCGCCTGGCTCGTGAAGGAGATGGGGCGTGGCGACTGACCCGCGCAAGTTGCGACCGAGCGAACTATGCCGTCTCTTGAACTCGACGCCGCTGGGCGAAGTGATCAACGAGCGGCAGCTGCATCGCCATCGAACGCGGGCCGGCGCTCGCATTGGCGACGCTAGGTTCGTCGATCTGCTGCGCTACGCCGCTTGGCTCGTTGATTTGCGCCATGCGCCAAAGCCCGAACCGGAAGGCGATCCTTACGAGAAGCTGAAGGATCGAGCGCGAGCGCGGAACGTGGCGCTCGCCATCGCGGGACGCGACATCGGTGATCTACCGAGCGTGGTCAACGCTGAACGGAAGCGGCTCGCTGCATCGGACTTCCGATTCTTTTGCGAGTCTTACTTCCCGCTCACGTTTCATTTGCCGTGGTCGCTCGACCATCTGAAGGTGATGGAGAAGATCGAGCAGGCGGTGCTGCGCGGCGGGTTATTCGCGCTGGCCATGCCGCGCGGCAGCGGCAAGACCACGATCTGTGAATGTGCCTGCATCTGGGCCGCGCTCAACGGGCATCGCGAGTTCGTGTGCTTGATCGGCTCCGACGAAGGGCATGCGATGGACATGCTCGATTCGATCAAGATGGAACTCGACGGCAATGACCTGCTGCTGGAAGACTACCCCGAAGTCGTGTATCCGATCCAATGTCTGGACGGCATCGCGAACCGCTGCAACGGCCAACTTTACAACGGAGAGCGCACGCATATCGGCTGGACGGCCCGCGAGGTGGTGCTGCCCACCATGCCGGGAAGCGTGGCCAGCGGAGCGATCATCAAGGTTGCCGGCATTACGGGTCGCATTCGCGGGATGAAGTACAAACGTGCTGACGGTCACACGGTGCGGCCCACGTTGGTTGTGCTCGACGATCCCCAAACGGATGAAAGCGCTCGGTCGCTGTCGCAGTGCGCCACGCGGGAAGGCATTCTCGCCGGGGCCATCTTGGGGCTTTCCGGTCCCGGCAAGAAGATCAGCGGCATCATGCCCTGCACCGTGATTCGACCAGGGGACATGGCCGACAACATCCTCTGCCGCGACAAGCATCCCGAATGGAACGGACAGCGGACGAAGATGGTCTATGCGTTTCCCACGGACGGAAAGAAGTGGCAGCGCTATGGCGAACTGCGGGCGGAAAGCCTGCGGGCCTACGGCGACATCCGTTTGGCCACCGAGTTTTATGCTGCCGACCGCGAAGCGATGGACGCCGGCGCGGAGATCGCCTGGCCGGAACGGTTCAATCACGACGAACTGTCGGCCATTCAACATGCAATGAATTTGCGACTCCAAGATGAGGCGGCCTTCTTCGCCAACTACCAGAACGAACCTTTACCAATGGAGATCGAGGGAGACAACGAACTGTCGTCCGAGCAGATCGCGTCCAAGGTGAATCGCATCGCCCGCGGCGTCATCCCGATCGGTTGCAACCACCTGACGATGTTCATCGACGTGCAACAGGCGCTGCTGTTCTATGTCGTGGCAGCTTGGGAGGACGATTTCACCGGCTACGTCATCGACTACGGCAGTTACCCGGATCAGCAGCGTTCTTACTTCACGCTCCGCGACGCCCGTCACACGCTGGCCGTGGTCACCAAGGCCTCGGGGTTGGAAGGTTCCATCTATGCGGGCCTGGAGACGCTGACGGCCAACCACCTGGGACGAGAATGGCGGCGGGATGATGGAGCCATGCTGCGGATCGAACGCTGCCTCATCGACGCCAACTGGGGCTCCAGCACCGACGTGGTCTATCAGTTCTGCCGCCAATCGTCCCACGCGGGGATCATTCTGCCGAGTCACGGACGGTTCGTGGGCGCATCGAGCCAACCGTTCAGCGAGTACAAACGCCGGCCGGGCGACCGGGTGGGCCACAACTGGCGGATGCCCAACGTCGCGGGCAAGCGAGCAGTTCGGCACGCGGTTTACGACACGAACTATTGGAAAACCTTCGTGCATGCCCGGTTGGCGGTGACGATGGGCGACCGGGGTTGTCTCTCACTCTTCGGAGACACGCCCGACCAACACCGGCTACTGGCCGAACACCTAACTTCTGAATACCGGGTCAAGACTGAGGGACGTGGCCGCACGGTGGACGAATGGAAACAGCGTCCCGAACGAGGTGACAACCACTGGTTCGATTGTCTCGTCGGCTGTGCGGTGGGGGCGTCGATCCAGGGAGCGGTGCTAGCCGGTTCCGGCGGAATCGTGACGCCGATCAAGCGAGAGCGCGTAAGCTTCGCCGATCTCCAGAGGAGGCGACGACAATGAAAGCCTCCAAACCGGATACGCCTCGACGCGGCATCGAATGTCCTCAATGCGGTTGCCGCCACTTCTACACCACCCATACCGAACCACTGCCCGACGGCCGCATTCGCCGCCGCAAGGAATGTCGGCATTGCGGGCGCAAGCTGGTGACCTACGAAGCGACTCCGTCTGCTTCGTTCCGGCGCGATTGCTAGATGTAGCACGATTCCCGTGCGGCCGTGGTTTTCTTCGTCATCTCTCGTGTTAGCCGGGTAGGTCTACCAATAGGCGAGCACATGGTGTGCTGCCTTGGGAGAGATGGGCATGGCTGAGAACCTCGAAGAGACGATCCGTGAAAACGCCCAAGGCCCGGCGAAGGCCGCCGGTGACTCGGGATCGATGGAGCAACACAAACTCCCTGATCAGATCGCGGCGGATAAGTATCTCGCGTCGAAGGAAGCCGCCAAGTCGAAGCGGCGCGGCTTGGTGCTCAACAAGTTCGTTCCACCGGGGGCCGAGTAATGCTGGGCTGGCTCACCAATCTGTTCTCGTCGAAACCGCCGACCACGAACCGGGCGGTGCGGATGGTCCGCGCGAAGTATGACGCGGCGGCGACGAACTCCGATAACCGCCGCCACTGGGCCAACGCCGATGGACTCTCGGCCAACACCGCCAATAGCCCCGAAGTGCGCCGCGTGCTGCGAAACCGCGCCCGCTACGAGATCGCCAACAACAGCTACGCCCGCGGCATCTCGCTGACGCTGGCCAACGACGTGGTGGGCACCGGCCCGCGCTTGCAATTGCTCACCGCCGATTCGGAGGCCAACAGCCGGATCGAACAAGCGTTCATGCAATGGTCGAAGGCGGTCGGGCTGGCCGAAAAGCTCCGCACGATGCGGCTGGCTCGCGCCTCCGATGGTGAGGCGTTCGGCATTCTGACGAGCAACCCCGCCTTGCCGACTGCGATTCAACTCGATGTGCGGCTCGTTGAGGCGGACCAAGTATGCACGCCCGATCTGTTTCGCGCCGATCCGAATTCCATCGACGGCATCGTGTTCGACGCCGCCGGCAACCCGATCGAGTATCACGTCCTGCGGGAGCATCCCGGCGATGTGACTTCGCTGGCAGCACGAAACTACGACCGCGTTCCCGCCGAATCGATGATCCACTGGTTTCGCGCCGACCGGCCCGGCCAGGCTCGCGGCATCCCCGACTTTATGCCGGCGCTACCGCTGTTCGCGCAGCTACGGCGGTTCACGCTGGCAGTACTCGCTGCGGCGGAAACTGCCGCCGACTTCGCGGGCATCCTCTACACCGACGCGCCGGCCAATGGCGAAGCGGACGCGGCCGAGCCGTTCGAGCCGATCGAACTGGAGAAGCGTGCTCTGCTGACGATGCCGGGTGGCTGGAAGATGAGCCAGATGGAAGCGGAGCAACCCGCGACCACCTATGGCGAATTCAAGCGTGAGCTGCTGAACGAAATCTGCCGCTGCCTCAACATGCCGTACAACATCGCGGCATGTAACAGCAGCGGATACAACTACGCCTCCGGTCGCCTGGACCATCAGACCTACTTCAAGGCGATCCGCGTCGAGCAGTCACACCTTGAATGCGTGGTGCTTGATCGAATTCTCGCCGCCTGGCTCGACGAGGCGATTCTTATTCCGGGCCTCCTTCCCGCCGGACTGCCCCCCATCGCCGACTGGCCCCACCAGTGGTTTTGGGACGGGCACGAACACGTCGATCCCGCCAAGGAAGCCTCGGCGCAGGCAACGCGCCTCGCCAACCACACCACCACGCTTGCCGACGAATACGCGCGGCGCGGTCAGGACTGGGAATCGCAGATTCGCCAGCGGGCCAAGGAAGTGGCGCTGTTGAAAGAGCTTGGCATCTCGTCTGCGCCCGTGCAGCCCGCTGCAACGCCGACGGATGAGCCCGAAGACAATCCGGCCGACGAAGAAACGGAGACCGCCGATGCCGCATGACCAGCGTGAGATGCGATTTGTCAGCCCGGTCGATCTGACCATCGAGGCGGCGGCCAGCGAAGACAAGCCGGCGCTGGTGCGCGTCGATGCGTACAGCGGCGGTGTGATGACCGTCGCCGGTTTCGGGCCGGTGGTGCTCGACGTGGAAGGCATCCAGTCGCCCGAGCGCGTGCCGCTGTTGGCGGACCACGAAAACCGTATCGAAGCTGTGCTGGGAAGCGGCATCCCGGTGCGACGCGACGGGCGCTTGTCCGTCGAAGGGAACCTCTCGCGCTCCAGCCAGCGGGCGCTGCGCGTCATCGAACTGCATCGCGAAGGCGTGCCGCTGCAAGCCAGCGTCGGCGCGGAACCCCTAGAAACCGAGCGGATCGCCAAGGGGCGGCAGGTCGTCGTCAACGGCCGCGCCATTCGCGCCGAGGCGTCGAGCTTCCTGCTCGTGCGCCGTTCGCGGCTGAAGCACGTCGCCATCGTCGCCAACGGGGCCGACGGAGACACCAGCGTCAACATCGCGGCGCAGGCCGCACCTTTGAAGGAGAAGAGTGACATGGAATTCGCGCAATGGGTCGAGGCCCAGGGCTTCACGACGGACAATCTGGACGACAAGCAAACCGCCAGCCTCCAGGCGATGTACGACGCGACGACCAAGCCGGCCGGCACGGACGCGGCCGCCACGGCGGGCAAGGATGTGACCGCTTCCGCCGTGGCCGACCTGCGGGCCGAGCTCGCGGCCGAGACGGCCCGCGTGGCGGCGGTTCGCAAGATTTGCGCCGGCAAGCACCCCGATATTGAGGCCAAGGCCATCGAGGAGGGGTGGGATGAAACCAAAACTGAATTGGCCGTGATCCGTGTTCGTCCTGCCGCTCCGGCGATCCACGCCGCCGGCGACAGCGGACCAATCGCGGCCGAGGTAATCGAGGCGGCGCTGTGCGGCACGCTCCGCACGCCCGGCCGCGAGAAGCTGTTCTCCGAGCAGACGCTCGAAGCGGCCGACAAGAATTATCGCCAGTTGGGCCTCCATGAAATGATCCTGATGGCCGCCCAGGCCAACGGCTACGTCGGCCGCTCGGTCGTCACCAAGGCCACGCTGCCCGATATGTTCCGCGCTGCGTTCGCGCCGATCAATGCGGCGTTCAGCACGCTCTCGCTCCCCAACATCCTCTCGAACGTCGCCAACAAGGAACTGCTGGCCGGGTTCATGGAAGAGGACCAGTCGTGGCGGGAGGTTTCGATTACCCGCACGGTCGGCGACTTCAAGACGGTGACCAGCTACCGGATGCTCGACGATATGGAGTACGAGGAGCTTGGTCCTGACGGCGAGATCAAGCACGGCAAGGTGTCGGAGGACACCTACACTCGCAAGGCGCGGACCTATGCCAAGATGTTCTCGCTGACGCGGGACAAGATCATCGACGATGACCTGGGCGCGTTCGAGGACTTGCGGGTGCGGCTGGGAGCGGGTGCTGCTCGCAGTTTCAACAACGTGTTCTGGTCGCGTTTCATCAACAACGCGACGTTCTTCACCGAGGCGCGCGGCAACTTCATCAAGGGGGCCGGCACAGCGCTCGACATCAACGGCACCGGGTTGCAGGCGGGCATTCTGGCCTTCCGCAAGCTGAAGTCTCCCGATGGCAAGCGGATCGGCGGACTGCCGACGATCCTACTCGTGCCGCCCGAGCTCCAGTTCATCGCTCAGCGGCTGTACCAGAGCACCACGGTGAACACCGGCGGCGCGTCGGCGAACGACTCGGTCCCCAGCGACAACATCCACGCCGGCAAGTATCGCCCGGTGGTCGTGGACTGGCTGAGCGACGCTGCGTTCACCGGCAACTCGGCGAAGGCCTGGTTCCTGCTCCGCGCTCCGACGGTGCTTTCGGCGGTCGTCGTCAGTTTCCTCGACGGCGTGCAGACGCCAACGGTGGATATGGCCGAGGCGGATTTCAATCAATTGGGCGTGCAGTTCCGCGGCTACCACGACTTCGGCGTCGATTTCGCGGAATGGCTGGCCGGCGTCAAGGCCAAGGGCGAAGCGTAAACCACTCCAAGGAGAAGTGATATGGCAACCGCACAGTTCGTTCACGATGGCAAGACCATCGACTATATCCCCGTCGCGGACGTGACCGCCGGCGACGTGATCGTGCAAGGCGATCTCGTCGGTGTCGCCAAGCTGGATATCAAGGCTAGCGCACTGGGGTCGCTGGCGCTGGTGGGCGTGTTCGACTTCGCCAAGGAGGCGGACATCGGCGTTGTTTTCGTCGCGGGTGCGCTAGCGTATTGGGACGAGGCGAACAAGGTCGCCGTCGCTACCAATGGCGGCGGTGCGCACAAACTGCTCGGCAAGATCGTGAAGGCGGCGGCCAACGGCGATGCGACGGTTCGTGTGCGGCTGTGCCCGTGTATGGTTTCGACCGAAAGCGCCTCGAGCAGCGGAAGTTAAACGATGAGCGATTTGCTCGATCAAGGGTCCGCCTGGCTGGAGGGCCAGCGGAAGAAACACGCGACGCGCGAGGTGACGTACCGGCGCGGCGCGGATGCGGTGGTCGTCAAAGCGACCATCGGGCGGACTCTGTTCGAGCAGGACGATGGGGCAGGCGTCACGGTCCGCGTGCAGGTGCGGGATTACCTCATCGACACGGCAGACCTCGTTCTCGCGGGACAAGCCACGCTGCCGGCCAAGGGAGACCGGCTCGACGAGATCGACGCCGGCAAGAAGCACACCTACGAGGTACTGCCGCTCGGCGGCGAACAGCACTGGCGCTACAGCGATCCGTACCGGCGGACGCTGCGGATTCACACGAAGCTCATTGCGACGGAGGCAGTGTAGTTGGCAACGATCATCCAGATCGCCGAAGCCGTGGTGGCGCAGCTCAATGCGGCCACGTTCAGCCAGCCGCTGGCGGCGGCGCGGCTGTACGCGCCGTCGTTCGAGCTTCCCGACATGGAAACGCTGCACGTCACTGTTGTGCCGCGTGCGATCTCCAGTTCGTCGTTGGACCGCAATCGCGACAACTTCAGTTACGAAATCGACCTGGCAGTGCAGAAGAAGACCGACATGGCGCACGTGTCGCTCGACGCGTTGATGGCGCTCGTGGAGGAAATCGCCGATCACTTCCGCGTGGGACCACTCGCGAGTTTTCCCGACGCGCGGTGTATGGACGTGAAGAACGCCCCCGTCTATTCGCAGGAACACCTCGACGAACTGCGGCAATTCACCAGCGTCCTGACTCTGACCTTTCGCGTGGTGAGGTAACGATGATCGCCGCGAAGGCAAAGACCAAAGAAGAAACCAGGAAGGTGCTGGCGAAGGCGAAGCAGGGCAACTTCAAAAGCCTTGGCCACGCCGGCGCGGCGATTCGTCTGACCGCCAAGCGGAGCATCCGCCGGCGGAAGAAAGCGAGTCCCGAAGGGCAGCCGCCCAGCACTCGCAAAGGCCAACTGCGCGGCGCGATCCTGTTCGATGTGGACAAGCAGAAAGACCTCGTGGTGATCGGGCCGGACCACTCGAAGGTCGGCGCGTCGGGCAGCGCGCACGAGCACGGCGGCAAATACAAACGGCAGCGTTATCCGAAGCGGCCGTTCATGGGACCGGCACTCGAAAGAACCAAGGACCGCCTGCCCAAGCTGTGGGCCGGGTCGGTCAAAGCATAACCGCAGGAGAACACCGCGATGAGCACTCGACTCGGCATGGACGCGAAGCTGTACCGCAACACGGGCAGCGGCGGCTCACCCACCTGGACCGAGGTCACGAATGTCAAAGACCTCACGCTCAACCTGGAAAAGGGCGAGGCGGACGTCACCACCCGCGCCAACGGCGGCTGGCGGGCCACGGTCGGCACGCTCAAGGACGCCAGTATCGATTTCCAGATGGTGTGGGATACGGCCGACGAAGGCTTCTCCGCCATGCAGCAGGCGTTCTTCGGCAACACGCCCATCGAGTTTGCCGTGATGGATGGCGACATCAATGATCCCGAATCGGAAGGACTGCGGGCGACGTTCGACATCTTCAGCTTCACGCGCAACGAGGCGCTGGAGGAGGCGATCATGGTCGACGTGGCCATCAAGCCGACCTACGCCGCCAGCGCCCCCCAGTGGATCAACGGACAGGGAAGTTCCTCAAGTTCCTAAGAGAGTCGTCACCGCATGAAAACCTTTAGCGACAACGCCGGCCGCACTTGGACCGTGTCGATCAACGTCGATGCGATCAAGCGGGTGAAATCGCTGCTCAGCGTCAACCTGCTCGAGGCGGTCGAAGGGAAGCTCATCGAACAGTTGGTCTCCGATCCGGTCTTGCTCTGCGACGTGCTGTATGTGCTGTGCAAGCCGGAAGCCGACGCCAAGCAGGTCACCGACGAAGACTTTGGCCGCGCGATGGCGGGCGACGCCATCGATCACGGCACGACCTGTCTCTTGGAGGAACTGGTCGATTTTTTCCCACAGGCGAAGCGTCAGGTGCTGGCCAAGGCGCTCGCGAAGCTGAAAGCCTTTCAGTCGAAGGCGGTCGAAATGGCCAGCAAGCGATTGGACGATCCGAAACTGGATCAACGACTGGAATCGCTGTTGAGCGAGGGCGAGTTACCGGAGACGACGCCTGGCGACTCATCTGGCAGCTCGCCGGAATCCTCGGCGTCGATCCCGGCGAGTTGACGCTGCGGGAACTGGTCTGGATGGCCGACGCCCGACGGCGCGACGAGTGGCAGCACACTTCGGCCGTGCTGGCCATGCTCGCCAACGTCCACCGCAATCCCAAGAAGAAACCTCAGCCGTTCACGCCGGCGGATTTCAATCCGCTGGCCGAACGAAAGCAACCAGTCGTCAAAACGGGAGTTCGCACGTTGAAAACCATCTTTGTAGACCGGAGGTGACGCATGGCGACAGGACAAGCCATCCGCGCCGGCGCGGCCTACATCGAGCTCTCGACCCGCGACAGCAAGCTCGTCAAAGGTTTGAACAATGCTTCCAAGAAGCTCAAGGCGTTCGGAGCGAGCGTCGGCGCGATGGGGCTGAAACTCACAGCGGCCGGCGGGGCCATCGTCGCGCCTTTGGTGGGCATGGCGAAGCAGTTTGCCGATGTGGGAGCCGACCTGGACGACATGTCCCAGCGAACGGGCGTCTCGGTGCAGGCGTTATCGGAACTCGGCTTCGCCGCCGAAATGAGCGGCTCGAACCTCGAGCAACTGGGTAGCGCGCTGTTTCGGATGAGACGCCGGATCGCCAATGCGGCCACCGGCGGCGGTCCCGCCGCCCGGGCGCTGCGTGATCTGGGAATTGCCGCTGGGGAGTTGACGCAATTGCCGGTCGAGCAGCAGTTCGACCAGATTGTGCGGGCACTGGCCGGCGTCGAGAACGAGTCGCTACGGGCTCAGTACGCGTTTGAAATCCTCGGAGACGGAGCCAAGGCTTTGATGCCGCTCTTGAACCAGGGGGCCGACGGCATCGAGGCGTTTCGCAAGCAAGCGCGGGACTTGGGCATCACGATTAGCGACGACGACGCGGCGTCCGCCGCCGCGCTGGCCGACGCCTGGGACATCTTGAAGCGGTCGCTTTCGGCCGTCACGATTCAACTAGGGGCGGCGCTCGCGCCGCTGCTCACCGAGACAATCGGCCGGGCCACCAAGTTCATCACGGCCATCGTCAACTGGGTGAAACAGAACAAGGCGCTCGTGGTCACGATCTTTAAGATCGCGGCCGCCGTCGTCGGGGCCGGCGTGGCGCTGATCGCTCTTGGCGGCATCATTTCTGGGTTCGGAGCGGCGATCAGCGCGGTGGTGACCATCGTGGGGGCAGTCGGCACCGCCGTCGCCATTCTGGGCAAGATTATTGCGCTATTGCTTTCGCCAATTGGGCTGGTGGTCGTCGCGGCGGTCGCGCTCGGTGGATACCTCTTATATGCGTCTGGTTTGGGGGGCAAGGCGCTGGCATGGCTGGGCGAAAGATTCGAGACGCTCAAGAACGACGCCCTGGCGGCGTGGCAGGGGATCGGCGACGCGCTGGCGGCAGGCGACCTGGCGCTGGCCGCGAAGATCGTCTGGCTCACTCTGAAAATGGAGTGGAAGCGCGGCATTCACTTTCTCAACGGACTGTGGATCGGTGCGAAGGAGTTCTTTCTGTCGCTGTGGACCGACGCGGTCTTCGGCGTCGCCAAGATTCTCAACAACGGCTGGGCGGCCATCGAAGTCGGCTGGACCGAGACGGTCGGGTTCCTGGCCGACGCCTGGAGTGTCTTCACCAACCTGCTGACGCATACCTGGCACAACACCATCGGCTTCATCAAGAAGGCCTGGGTGCGGCTCAAGTCGCTCTTCAGCGACGAGGTTGATGTGGATGCCGAAGTGAACCGGATCAACCGCGAGGTGAGCGACGCAACCGGCGCGGCCGACCAGCAGATGCTCGACGCCGTCGGACAGCGGGATCGCCAGCGCCGGGATCGCCGCGAACAGATCGAGCGGGACCGCGCCGGCGTCGAAAGCACGCTGGGGGACATGCAAGCGGAGGAACACGCCCGCCGGCAAAAGCAGTTCGCCGACGACCTGGCCGAGACGGAGGGCGAGCTCGCAAGCGCGCGAAAGGAATGGCAGGACGCGATTCAACAAGCGGCCAAGAAGCGGGCCGCCGCCGATAGCGCCGATCCCGAGCGACTCAAACACGTCGAAGACAGCCTTTCCACCAGCGGCGGCATTCTCGAAGAGGAACAGCGGAAGGTCGAGGCGAAGGGGACATTCAACGCACTGGCGGCTCGCGGCCTGGGTGCCGACAGTCTGGCCGAGCGGACCGCCCGCGCCGCCGAACAGATCGTGGTCAATACCAAAGACCTGCTCGCGCAGGCCAAGCAAGGGAAGCTCGTGTTCGCGCCGTAGCACGGATGAACTATGCCCATCACTATCGACGAACGATACAACAGCCGCGAGGCGACCGAGAGCGAAGACCCGAACACGGAGTTGCTCTACGTCGTCCAGGGCACCGACGACGATTTGCAGGTGAAAGCGCTCGTGGCGGCTACCGCGCCCGCGTTCTACGACGGGCTGAAGCGAGACAGCTTCACCATCTCGACCGTCGGCGGCGGCGTGTGGGAATGCGCTGTTCGCTACGTGAAGCTCGAAGACGAGTCCCAGTTCACGTTCGACACGGGTGGCGGCAACGTTCATATCACGCAAGGACTATCCACGGTCGGCCGCTACGCAGCACCGGGGGAAGTCGCCCCCGATTTCCAAGGCGCGATTGGCGTCAACCAGGATCAGATCGAAGGGACCGACATCACGGTCCCGGTCTACAACTTCACCGAGACGCACCAGATCGACGACGCGCTCGTCACCGGCGGCTACAAAGCGGCGCTCTTCTTCCTGACCGGCAAGGTGAACGACGGCGCGTTCAAAGGCTTTGCTCGTGGGGAAGTGCTGTTCCTAGGCGCAAGCGGTGCGAAACGCGGCTTCGACGATTGGGAGATCACCTTCCGTTTCGCCGCCAGCCCGAATGTCAGCGGCCTGACGCTGGGGAACATCACGGGCATCGACAAAGAAGGCTGGCATTACCTCTGGATTCGGTTCGCCGACGAGGAGGACAACGCCGCCAAGACGCTCATCAAGAAACCGATCGCGGCCTACGTCGAGCAGGTCTACGAGTATGGCGACTTCTCTGGCCTGGGGATCGGAACCTAAATGGGCGACCGCTTCAAAAAGACCCAGACCGGCCAGCCGCTGGAGTTTTCCTCGGAGGTGTGGAACTCCTTCTTGGACACGGTTCGCGCGCAGAAGGGGAAGAAGCACGACCAACTGGCCGACGCGCTCGATCAGATTCGCCAAGGGGACATCATCAAGGTCCGCAACTCCAGCGGCGACGATCGGTTGCGGTTCCACGTGCTGGGGATCGATTCGCCCATCATCTCACCGGAATCGCACTTGCGGGAGTTCAAGAATCAGGTGGCCCTCGTCGGCGTGCGGCCGAAGCATCCGGCGCATTTCAATCGGTTCGTGATCCTGCTTGACCCGCTGCGAAAGGGCAAGATCGGCCGCGCCTGGGTGAGCGGCGTCTGCCCGGCCTACATCGAGGTCGAGGACCAGTGCCACGAGTTCGCGGACGTGAAGCACTGCGACCCCACGGCGCTGGTGAGCCGCCCGGTAGGCGCGGCCCGCATTCTGTGGCGCGAAGGTGGCACCGGCGGGCAATGGGCCGTTGTTCGGCTAGCGAACTACCCAGAGGACTTTCGGCGATTCAAGCTGATGGAATCGCTCAGCCGGTGCGGTTCGGCTCCCGCAGCGCGGATTATCGCCGACGGCTCGAAGGCGGACCTGCCGTGCCCGCAGACACCGCCTGAGGGAGGCTGGTGCGAGGCCGATTGTCTGTTCACGGTCTACGACTCGCTGGGCGTCGTCTGCCCCGACCTCTGCAATTCGGAGGCGTCCTCCGGCGGCGGGTGTGGATGCGGCAAGACCACGAGCGTTCCCGCCGGCACGTTCGGCTGGGCCAAGTGGATGGCTGACAGCCGTAAGTGGGAAGTCGTGCAACTCGGCGAAGGCTGTTGCGAGGATTCGAGTTCGTCCTCGTCATCATCTAGTTCGTCAAGCAGTTCTTCTTCGTCGTCAAGTTCCAGTTCATCCTCGTTAAGTTCTTCTTCGAGCAGCAGCAGTTCGTCGAGTGACAGCAGTTCCTCCAGCAGCAGTTCCAACGAATCGTCGTCGAGCAGTTCGAGCGAGTCGTCCAGCAGCGAATCTTCGAGCAGCGAGTCCTCGTCGAGCGAAAGCAGTTCGTCGAGCGGCCCGCCGTCGAGCGCAGTGACGCTTCAGGAAACTGACGTCCGCTGCGAAGGGCGCAAGCTGCGGGTCTACAAGCGCAACGTGACGATCAAGCTCGAAGGCGGCATGCTGAGCAAGTTGGAAGGCCCCTGGCTACACAGCCACGAAGCAGGCTGCTGCTGTTGCGAGTGCTGCTCTAGCTCGTCGAGCAGTTCATCCTCCAGTAGTTCGAGCAGTGAGAGTTCGTCGGAATCCAGCAGCAGTTCCAGCGATCAGCCGCCGCCGGGTGGAACCGTGCAGGAATTCCGCTTCACGCCCGCCCCTTGCCAAGAGTGCATCGACGTGGAAAGTCGCACGCTGACCGTGCAAGAGGTGTCGAGCGTAAGCGAGTGGCGATTCGAGCGTCGCGTGCGCGACTGCGAATGCACATTGAGCAGTAGCAGTAGTTCCAGCAGTTCTTCTTCCAGCAGTAGCACCTCGTCCAGCGGGGCGAGCAGCAGTTCGAGCGACTCGTCCTCCAGCAGCAGCGAGTCGAGCGACAGTGCATCAAGCAGCGATTCCGAGTCGAGCAGTTCCAATTCGTCCAGCTCGTCGATTAGCAGTTCGTCATCCTCGTCGTCATCGAGTTCCGGTTCGTCCGCCAGTTCAAGTTCATCCGAGGGTTCGTCGTCAAGTTCGGGACCGAGCAGTTCAAGCGGCGGCAGTTCATCCTCATGGAGCGAAAGCAGCAATTCCCCGTCCAGCAGCGGTGAGGATTGTTCGTCCTCGTCGAACTCATCGAGCGAGATGTCCGCCAGCGACGAATCCTCCAGCGGGCACAGCAGCAGCGTGAGCTCATCAAGCGACTCGCTGTCCAGCGACGTTTCCTCCTCCGCACTATCGGGCTCGTCCGGTCCATCCGCACCCTCGACGCCCTCGGCATCCAGCGGTGAAACGCCGGCAAGCAGTTCGATGGAAAGCTCCTCGTCGACCACGTCATCAAGTAGTTCAACCAGCAGCAGCGATCCGGCGTCGAGTGGTTCGCTGCCTAGCAGCAGTTCACCAAGCGGCAGCGTTCCGACGCCGAGTTCACCGTCAACGCCGCCTGTTGAAAGCTCGTCCAGCGAAAGCTCGTCGTCGAGCGGGCCGTCATTGTCGGGCGATTCGTCATCTTAAGGAGCAACCATTCGATGCAAGTGTTCTTGATGGGCTATCCGGGCGACCTGGGCGGGGCCTCGACCGAGGCGTGGCACACGGTGAAGATCTGGCGGCGCTTCGGCGTCGAGGTTCACCTCATCCCGACCTGGGGCGCGGATGAGAAGTGGAAATCGCGCCTCGATGAACTCGGCTGCGTGACCCATACGGCTACGGCCGAGACGTTGGAAAAAGTGCCAGGTCTCGCCGGTGCGATGGTTGTCAGTTTCTGCAACAGCGCATTTCTGGCCAATGCCAAACGGTTGCGTGACCTGGGATGCCGCATGGTGTGGGTCAACTGCATGACGTGGCTGTTCAACGCCGAGCGCGACTTTTACCGCAGTAGCGGCCCGTTCGACGCCTTCGTGTTTCAGAGCGAGTTTCAGCGCGAACAACTCGAGCCGCAACTGGCCAATTTCGGCTACAAGCCGGCCCAAGGGCATCTGATCCGCGGGGCGTTCGACGCCGATGAGTGGCCCTTCCATCCACGCCGGCACGCCGCTGGTGAAGCGTTCGTCGTCGGCCGCGCCGCCCGGCCCGATGCCGACAAATGGTCGAGCAACACCTGGCCGATCTATGAGCGCATCCAGTATCGCCCCAAGCGGGCACTGATGCTCGGCATGAATGACCGCACCCACGCGAAGCTCGGCAAAGCGCCGGCCTGGGCCGACTGCCTCCAGCCGATGGCGCTCTCCGCGCAGGATTTCTTCCGCCAGTTGCACTGCACCCTGCCGGTCAACGGCGGCGCTCGCGAAAACTGGCCCCGCGCGGGGCTGGAAGCGTTCGCCGCAGGCGTGCCGGTCGTCGCGCAGAACGAGTGGGGCTGGCGAGAAATGATCGAGCACGGCGTCACTGGTTTTCTCGGCAACTGCGACGAAGAACTGGCCCACTACACGGCCCTGCTCGCCTACGACGAAGACCTGCGGATGCGGATTATCCACGCCGCGCGGAAGCGGCTTGTCGAGGAACTCGCCAGCCCCGACGTCATCTGGGCCGGTTGGGAGCAGGTGTTTCAGGCATTGCAAGCACAAGGGAGGATCGCGGCATGAGCAGTTGGAACGTGACGAATGAAGATTCCCCCCATCAGCCCAAGGTGGCTTGCCTCTGCCCGACCTACAAACGGCCGCGCGAGCTAGCCAATGCCGTCGAATGCTTTCTGCATCAGGACTATCCGGCCGAACTACGCGAACTGATCGTACTCGACGACGCGGGCCAGTACGCGCCCGATGCGATCACCGCCCCCGGCGTCAAGCTCATCACCACACCCCATCGCTTCCGCACTCTTGGCGAAAAGCGCAACGCTTCGGCGGCGCTGTCTTCGTCTGACGCGACGATCTACTGCGTGTGGGACGATGATGACGTGTACCTGCCGTGGCACGTCACGGCGGCGGTCGCGGCCCTGGAGCAAACCGGCGCGGATTACACGATCCCCACGGCCCTTTACACCGAGAATCGCAAGCGCCTCGCCCCCAAGCCCAATGGGCAGATGTTTCACGGCGCATGGGCGTTCCGTCGCGCGGCATTCGAGCGGGTCGGCGGCTACCCCTGGATTCAGAGCGGCCAGGACCAAGGACTGTTACGGCGATTCAAAGCGGCAAGCCTGCGGCGCGCCGATCCGATTCGCTTTGATCCGCGCCCGAGCTACATCTATCGCTGGGGCACCACACCCTGCGGATGGCACATCTCGGGGTTAAACCGCAAAGAAGGATACGAGCAGGTCGCCGCGAGGCAGAGTGAATCAATCAAACAGTTGACGCCGGCGCTCGAAAAGGATTGGACAGAACTCACGGCCCAGTTCCGCGAACCCGATGCGCCGAAGGCCGAAACTCCATTCTCTGTCGTTGTCCCCTGCCGCGAGCTGGACGAACCTCGCTCCCGCGCATGGGAGTGGGTTCGGAGAAAGATCGTCGAGGCGTTCCCTAATGCGGAAATCGTCCCTTCCGATGACAGTGGAACTGGCGACGCCCCCTTCAACCGCAGCCGGGCCATCATGAACGGCGTGGCTCGCGCGTCTCACGATATACTCGTAATCACCGACGCCGACGTCTGGAGCTATGGACTGGTCGACGCCATCGAAGCCGTGGCCGCTGGAGCGCCCTGGGCGACGCCGCATGGCAAGGTTCACCGGCTGACCCGCTCGGTGACCGAACGCCTCTACGCCGGCCACTACCCCACGCCCCGAAGCGCCTGTGAACGGCAGCCCTACGTCGGAAATGTCGGCGGCGGCCTGCTGGTAGTCGCCAAGTCGACGCTACAGCACGTCCCCTTCGACGGTCGCTTCGCCGGTTGGGGCCGAGAGGACGACGCCTGGCAAATGGCCGTCAAATGCATCCTGCCCGACGGCATCCGCTTCGACCACCCGCTCTACCATCTCTGGCACCCAGCCCAGGCCTCCAGTGGCGACCGCAAAAGCTCGCCGAATCAAGCCTTGTACCAACGCTACCGGGCAGTCGCCGGCAACCGCGCCGCCATGCAATCGCTGCTGTCCGAGACGGAACGATGATATCTCGACTTCCGTGATCGCCGAAATGTGCTCGCATGGAGCGTTGGAAAAGCGTTGGGTTGGTGAGTCCCTTTCCGCGTCTTCTTGTTGACGGCGACCCCACATTTTGGGCGATTTCGCTGGTTTCGCCTTGCTAGCATATCGGCTATGATTGAGCCGATTGCCACGGGATGAATTGGACAGGCTCTCCTCGGAGGGTGCTCCAGAACTCCCCCCAAACTCTGTACGCGCAGAGGTTTTCGATGAACGACATAACCAGTGATCGCTGGTTGTCCGTGGATGAGATTGCCGGCTATTTGGGCATCAAACGCGACACCGTCTACAAGTGGATCGAACGCAAGAACATGCCCGCTCACAAGCTCGGAAGCTTGTGGAAGTTCAGGAAGGAAGAAGTCGACGATTGGGTCCGCGGCGGCAAGGCGGCGGGGCCAGACGTGGCACCCAAGCCACGATAATCATTCGCTCCACCAAGCACATTCAGGCGCACTGCAATGACCGCAAGCACCAGCAACATGATCAGACCCGGCTGTCTGGTAAGCGGACCAACGCTACCAGAACGGGTTGAGGTGCTCGCCATCGTGCCGATGGGAGAGTCGCTCAAGATCATCGGGCGGGGGCTGAAATCCGGTTTGACCTACGATCCGGTTCTGAATGCCTCGCAGCTCGCACAGCTTACTATCTCCGCAGATCGCGAGCCGTTCGATGGCGACGCCCGCCTGTTTCGACTGGGGGTCGAAGCCCAGCGACTCGGACTCGCCTACGAATACGACCCGTTCTTTTCCCTCTCCATTGCCCGCGTTGATCCGCTGCCGCACCAGTTGGAAGCAGTCTATGGCTACTTTCTAAAGCTACCGCGCATCCGTTTTCTGCTGGCAGATGACCCAGGGGCGGGCAAGACGATCATGGCCGGGCTGCTGCTTAAGGAACTCAAGGCCCGTGGCCTGGTCAAACGTGCGCTAATCGTGACGCCCGCGAACCTCACATTCCAGTGGCAACGCGAACTCTCCGACAAGTTCCGAGAGAAGTTCGACGTCATTCGCGGCGATGTGCTGCGCGCCAACTACGGCCAGAACCCCTGGCAAGAACGCGATCAGGTTATCACTTCGGTTTCCTGGGTGTCGATCATCGAGGACGCCCGCGAAAGCCTGCTGCGGTCGCAGTGGGATCTCGTCATCGTGGACGAAGCGCACAAGATGAGTGCTCCGGCGGACGACCGGAAGACCTACGCCTACCGCCTGGGCGAAGCGCTCTCCAAGATGACCGACCACTATCTGCTGATGACGGCGACGCCTCACAAAGGCGACCCCGATCATTTTCGGCGGTTCCTGGCGCTGCTCGATCCCGATGTCTACGGCAGCATCCAAAGCCTTCAGCAGGCGCTGCGCGACCATGAGGCCCCGTTCTACCTGCGGCGTACCAAAGAAGCGCTGGTGACATTTCCCGCGCCCGACACGGGCGAAGTTCGCAAGCTCTTCACTAAGCGTGAGGTCCGCACCGCAGCGTTCGATCTCGACGGCGAGGAACTCGACTTCTACGACGAACTCACGCGTTACGTGGAAGACCAATCGATGGCCGCAGCTGGCCAGGAGACAGCCCGCGCTCGGGCGGTCGGTTTCACGATGGCCATGTTGCAGCGACGCATGGCTTCGTCGGTCTATGCCGTGCGGCGCAGCCTCGAACGCATGCGGGCGCGTCGCCAGAAAATCCTCGACGATCCCGACGCCTATCGCCAGGAACAAATCGAACGCAAGCTCCCCGAAGACTTCGAGGATCTCACCGAAGAAGAACGCCAAGCGCTCATCGACCGCCTCGAAGACGAAGTCTTGTCGGTCGATCCAGCCGCGCTGCGAGAAGAAATCGGGCGACTGACGCAGCTCGTGGTTCAGGCCAAGCAGCTCGAAGAACGCGACATCCAGACGAAGCTGCTTAAGCTCAAGGCGATCCTCAAGGAAGAAGGCATCTTCGATAACCCGCGGATGAAGCTGCTAATCTTCACCGAGCATAAGGACACGCTCGACTATCTCGCCGGCGACGGTCGCGACGAGCGTCCGCTCGGCAAGCTGCGCGAATGGGGGCTAACCCTCACGCAGATTCACGGAGGTATGAAAATCGGCGACCGCGATACGCCCGGAACTCGCATTTATGCCGAACGCGAGTTCCGCGAGTCGGCCCAAGTGCTGGTGGCCACCGAAGCGGCCGGAGAAGGCATCAACCTGCAATTCTGCTGGTTGATGGTCAACTTCGATATTCCCTGGAACCCCGTTCGTCTCGAACAGCGCGTTGGGCGCATCCACCGTTACGGCCAGGAGAAGAATTGCGTCGTCTTCAACTTCGTCGCTCAGAACACCCGCGAAGGGCGGGTATTACAAAAGCTCATTGAACGGCTCAAGGAGATCCGCGAAGACCTCGGCAGCGACCAGGTGTTTGATGTGGTAGGCGAAGTCTTCCCGTCGAACCTGCTGGAGAAACTGTTCCGCGAGATGTACGCCCGGCAGTTGGACGAGCATCAGCTTCAGGACCGCATCGTCCGCGATGTCAGTCCCGAACGGTTTCGCCAGATCACCGAGTCGACCCTTGAAGGGCTGGCCAAAAAGGAACTGAACCTTTCGGCTATCGTTGGCAAGTCGGTCGAAGCCAAAGAGCGGCGGCTGGTGCCTGAGGTCATCGAACAGTTCTTCATCGCCGCCGCGCCCGATACGGGTTTACAGCCCAAGCGGCTCGACGGCAAAGAAAAAACCACGAATCGATGTAACGTCTATCGCGTGGGCAAGGTGCCGCGCCATCTGGTGGAGATCGGTAATCGCCAGGAGGATCGCTTCGGGCGTCTGGGGCGCGAATACGGCAAAATCGTCTTCGACAAAGCCCTCTTGGGCACCGATCCCACGCTTGAATGGGTTACGCCGGGGCATCCGCTGTTCGAGACGGTTCGCACCGATGTGGTCAGCCGAACTGAAGACTCGCTGCGGCGCGGCGCGGTCTTCTACGACCTGCACCGCAGCGCCCCCGGCTTGATCGACGTCTTCGCCGCGTCGATCAAGGATGGTCGCGGCCATTGCCTGCATCGGCGGTTGTTCGTCATCGAAACCTTGCCGACTGGCGAAATGCGCATCCACGAACCGACGCTCTTGCACGATATCACTCCGGCCCCGCTCGGTACGCCCGCCCCGGAACAAGCGATCCCCGACCGCAGCCAGGTGGAACTATTCCTCTACCAGAATTCGCTCGAGCCGTGGGTGCGAAAGGAATCGGCGGCCCGCGAGCGGGAGGTGGCCCGCATCGCCAGCCATGTGGAGATCAGTCTCAATTCGCTGATCGACCGGCAGAACAACCAACTGGGCGAGTTTCTCAACCGCCAGATCGAAGGCCAGACGGTCACTGGACTGGATGGCATCATCTCGCAGGCCGAGCAGCATCTCGACGACCTGAACAACCGCCTGGAAACCCGCCGCAAGGAACTGGAACTCGAACGCCACTGCGCAGTAGCGGACATCACACATCTGGGCCGAGCCTGGATCGTGCCCCATCCCGAACGCGCCAGCCCGCAGCTTGCCCCGATGGTGCGGGACGACGAGATCGAACGGATCGCGGTTCAACTAGCCATCGCTCACGAAGAAGCCCGCGGCTGGGTAGTGGAAAGCGTCGAGAGCGAGAATCGCGGCTTCGACCTGATCTCCCGCCGCCCGCACCCCGAAGACCCTCAGACGTTCGTTGAGGTCCGGTTCATCGAGGTCAAAGGCCGGGCCGGCGTGGGCGTCGTCGCCCTCAGCTCGAACGAGTACCAAACGGCAGTTCGGCTCAAGGGCGATTATTGGCTCTACGTCGCGTTCAACTGCGGCGGCACGCCCCAAATGCACACGATTCAAAATCCCGCTCAACTTGGCTGGCAGCCGGTGATGGCGGTGGAACATTATCAGATCGGACCGCAAGTTGTGGTCTCGGCCCAATCAACGGAACAGAAGACGTCGTGAACTATCCCAAACGCCTCATCGAAGTCGATCTTCCTATCGCCCGCATCTCGGCGCATGCGCGGCGAGAGAAGTCGATTCGGCACGGGCATATTTCCACGCTGCACATTTGGTGGGCGCGGCGGCCGTTGGCGGCGTGCCGCGCGGTGATTTGCGCCGCGCTGTGGCCCGATCCGGCTGATCCGCTCTGTCCGCCGGCTTTTCGTCAGGCGGCGATTGAAGCGCTAACGGCGTTTGCCAAGCGCGTGAACCCCGACAAGATCACGGCAGAGGAACAGCAACTCAAAAGGACGCTTTCGGAGGAGGCTCGGGGGCGTTGGGAAGCCCTGGCGGCAGGCACGCTCACGCTCGACGCCAACCAGCCGACCGACATGCCGATCCTGCGAATGGCGCTGCTCGACTTCATCGCCGACTTCGCCAACTGGGACAATTCGACGGTCCCCGCCTATCTGGAGACGAGCCGCGCCCTCACGCAGGCGGCACACGAAGCGCTTGGCGGCGAATCGGGCACGCGGCCGCTCGTGGTCGATCCGTTCGCCGGCGGCGGCAGCATTCCGCTCGAAGCACTTCGTGTCGGGGCCGATGCGTTCGCCAGCGATCTGAACCCGATTCCTGTGCTACTGAACAAAGTCGTATTGGAGTACATCCCCAAGTACGGCCAGCAGCTCGCCGATGAAGTCCGCAAGTGGGGCGCGTGGATCAAGGAGCAGGCGGAGAAGGAATTAGCCGAGTTCTATCCGCCGCAACAGGTCAATCTCGACGCCTACTATCCGCAGCCAAAAGACAAGATCAAACGGCAAAAGGACAACGCGACGTGGTGCTTGGACCGCGTCGAGCGGGAAACACCGATTGCCTATCTGTGGGCACGCACGATCCTTTCCGAAGCACCCGGCCAGGGAGCAATTCCCGTCGAGGTGCCGCTCATGCGTTCGTTTTGGCTGTCGAAAAAGACAGGGAGCAAAGTGGCGCTGCGCTGGGTCCGTGACGATGCAGGCCAGGTCAAGACCGAGACCGTTGAGATCATCCATTACGAAGACGGTCAGCAAATCCTCTGCAAAGTGAAGCGGCCTTTGTTGGAGGTCTTTCAGCCGAAGCGGGACAGCGAAGTTCCGCCGGGCACCGTCGCGCGTGGCAGCGTCACCTGCCCGGTCACAGCCTACACCACGAAGGTCGATTCCGTTCGCGCACAATTGAAGAAACGCCGAGGAGGCGCGGCCGACGCGCGACTGCTTGCGGTGGTAACGACGCTTGTGACCCAGCGTTATACTGGCCGCAAGGCGCACTTTGAGGAATGGCAGGAGTTGGGCCGTTTCTTCCGTTCACCGACCAAGGCTGATGAGAGTGCTATCGGACGCGCGGCGGCTGAACTAGAGCGGCGAGAGAAAGAAGATGGAACATCGCGGGCGACTAAGGGCCGACGCGAGAGCGAGAGAGCCGAAGATGAGCAGCAAAGCCGCAGGAGTCTAGTGCCCGACGAGAAGATTTCACTCAATGAGCTGCGCCGAGTGAGCGTACCAATCTATGGAATGGAGCGTTGGGGCGATCTGTTTTCGCCTCGGCAGGCATTGGCCCTGACGACGCTTGCGCGGTTGGTACGTGAGTTAGGTGATCGAATTTCAGACTCTGCTGATGCAGGACTTGCGGAAGCGGTGCAGACGTGCTTGAGCATGGCAGTAACTAAGCATGCTGATGCGAACTGCGCGAACTGCGCATGGCGGCCAACGAGCCTGGATATTGGGCATTTATTCGGTCGACAAGCTATTGGTATGGTGTGGGATTTTGCGGAAGTAAATCCTTGGAGTGGCGCGACGCGAGACTTCTGGAACGGAGTCGAAGGTGTACTTAAGGCAATCGGTTCAACCGACGTAGACTTCTGTAATCCAGGCCACGTCGAACAAGCCTCAGCGACGCATCATCCGCTACCCGACGATTCGGCTGCGGCTTTTGTTACCGATCCGCCGTACTACGATGCTGTTCCCTATGCTTATCTCTCCGACTTCTTCTATGTCTGGATGCGTCGCACGCTCGCCAATGTCCATCCCGCCCTCTTCCGCGATGGAGGCGTACCTAAGGACGCCGAGATTGTCGTTGATCGCCCGCATAAGCTCAGCCAGAGCACGAAGGACATCGCGTTCTACGAGCGCGAATTGACGAAGGCATTTGGCGAAGGCCGCCGCCTCACGCGTCCCGACGGCATCGGCACTATCGTATTCGCCAGCAAGACCACTGCGTCGTGGGAGGCGATCCTCAAGGCAGTCGTCGATGCCGGCTGGGTCATCACCGGCTCGTGGCCCATTGACACCGAGATGGAAACCCGTGTCGCCGCCCAAGGGCAGGCGCGGCTGGCGTCGTCGGTCCATCTCGTCTGCCGCCCGCGCGAGGACGCGAGTGGGACAATTACCGAATTGGCCGGTGAGTGGCGAGACATTCTCGTTGAACTTCCGAAACGGATTCACGAATGGATGCCGAGGCTTGCGGCCGAGGGCGTGGTTGGAGCGGATGCCATTTTCGCGTGTCTAGGGCCGGCACTGGAAGTGTTTAGTCGGTATAGCCGGGTGGAGAAGGCCAACGGCGAAGAGGCGACACTCCGCGAATACCTTGAACACGTCTGGGCCGCCGTTTCCACCGAGGCCCTATCGTTGATCTTCAAAGACGCCAACGCGGCCGGCCTCGAACCAGATGCCCGGTTGAGCGCCATGTGGCTGTGGACGCTTGGCGGTGGCGGAACGAACGGTAACGGAAAGAAGTCTGCTGCCGATGAGTCGGTGGAGGACGAAGAATCGGCCGGCGACAGTGACGATGAAGAAACGCCGAGCGGCGGGAAGGGAAAAGCAGCCGGCGGCTTCCTGCTCGAATACGATGCCGCCCGCAAGATCGCCCAGGGGCTGGGCGTGCATCTGGAGCAATGCGAATCGCTCGTCGAGATCAAGGGAGACAAGGCCCGACTGCTCCCCGTCGCCGAACGAACGACCTACTTGTTCGGCAAGGGGACCGAAGCTGGAGCGGCGGGCAAGGGGCGCAAAAAGAAGCCCCAACAAAAAACGCTGTTCGCCGAACTCGAGGACGCCGAAGCGGCCGATGCCGGTTGGACCGCCATCAAAGGCCCGCCGGCCGGAGCCACCGTCCTCGACCGCGTCCACCAAGCGATGATCCTCTTCGCCGCCAACCGCGGTGAACTCCTCAAACGCTTTCTTGTCGAAGACGGCATCGGCAAGGACGCCCGTTTCTGGAAACTGGCCGACAACCTCAACAAACTCTATCCGCCCGGCACCGACGAACGCCGCTGGGTGGAAGGCGTGCTCGCGCGGAAGAAAGGGCTGGGACTGTAACAATGGCGAAGCTGAAACCTTGGTATCAAGTTGTCACACCCCGCGAAGACTTGCGGGAGAATCGGCCGTTGGAAGCGTCCGAGTTCGCGGTTCACCTGGACCACATCCGCACCGGCCGCGATACGGTGTCGAAGGACTACACCGACCCGGCCCGGTTCTTCGAGCGCACCTATTTGACGGGCAGTTTGCTGGAATTGTCGTCGCAGGTCGTGCGCCGGCTCAGCGGCATTCAGCTTGAAACGTCGGCCGTGTTCAACATGGCCACGCAGTTCGGCGGCGGCAAAACGCACGCGCTGACCACGCTGTATCATCTGGCCGGGCATGGCGACGAGGCCAAGACCTGGAAAGGGGTGAACCGGATTCTTGACAAGGCCGGCGTCAGCACCGTGCCCAAGGCGCGCACCGCCGTGTTCGTGGGAACGGAGTTCGACGCCATCACCGGACGCAAGGGGGACGGCGAACCGACTCGCAAGACCGCCTGGGGCGAGATCGCCTGGCAGTTGGGTGGCCCCGAGGCATTCGCCAAGGTAGCCCAGCACGACGAACAAGGCGTCTCGCCCGCCGGCGACGTGCTACGGGAGATGCTGCCGTCGGGCCCGACGCTGATCCTGATGGACGAGCTGCTCAACTACATCAGCAGCGGGCGCAAGCTGGGCCTGCGCGACCAGTTCTTCAACTTCCTGCAAAACCTGTGCGAAGAGGCCCGCGCCCGAAACAACCTGGCGCTGTGCATCTCGATCCCGCGTTCCGATCTGGAAATGAACCCCGACGACCAGCGGGACCACGATTCGATTAAGAAGCTGTGCGACCGGACGGGCAAGGCGATTCTGATGTCGGCCGACCGCGAGATGCAGGAGATCATCCGACGCCGGTTGTTCGAGTGGGAGGGGCTGAGCAAGGATGCCTTGGCGACGATCTCAGCCTATGCCGAATGGGCGGCCGATCATGCACAGGAATTGGCTGGCGTGGATCGCGATGCCGTGTACGAGCAGTTCAAGTCGTGCTACCCGTTCCATCCCTCGGTGATTTCGGTCTTCGAGCGCAAGTGGCAAAGCCTGCCGCGTTTCCAGCGGACACGCGGTGTGTTGCGGCTTTTGGCACTATGGGTGGCCCACAACTATCAAGAGGAACATCGTAAGAATACCCAGGAGCCGCTGATCACGCTGGGGCTTGCGCCGTTGGACAACCCGCTGTTTCGGGCCGCGGTCTTCGAGCAACTTGGATCATCGGAACTGGAAATTCCGGTAACGGCCGACATCACCGGCAAGACCAGCGAGTCACACAGCCTGCGGCTCGACAAGGAGGCGACCGACGCGATCAAGAAGGCGCAGCTCCATCGCAAGGTGGCGACGACAATCTTCTTCGAGTCGAACGGCGGCCAGAGCCAAGCCCGCGCCGAAGCCTCGTTGCCGGAGATCAAGACCAACGTCTGCGGGCCGGATGTAAACACGGCCGACGTCGATACGGCGCTCGAAGGTTTGGCGGGGGCGTGCTTCTATCTGCAATGGGAACGCAACCGGTATCGCTTTGGGCTAGCGCCGAATTTGAATCAGGTGTTGGTGAGCCGTCGCGGCAGCGTGCAAGACAAAGCAATAGAGGATCGCATCCGCAAGCGGACGGAAGAATTGTTTCGCAAGAACTCTTCCGATAGCTGCAAGTTTCTGGAACGCGAGTTTTTCCCAAGACGCAGCAATGACGTTAAGGAAGTCCCGCGTATTACGTTGGTGGTGATGTCGCTCGACCATCTGGCCGAGGAGCGAGTAACGCGGGAATTGATGGAAACGATTGTCCGCGACAGTGGCACCAGCGGGCGGACCTTCAAATCGGCGCTGATCTTCGCCGTCGCCGACCCTAGCGAGAACATCCGCGAGAAGGCCCGCGAGGTGTTGGCCTGGGAGGACATTGAGGACGACGAGGAAACGAAGAAGCGAATCGACGAAGGTCAGTTGAACCTGCTGAAGCGCAACCTCAAGAACGCGCAGCGCGATCTCGACGAGGCGATCTTTCGGGCGTACAAGCATCTTTACCTGCTCGACAAGCAGAACAAGCTGCGGCATATCGACCTGGGCAACATCACATCCAGTTCCGCCGGAAGTCTGGTGGAGACGTATTTGCAGCGGCTCGGTTCGAGCGGTGGGCTGGACGAAATCGTCGAGTCAGTGCCTGCCCGCAAGCTGCCCGCCTATTGGCCGGCGTCGCTCAACGAGTGGTCGACCAAGGCGGTGCGAGATGCGTTTTATTCGTCGCCATTGTTGCCGCGACTCCTTAACCCCGAGCAGATCAAACGCACGATTGCCGATGGCGTGACCCAGGGCCTGATCGGCTATGCGACCAAGGACGCCGCCGGGCGGCTAAAGCTGGAACGGTTGAAGGAGAGCCTGTTCGACGCCGACGTGGAAATCTCTGACGATGTGTTCATCCTGAAGCCCGACGAAGCCCAGAAGCTCCGCGAGCCGCCGTATGTGGCTCAATTGGTTGTGCGGCCGGAGCATGTCGTGGTGAAGGTCGGCGATCAGGCTTCGTTCACCTGCACGGCCATCGATCAGTACGATCAGCCGATTGCGACCGGAGCGGTTGCCTGGACGGCCACGGGTGGGTCGATTGACGCCAGCGGTCTGTTTACCGCCGCCGACCACGGAGGAGCGTTCACGGTCAAGGCGACCGCAGCTGGCCACGAAGCGTTGGCCGAGGTGCGGATCACCACCAAAGACGAACAACCGCCGCCGCCACCGCCGCCCGGCGAGCGTTACATTCGCTGGCGCGGCACGGTCCCGCCGCAGAAGTGGATGAACTTCTACACCAAGGTGCTCAGCAAGTACGCAACGACGCCGGACCTGAAATTGGAGGTCAGCTTCGAGGTCAAAGTGGACCGCGAACAGGCCGACGCCAAAGCGAATGAGACGAAGTCCGCCCTGCGGGAGTTGGGGCTGGATGATGAGGTTGGGACGAGTTGAATCAACCAGTACGCAACGAAATGAGACGTTCGACCTGAAAAAATATTCTCCAAAATTGTTCTCGGTTACGGCCCATGAAGACCCCCAAGCACTCGCTCCGCAAGATCGTCACCTTCCTCAACAATCCCGAAGAGGAAGGCGGGTTCTGGCTGCCGAACATTCAGCGTCCGTTCGTCTGGAGCGAGGAACAGATTTGTCGCCTGTTCGATTCAATCCTGCGGGAGTACCCGATCAGCACGTTGTTGATCTGGAAAACGCGGAGTCCGATTAGGCGACGCAAGTTCATCGACAACTTCCACCGTGGCTTGCTGACGCGGCTAACGGACTTCTACGTTCCCGAGGACGACAAGAAGAAATGTCTGGTGCTCGACGGGCAGCAGCGGCTGCAAAGCTTGTATATCGGCCTGTGCGGTAGCTACGAAGGCCGCGAACTGCACATCGATATTCTCAGCGGCGAGGTAGCTGCCCCCGACGATGTGAAGTACAAGTTTGGCTTCTTGGACGGCGCTACGGCCCAGTTTCCGTGGATCAAGTTCAAGGATTTGGTTTTCAGTCCAAAGACCTCCCTGGTGCTCGCCCAGCAGATCATTCGCGGTGCGGGGCGCGAACTCACCGAGGATGAACAGAATAAGGTGTCGGAGCACGTCGCCCTGATCTTCAAAACGTTCCATTCCGACGATGGCATCGCGTACCAGGAATTGGACAGCATCGAGAACAAGGATTTGTATTCCGAAGAAGATGTGGTCGAGGTCTTCATCCGTGCAAATTCTGGCGGGACGCGACTGGGAAAGTCAGATCTGCTGTTTTCTCTTCTGACCTCTAGCTGGGATCACGCCGACGAGGAGATGGAGGATCTGCTATCCCAGTTGAACCAGCATGGCTTCTCGTTCCCGCGCGACTTTGTTCTGAAAACGTGCCTCACGCTCCTTGGTCAAGGGGCTAGGTATGAGGTGAATAAGTTCCGCAAGCCTGGTGTCAGAGACGAGATCGAGGACAAGTGGGATGACATCTCCAAGGCCATCCGTGATGTGATTGACTTCGTGCGCGGCAAGACATTCATCCGGTGCGACAAGGCGATGCCGTCGAACCTGGTCCTGATCCCGTTGATCTATGTGCGTTATCACTTCCCGCAGGCCTGGAAACAGGCGAGGGAAGTGGATCGATTCCTCTTGCGTTCGTTGTTGGCTGGGGCCTTCAGCGGCACACCAGATCAGTTGATCGATGATCTCGTTGCCAAAATCAAACAACTGGGTGGTTTCGACATCGATGAACTATTCGACGTCATTCGTTCCAAAGGGCGAAGCCTTGAGTTGACCGAGGATCGGTTCTGGCAAATGGGATACGGGTCAGACACCGTGCATCTGCTGTTCAACCTCTGGTATCGAGACTTCAACTACACCCCCGCCTACGAGAACAATTTGCCGCAGGTGGACCATATCTTCCCGCAGAGCGCCCTCCGCAAGGTGAAGGAAGTCAACCCGCGAACTGGGCGGAAAGACCTGACGAAGTACAGAGATGCGGAACGCAATCAGCTCGCAAATTGCATGTTGTTAACCCAGCAAGAGAACGGAGCTGGCGGCAAGAGCGACACACCCCCGATCCAGTGGTTCGCCGGCAAAGATCGGGCATACCTCGAAATGCACATGATTCCGTCGGACCCGGACCTATGGAAGATGGAGCGGTTCGAGGACTTCGTGGTCGAGCGGAAAAAGCTTATCCGACAACAGTTTGCGTATTTACTCTCGACGCCCGCAAGATCATCGGGAGAATGAGTTTGATCGGCGCGTGTTGTTTCGATAAGGGTTCCTTTCGGGGAGCTTGGCTCCACTCGCCGCGAACCCCTCGCGGTCAAGCTTATTCACCCTCGCGCCTTGTGCTCCAGCCTTCGCGGCTTGGAGGAGGCTGCTATCTACTCGGGCCTGTGATGGTTCGCCG
>Ga0182737_1001065_pt1 | contig 29691 bp, 30 predicted proteins | sample eDN5th30CBELigOP_FD_128878 | JGI IMG/M metagenome (GOLD analysis project Ga0182737, IMG submission 128878) | Enriched Organic Plus compost microbial communities from Emeryville, California, USA - eDNA 5th pass 30_C BE-Lig OP (version 2) (version 2) ... | reverse complement strand
GGGTTCCCGCAAAAACGGCCAGAGAAAGCTCCGGCGCAGTTCTGGAAACTGGCTGAGGCCGTAATAGATGATGTAGAGTTGCACGAGCAGCGGGGTGCCGCGCAGCACAAAGATATAACCTCGTGCAATGAGGTCCAGTATCAGATTGCTCGACAGACGCATCGTAGCCAGTATGGTGGCCAGTACAGCGCCGCTGATAACTGATAGCGCCATCAGTTGCAGCGCCAGCGGAATACCCCGGCATAGCTGAACGAAACTGTCGAACATGAACGGCAGGTCGAGAAAGCTCATACCGCCCTCCGGATACCGCGCATGGCGCGCTTTTCAGCATTCTTGAATAGCAAGCCCGATATGAATGTGATGACGAGATAAAGCAGCCCGGCGGTCAGAAAGAAGGTGAAAGGCTTGCGGGTTGATCCAGCGCCGATTTGCGCCTGACGCATCAGCTCAACCAGTCCGACGACCGAAATCAGTGCCGACTCTTTCAAGACGAGCTGCCAGACATTGCCGATGCCCGGAATGGCGAAGCGTGCCGCCTGCGGAACCATGATGCGGCGAAACAGCAGACGCGGTGGCATGCCATAGGCTTTGGCAGCCTCGATTTCGCCTTTGGGGAGCGCAAGCACTGCGCCGCGATAAACTTCGGCCTGATAAGCGCCCGAAACCACACCGATGGCCAGTGCACCGGTGATGAAGATTGGCGCACTGACGAAGCCTTGCCCGCCGAACAACGCTCCGATCTGGCTCAACACAGCGCTGCTGCCGAAATAGAACAGGTAAATGACCAGAAGATCGGGGATGCCGCGAAGCACTGTCGAATAGCCGTCAGCCGCAACTCTGAGAATGCGCTGTGATGAGAAAGAAGCGGCAGCGGCAATCATACCGAACACCGCACCTGCCGCAAAGCCGCAAAAGGCTACCGCGAGTGTCATGCCGGTGGCCCGGAGCATATCATAGCCCCAGCCGTCTTCGGCAAAACCCATCAAATCCAGATATGCGCTGACCGCACCCAACTGCCTAGTTCCCTTTTTATGTCCGGTGCTTTCACCGCGCCGGTACGTTTATGGGAGTGGTTTGACAGCGGGGCTCAATACAGTCAAATTCGAAATGAAGCCTCAAGCATAACCAAATATTATGGTGAAACATGAACCTGCGTCAGGTCGAAGCGTTCCGAACCGTCATGCTGACTGGAAAAATGACGGCTGCGGCGGAACTGATGTCGATCACCCAGCCCGCCGTGAGCCGCCTGATCCGCGACTTTGAGATCGACACGAAACTCAAGCTCTTCAACCGTCGCGGAAACCAGTTGATCCCTACGCAGGCGGCCATGACGCTGTTGCAGGAGGTAGAGCGGGCTTATGTCGGGCTCAATCGCATCCGGAGTTTCGCCGACGAGATCAGCCGTCAGAATGCGGGCATGCTGCGGATCGCGGCCATGCCTGCGCTTGCAAACGGGATCATGCCGCGCTTCCTTGCGCGTTTTCTCAAGGAGCGGCCCAATATCCACGCCTCTCTCAACGGTATTCCTTCGGCGATGGTTGTTGAGGCCGTCGCATCTGGTCAGGTCGATCTCGGATTTGCCGATGGTCCGCTCGACAGACCCGGTTTCAATATTGAAACCCGGGCGATACCGGCGGTTGTCGCTGTCCCGCTGGGGCATCGTCTCGCGGACTATCCTGTGGTTTCACCAGATGATCTCGCCGATGAACGTATGATCACGCTGGAGCCGGGGTCGCTGTTTGCCATGCGTGTGGAAGTTGCGCTTGCGCGCATTCCACGGTCGGCCACCATTGAGACTCGCTTGTCGCACACGGCGCTGACGCTCGTGGCCGAAGGTGTTGGCATAACGATCATCGATCCGTCGTCGGCAACGGATTTTCGCGGACGCGGCGTGGCGATCCGGCCTTTCACGAGCTTCATCGATGCTGGGTTTCTGGTCATTCGCCGCAGTAACGGCCCCGACAACAGTCTGGCTCAACTCTTCATAGACGAGTTCTGGGCCTATCATGAAACGCTGCTTGCGCAGCCATGAAGATAGGGGGCTTTGGGGGGCTCAATCCTGGTAGATGCGCTCCTCAAGGGGCGTTGATGCAATGATAGATTTCAGTCCGGCCAGCATGGCCTTTTCCGCCTTGTTGAGGTTGGCTTCAGGATTGTGGATCAGGAAAACATCGATGGCAGGCGGGTTGTCGTAAGGCGGCAGACGCCAGAGAAGACCGTCATCGATCTCGCGTCGCGCGACATGCAATGGGAGTGGGCCGATGCCAAGCCCGGTGATGATCATCCGGCGGACTTCTTCGAGGCTCGACGAGGTGCCGACCACATCCGGTGAAAGTCGCGCCTCACTGCGCAACAGGGCTACAGGTCGCAACGCGTCGGCAATATGATCGGTCTGGAACGAAACCGATGGGTCTCCCTTCAGATCTGCAAGGGTCAGTCCAGACTGGCCGAACATCCGGTGCCGAGGCCCGCAGAAAAACCCGAAGAACTCACGATAGACCATGGTGTAGTCAAGCGCGGGGTCGCGACTGCTGACCAGACCAAGGCCGAAGGAAGCGCGTTTCTCGCGCACAAGCCGAGCGACTTCTGTACTGGCGGATACATTGATCGTCAGCGTCGCTCGCGGATGCTGTTCATGAAACAGCGCGAGCGCCTGATCGAAGATCGGTGACACGATGTGGCTGGCGACAGAGATGGTGACATGGCCAGTCACATTGTCACCGACGCCGCGCACCAGTTGCGGTAGCTGTGAAATCGCGCCAAACACCTCGATACTTTGTTCGTAGAGCAGTTTGCCGACGTCCGTCAGCTCAAAATGGGTTGCGTCACGCTCCACCAGACGCTGGCCGATGCGGTCTTCCAATCGGCGCAACGCATTGCTTACACTCGGCTGTTTGAGGTTGAGGCGCTCTGCTGCGCGGGTGATGCTTTTGACCTCCGCAATTACCACAAAACTGCGCAGAAGATTCCAGTCCAAATCCCAGACAAGGCGTTCAGGGCGATGTAACGACATGGCATCATCCATTCATCAAATCTATGCAATCTATTCCTATTATCTATTTGCGAAATGCATCCATAAAAGCAATCATGAATATTGGAAGGCATCAAAAAGCCTCAAGAAAAACAAACAAAGGGAAGTCGGGAACAGCATGTTTAACAAATTCACGGGTTTCATTGCCGCGGCCGCGATTGCAGCCACCGCAGTCTTTGCGGTTGCACCTGCACAGGCGGATGATCTTGAAAAAATCAAGGCCGCGGGCGAGCTGAAGATCGCCATGAGCGGCCAGTACCCGCCGTTCAATTTCGTCAATGAGAAGAACGAAGTCGTGGGCTTCGACGCTTCCATCGGTTCGGCGATTGCCGAGCGCATGCAGCTCAAGCCACAGCTTATCACCACCGCATGGGACGGTATCGTCGCCGGTCTTCGAGCTGGCAAGTTCGACACGGTGGTTGGCTCCATGACGATCACGCCGGAACGCGAAAAGGCCGTGGATTTTGTTGGGCCGTATTATCATGCAGGTCGTGCGGTTTTCGTGAAGGAGGACTCTGCTGTTCAAAAGCTCGACGATCTCAAGGGCAAGACGCTGGGCGTAACGCTTGGTGAAACCCATGAGAAGTGGGCCCGTGAACAGGGTGGCTGGACCATTCGCACCTATAAGGGCCTGCCGGAACTGATGCTCGAACTGAATTCGGGTCGTGTCGACGCTATTGTTGTCGATAATATCCCGGTCATGGTGGCGATCAAGGAAACAGGACAGAAGGTCCGCAGGCTCGATACGCCCGATATCGAAGGCGGCAGCGTTGCCATTGGCATTGCCATCCGCAAGAACAATCCGGAGCTGAAGGCAGCCATGCAGAAGGCGCTAGACGAGATCATGGCCGACGGCACCTACGAGAAGATCTCGATGCAATGGGTTGGCAGCGATATCCGCTGATGCGTCATCCCGGCCCGGCATATGTCCGGGCCGGTTGAGAACCGATTGACCGGAGTTTTCCGATGGATTTTGCGTTGATGCAGCGCGTCCTCCCGTTCTTTCTGGAGGCGGCATGGGTAACTGTGCAAATTTCCGCGCTGGCCCTGATCTTGGGTCTTGTGGTGGCTGCAATACTCGTGGCGGGCCGCCTGTCCCGCTCACCCATTCTGCGAGGACTGGCGGCGGCCTATGTCAGCGTTTTTCGCGGCACGCCCTGCCTTGTACAGCTCTTCATTCTCTATTTCGGCGGCCCGCAGATCGGCATCAATCTGGAACCGTTTGCCGCTGGTGTCATCGGGCTGGGACTGAATATCGGCGCATACATGTCGGAATCGATCCGTGGCGCGATCCAGAGCGTTGATCGCGGGCAGAGCGAAGCGGCGCGCTCCATCGGCTTCGGGCGCGGCCAGACCATGCGGTTCGTCGTGCTGCCGCAGGCGGCTCGCCTGATGATCCGTCCGCTTGGCGTCAACGCTATTGCCCTTTTGAAAGGTTCAGCGCTGGTCTCCACTATTTCGGTGGTTGAGCTGACCTATACGGCGCAGCGTTTCATCGGTTCCACCTACAAACCGTTCGAGATTTTCGGCGTTGCAGCCGTTCTCTACATGATCATCATCTATATCGTGGCGCGCGGGGTCGATCTTCTCGACAAGCGCTTCGCGGCGCAGTGAGGGAGGACTGGATGCAAGCTCTCGACTTCAGCATCGTCGCTCCCTATACGAATCTGCTCCTGACCGGACTGTGGTGGACGCTGGTTCTGACCGTAGCGTCGGCTTTCCTCAGCTTCGTGCTCGGCATCGTCTTTGCGCTGGTGGTGCTCTACGCGCCTAAGATTCTCGCATGGCCGGTGCGGTTCTTCATGTGGCTGTTCATGGGAACGCCGCTTCTGTTGCAGCTGTTCCTGATCTATTTCGGGCTGGTTCAGATCGGTATCGATATTCCGGCACTTGGCGCGGGCATCATCGGTCTCAGCCTGCACTTTGCCGTCTATAATGCCGATATCATCCGTGCGGGTATCGTGGCGGTCGATCCGGGTCAGATGGAAGGCGCGCGTTCTATCGGCTTCAGCCATGGTCAGGCTTTGCGCTACATCGTCATCCCGCAGGCGGTGCGCAATACGATCCCGCCCATCGGCAACAATATGATCGTTCTTTTGAAGGATACGTCGCTGGTTTCGATCATCGGCATTGCGGAACTGGTGCACAGCGCACAGCTTGCCATCAGCGAAACCTTCAGCCCGTTCGAGTTCTACATCACCATCGCCGCCATCTACTACGTGGTCAATCTGGTTCTGGAAGCCAGCCTGCGGCGCATTGAAAGAAAAGTGGAGGTCACGCGATGAGCAGCCCCAAAACTGCAAAACCGATGGTCGAAGTGAAGGATGCCCGCAAAGCCTATGGCGCGCTGGAAGTGTTGAAAGGCATCGACCTTTCCGTGGCGCGCGGCCAGATCGTGGCAATCATAGGCCCCAGCGGTTCCGGCAAAAGCACGCTTCTGCGTTCGATCAATCATCTGGAAACACTGAATGGCGGTGAAGTCTGGCTTGACGGCGTGCAGGTCAATCAACCTCTGACTGGACAGGCCTTTGAAAAGCACATCAATGCGGTGCGCCAGCAGATGGGCATGGTGTTCCAGCACTTCAACCTGTTTCCACATCTGACAGTGCTGGAAAACATCACGCTCGGACCGATCAAGCTCAAAGGCATGGGCAAGGACGCGGCACGCACGCTGGCGCTGGAGCTTCTTTCAAAGGTAGGCCTTGCCGACAAGATCGACGTCTATCCCTCGCGCCTGTCAGGCGGTCAGAAGCAGCGTGTGGCCATTGCGCGTGCGCTCGCCATGCAGCCGAAGGTGATGCTGTTCGACGAGGCGACTTCGGCGCTCGATCCCGAGCTGGTGGACGAAGTCAATGCCGTCATGAAGCAGCTTGCCGCCGAACATATGACGATGCTGATCGTTACGCACGAGATGCGTTTTGCGGGCGAAGTGGCTGACCGCATCCTGTTCATGGATGGCGGCGTGGTGGTGGAAGAGGGACCGCCGGATCAGATTTTGAGCAATCCGGTGCAGGAGCGTACGCGCTCCTTCCTCAAGAAATATCTGGCTGCGTGAGGTATCGGAATGAACGAGAGAAACGTCAATGAGTTTGCCGATTTTGGGGAGTTTCCCGATTTCGGGCTGACCCCGGCGCAGCGGCGCGAAGCAGTCCTTGGCCATTATTATGAATATCCCGGCATGGACGGGCCGCGTGGCGAAATCTGGTGCTACACCGATGCCTATTCCTATCTTCCGGGCGCGACTGTCAATCTTCAGGTGAGCGCGACCGCCTCGCGTTTCGATATCGAGATCTTACGGGATGGAGCGGTGGAAACGCCGGTTTTCTCCAAGCGCGGGATCGACTGCAAATGGCAGGAAACGCCAGCGCAATGTTCGGTTGCCGGTTGCGGCTGGGAGACGACATTCGCCTTCAAGACGGATGAGAACTGGCCTTCCGGCGCTTATCGCATCACCTTGAAGGCGCATGGCAATGATGGCCAGCCGATCCATTGCCATCACCTTTTCATTCTGCGTCCGGCGGCGGGGCGCAAGCCCGGACGTATCCTGCAGGTCGCCGCGACCGGCACCTGGACAGCCTATAATACCTGGGGCGGTTCCAACCATTATCAGGGCATTACCGGGCCGAATGGCGATCAATATGCGACGACGGTAAGCATCGAGCGTCCGTTCTGCCGTGGCTTTGTTGTCCTGCCATCCGATGCGCCTCGCGTGCCGCTTGAATTTGTAACGCCGCCTGCCGCCCCTCCACGCTATCCGCATATGGAATGGGCCTTTGCCAATGGCTATTCCAGGAAATATGCCTCATCCGGCTGGGCCAGCTATGACAGTCTGTTTTTCCGCTGGGCTGAACGGGAAGGCTTTGCGATTGATCTCGCCAGCCAGCATGAGCTGCATTTTTCGCCGGAAATCCTCGACGGTTATGATTGCGTGGCCTTTGTCGGTCACGACGAATACTGGACATGGGAAATGCGCGATGCCGTCGATCATTATGTCGATGGCGGCGGCCGTGCGGCCCGTTTTGCGGGCAACTTCATGTGGCAGACGCGGCTTGAGGACAACGGCAAGCGCCAGACCTGCTATAAATATCGCGCCCGCGCCGAAGACCCGGTCTATCGCTCCGCCGATCCACGACGCACCAGCGGTTGCTGGGAAGCGACGGAAGCCGGACGGCCTGCTGCCGAAACCTTCGGCCTCAATGCGCTGCGCGGGCTTTATGTCGGCTGGGGTGGTTGCGCTCCACGTGGCGTGCGCGGTTTTCCGGTCTATCGCCCGGAACATTGGGCCTTTGCGGGAACCGGCATCTATTACGGTGATCTCCTGGGCGCTGACGGTCACGCCTTCGGCTATGAGGTCGACGGGCTCGATTATGTGATCCGGGGCGGTCTGCCTGAACCGGAGGAGGGTAGCGGCGCTCCTGATGGATTACAGATATTGGCGCTCGGCATGTCGTCTCTCAAGGAGGAGAGCGCGGATATTCCAGCCGACGACCAGTTCCTCTCCGATGCCGATGCCAAATTCGTGGCCGATACGCTGATCGGCGACAATGGCGATACAGCCGTCGAACGTATCAAGCGCGGCTGCGGCATGATCGTCAATTTCCCGCGCGGCAAGGGCGAGGTTTTCCACGCCGGAAGCTGCGAGTGGGTCGCGGCTCTCAAACGTGGCGACCGCATGGTCCAGCGTGTGACCGCCAATGTTCTCAACCAATATCTCAAGCGCTGACAGAGTAACGCCATGCTCAACACAAAAGCACAGAACGAACGCCCGGCATCGCATCTTTTCTACCAGTCGCGCCTGCGCAGGCCGCTGGTGGATCGTGCCGAAGGTATCTATATCTGGGATCAGGACGGACGCCGGGTCATCGACGGCTCTAGCGGCGCGATGGTGGTCAATATCGGCCACGGCAATCGCAATGTGCTCGACGCCATGAAAGAGCAGATGGATCGCGTCACCTTCGCTTATCGTCTCCATTTCGAAAACGAGCCGGCGGAGGATCTGGCGCGCATGGCCGCCGAACGTATGCCGGAAGGTCTGGACAAGATTTTCTTTGTTTCCGGTGGTTCGGAAGCGGTGGAATCCTGCATCAAACTTGCCCGCCAATGGGCGGTTGCGACCGGGCAGGGCACGCGCTGGAAAGTAATTTCGCGTTTTCCGTCTTATCACGGCGGCACGCTTGGCGCTCTGGCTGTCACTGGCTACGCGGCTCTGAGCGAGCCTTTCGCACCTATCATGCGCGAAATGCCGAAAGTCCCGGCACCGACCGCCTATCTCGACCGGGACAATCTTACGATGGAACAGCGCGGCCAGAAATATGCCGATATGCTGGAGGAAAAGATTCAGGAAGAAGGCCCTGAAAGCGTACTCGCCTTCATCATGGAGCCAATCGGTGGCGCATCCACCGGCGCGCTGGTTGCGCCCGACAGCTATTATCCGCGCATCCGCGAAATCTGCGACCGTTATGGCATCCTGCTGATCCATGACGAGGTGATGAGCGGCGCCGGGCGTACAGGCAAGTTTCTCGGCGGCGATCACTGGAACTGCAAGCCTGATCTGATCGCGCTTTCCAAGGGCTTTGCCTCCGGCTATTGCCCACTGGGCGCAATGGCAGCGCCCGGGCGTATCGTGCAGCCGGTTCTGGATGCGGGCGGGTTCCTGCATGGCTTCACCTATGCCGGCAATCCTTTGGCCTGCGCGGCAGGCAAGGCGGTGTTGCAGGAAATTGATCGTCTTGATCTGGTCGGCAATGCCGCCCGCATGGGCGATGCGCTGAAGGGTGAGCTGGAAGGGCTTGCAAAACGCTTTCCCTTCATCGGCGATGTGCGCGGCAAGGGGTTGTTGCTGGCAGCCGAATTCGTGTCCGATCCCGAGACCATGAAGCCGTTGCCGAAGGAACTGAACGCCCATCAGCGCATGGTCGATCTCGCCTATGAGCGCGGATTGATCATCTATTCGCGCCGCACGCGCGGCGGTGTTGAAGGCGATCACTTTCTCGTCTGTCCGCCGATGATCGTGAGCCGCGAACAGGTTGGCGAGATCACCGCGATCCTCGGCGATACGCTGGAGGTTCTGGCGCGTGAACTCAAGCTGCCCGTGAACGCATAAGGAAACCGGATCATGACCGACAAGAAGAAGATGCGTCGCAAGGTGATCATCACCTGCGCAGTGACGGGCTCCGTCCATACACCCTCCATGTCACCGCATCTGCCGGTGACGCCGGACGAGATTGCAAGCGAAGCCATCGCTGCGGCGGAAGCGGGCGCATCCATCCTGCATCTCCATGCCCGCGATCCGCGTGACGGCAGACCGTCCGCCAATCCGGACCTGTTCATGCAGTTCCTGCCGCGTATCAAGCAGTCGACCGCGGCGGTGGTGAATATTTCCACCGGCGGCTCGTCATTGATGACGCTGGATGACCGTCTGGCTGCGCCGCTCAAGGCGCAACCGGAAATGTGTTCGCTCAATATGGGCTCGATGAATTTCGCGCTGTTCCCGGCACTCGACAAGCCGCGTGAATGGAAACACACGTGGGAGCCGGAACTGCTGGAGGCTACCCGTCATTCGATCTTCAAGAACACTTTCGCGGATATGGAAGGCATTCTGACCAGCCTGGGACAAGGCTGCGGCACGCGCTTCGAGTTCGAATGCTACGATGTCGGCCATCTCTATTCGCTGGCGCATTTCCGCGACCGGGGGCTGGTGTCGGGCCATCTGTTCATCCAGTTCGTCTTCGGCGTTCTGGGTGGTATCGGGGCCGATCCGGATAATCTCATGCATATGAAGCGCATCGCCGACAAGCTGTTCGGGGACGACTATTCCTTCTCGGTTCTGGCGGCAGGGCGACACCAGATTCCGATGATTACCATGGCAGCGGCCATGGGCGGCAATGTGCGTGTCGGTCTGGAAGACAGCCTCTATGACGGGCGGGGAAAACTGGCCAAGAGCAATGCCGATCAGGTGCGGCGCATTCGTAGCATCCTTGACGGCTTGTCGCTGGAAGTTGCCACACCCGACGAGGCGCGCGATTATCTGGGCCTTAAGGGTGGAGATAGGGTGGCGTTCTGATGCCGAAGATCGTGTTGGACAACAAGGCATGCGTCGTGGTGCGGCTCGGAGAGCTTGCCGATGCCGAACAGATTCACGCAGCAATCTGCACGATGGGGGCGGGACTTGGCGCTACAGACAAAATCTCCAGCACGGTTGAGGATTTCCGTCGTTACGGTTTCGGCCCTCATGCGGCTTTTACCAGCCTGATCGCTGAGGTGGACGATACGTTTGCCGGGTTGGCTCTGTTCTTCCCGATCTTCTCGACATGGTACGGCAAACCCGGTGTCTACGTGCAGGACCTCTATGTCGATGAAGCCTTTCGCGGCAAGGGGATAGGCGAGGTGCTTTTGCGCCATGTCGCCTCCTGGTCGATGGCGCGGGGCGGCGTCTATCTGCGGCTGGCCGTGGACCGGGACAATGTCGCAGCGCAAAGATTTTATGACCGGTTGGGTATCGGCTGGATCGAAGCTGACCGCGATCATGGTGCTTATGGCGATGATTTCGCCCGCTTGGCACGTATCAATCAAATCAGGGAGCAGTCATGAAAGCCTTTTACGCTGTCGAGCAAAAGCGTCACGACCCGAAAGCCTTTCTTTCCAGCGGTGCGCCGCAGCCTAACCCCGAACAGCCTGAGCGTGCCGAGCGCCTGCTCGCGGGCGCGAAGGCAGCAGGCTGTGAGATTATCCGTCCGCAAAATCATGGCCTTGGCCCGATTGCAGCCGTGCATACGCCGGAATATCTGGAATTCCTCCAGCACATCTATGCCCGCTGGCGGCGTATTGATGAGGCTTCGGAAGAAGTGATCCCGAACATTCATCCGCTGGCGCGTGACGGCCGTTATCCGGCATCCGCCGTAGGACAGGTCGGCTATCACATGGCCGATACGGCTTGCCCGATTGCTGAACATACGTGGGAAAGCCTGTGCTGGAGCGCGTGGAGCGCGGTCGATGCCGCCGATGCGGTGCTTGCAGGCGAGGTCGCGGCATATGCGCTCTGTCGTCCTCCGGGGCATCATGCATTTGCCGATGTGGCGGGCGGCTTCTGCTTCGTCAACAATTCGGCGGTTGCAGCCCAGCGCCTGCGCTCGAAAGCCGAGCGCGTGGCGATCCTCGACGTGGATCTTCATCACGGCAACGGGACGCAAGGCATATTCTATGCCCGCCCCGACGTACTGACCGTCTCGATCCATGCCGATCCGGTGCGCTTCTATCCCTTTTTCTGGGGGCATGCCGATGAACGCGGCGAGGGCGCGGGACTGGGCTACAATCTCAACCTACCGCTGCTGCGCAAATCCGGCGATGCCGAATTCCTTGCGTCACTTGATACGGCCTTCCGCCGTATTGAAGCCTTCGCACCGGATGCGCTGGTGATAGCGCTTGGCCTCGATCCTTTCGAGGGCGACCCGTTCGGCGGATTGTCGGTCACCACTGGTGGTTTCGGACGCATTGCCGAAGCAATTGCGAAGCTTCGCCTGCCAACTGTCATCGTGCAGGAAGGCGGATATCTGTGCGATGCGCTGGGCGATAACCTGACGACGTTCCTCGGCGGCTATCAATCGGTGGCGCGATGAGTGGTCTTGTTACTTTTGTTGGTGTCGCGCATCCGTGGATGTGTGATGTCATGGGGCACATGAATGTCCGGCACTATGCCGGGATGTTCGATGATGCGAGCTTTCAGCTCCTGGGTCACATTGCCGGGAAAATCCCGGATGAGAGTTTCGGTTGGGCGGACGTGCACTCGACAACCGAATACAAGCAGGAAGTACCGGCCGGAGACCTGCTGACGATCCGCTCACAGGTGTTGAAGGTTGGGCGCTCATCAATCACCTTTCGTCAGATCATGGCTGGTTCGCTCGATGGAGAACTGCGTGCCATCAATGAGACAACGTCTGTCTGTTTTGACAAGATTGCTCGGCACTCACTCGAACTTGAGCCAACAATGCGAAAGCGAGCGGAAAAGCTCATGTAGGGCCACAATCTGATCGGGTAGCAGCAGGACTGATCTGCTGCCGAATGGCAGCTAACTCCGTTTATAACGCATAAGCGAACGGTCAGCGTCCGGCCCCATAACAGACGTTTAGCCTAAATCCGTTGTTAAGCAATTCAGACAGATAGCATGCGTAATTTTAGGATCGCAGGTTCTTATCTTTCAAGGCGAGTAGATGAAATCGGTCGCTGGCTTTCTGATGAAGTCCGTGGTCTGAGAACCAATCCTCGCTTTGAAGAAATGGAAGTAAACCTGATACAAGCACAAGCGCTGACTGAAAACTCTACTTCACACACTCTCTTGCAAAAACGCGGTATGCGCCAAACTGACAAGTAGTCAGCATCCATTAGCGAAAGCCGGAGGGCAAGCCCATGCCGGATTTGATGTCGTGGGCGAAACGGGGGCAAAGATCAGGTTCGCTGTCGAGCATGTCTTTGCCACGCAGAAGAACAAGATGAAGCTCTGCATCAGGACGATCGGCACCAACAAAGCGACGGTGAATATGGCATCGCCAATATCGCTTACAACATGCTCCGATACGTCTTTCATGAGTTCAAAGCATCAAGCTACCGCTGCAGCCTCCCGTTTGATAACCGTCAAGATCCCTTCCGACTGGATTGCATGAAGCGTATCACGCAGAGATGAACCGAACGCGCCATCTGTCAGTGCTTCGGGAAGGACGTCCGGGCACACAGAGGCAACCGCACGGATTATCTCCTCCGACGCATCGATATCTTTCAATTCGTTCAAAAGCTCAGTCGCTTTGGGATCATTCAACGAAACTGGGTGGCCTTCGTTCCCCTTTCGAGCCAGATAGGCAAGCCACGCAGCGAGAGCAAAGACAAAGGCTCTGTGCGGTTTGCCGGATGTCAGTGCTTCCAGGGCTGGGGTAGTGATGCGTTGGGGGAGCTTCAGTGTTCCATCCATTGCAATCTGTGCGGTGGAATGGGCGATAGCCGGGTTGGCGAACCGCTCAGCGAGGGCGACGGCATAGGCGTTGAGATCGATGGACAGTCCTTCTACAGTTGCCGCAGCGGCAGCAAGGTGACGACGGACGAGTGCAGCATGATCGGGGTCGGCCATCACGTCTCGGACAAAGCTTTTACCCGAGAGCTGCCCGCTATAGGCGAGCATTGAATGTGCCCCGTTCAGCATTCGCAGTTTCATGTTTTCATATGGGGTGACATCGTCGACGAAGAGGGCGCCAGCACATTCCCATTCCGGCCGTCCTGCGCAGAATTTATCCTCGATCACCCATTGGCTGAAGGGTTCGGTTTCAACAGCGGCCTGATCTTCTCGTCCCGTCAATTCAGCAGCTAGTTTGGCAGTGAGGGCATTTGAGGCTGGCGTGATCCGATCCACCATCGTTGAAGGGAAACTGACGTTGTTCGCAATCCAGCGAGACAGCTGCTCGCCACGAGTTTCCCGGGCAAAGACCAATGCAGCGTTCCGTAACTTCTGACCATTATTGGAGAGATTATCGCAACTGAGCACGGTGAACGGTGACAATCCACCGGCCATACGGCGGGAAAGTGCCGCCACGATAAGGCCAATCACGCTGGTCGGCCTCTCAGGATTGGAGAGGTCGGCGGCGATCGCTTGATGCTCACGATCCAGCGTACCGTCACTGGTGATACCATATCCTTTTTCCGTCACGGTCAGACTGACAATACGGCAACCGGGAGATGTCATCGCATCCAGTGTATCATGGCTAACCGTTGGGCCGGATAGTACCCGGTCCAGCGCTCCAATCACATGCGCTTCTGTGATGGGGCCGCGTGTGATCAATGTATAGTGGCAGTCTTGTGGATTCAGGCTGTCGGCAACGGTGGTTCCGCGCAGCGATGTCCCTGTCACCCGCCAATCGCCCCCCCTTTGTGCCAACACGGTGTCGGTATAGGACAAGAGGTGCGCGCGAGCGAAATTGCCGAGACCAAGATGAACGATACCGACTCCATGATCTTCCGGAGTATAAGCGGGCCAACTGGCCGCTGCTGCATAGTTCGCCGCTGCTGAAAGCCGTATCACTTGCCGATCCTGACGTCTGGATGGGACAGGGCGGTCATGATTCCGCGCAATTCGGCCAGGCCTTTCAAGCGCCCGATGGATGGATACCCCGGCTGAGCGCGTCGGTTCAGATCATCGAGAATATCCTGACCGTGATCAGGGCGCATAGGAATGCGCCAGTCGGCACGACCTTCAGATTTGCGGCGGTTTTCCTCTGACAGAATGGCTGCAATCATTGCCACCATATCCGTATGGCCTTCAAGATGAGCAGCCTCATGGAATGATCCACCGAGATGGCGTTCTTCAAGTGCGACATTGCGCAAATGCAGGAAATGCACACGATCACCCAGGCGTTTCATCATGCCCGGCAAATCATTATCGGAGCGCGCGCCAAGCGACCCGGTGCAAAGAGTGATACCGTTTGCCGGAATATTTACTGCATCCATGATGGCTTTATAATCGGCTTCAGTGGACATGATGCGCGGCAGTCCGAGAAGCGGGAACGGCGGATCGTCCGGATGACAGCAGAGACGCACGCCAAGCTCTTCCGCAAGCGGACTTACCTCTGTCAGAAAATCGATTAAATGGTTTCGCAGGCGCTCCGGCGAAATATTGTCATAATGGGCGAGATGCATCTTCACATCATCCATCGACATGCGTTCGGCAGCACCGGGCAGACCAAAAACGACATTGCCGGAAAGTTCAAACCGCCGCTCCTCCGACATTTCCGCAAAACGTCTGCGCGCAGCTTCGATCAGTTCAGGCTGATAGCTGTCCGATGCGCCTTTGCGTTCGAGCAGAAACAGATCGAAGACGGCAAAATCGAGGGCGTCGTAGCGCATACACGTCGCCCCGTTTGCCAGCCGGTAGGCAAGGTCGGTACGTGTCCAGTCGAGGATGGGCATGAAATTATAACAGATGATCTCGATGCCTGCGTCACGCAGGTTGCGCATCGATGTCTTCCAGTTCGAGATATGAGTTTTCCAGTCGCCCGTCTGGCGTTTTATATCTTCTGAAACGGGAAGGCTTTCCACGACTTCCCATTTCAGTCCGGAAGGGGCACCATTCTTCATCCGGGCGATTTCGGCCTGCCGTTTTTCGATTTCGGCTGGCGACCAGACCGCGCCGGTCGCCACATGATGCAGGGCGGTGACAACGCCTTCTACCCCCGCTTGCAGCATATCATCGATGGACACGAGGTCCTTGGGGCCAAACCAACGCCAGGTCTGTCTCATTTAATTGTCTTTCTATTTCCAGTGCTAAGCTAACGCGTCAGCGAAACTAATCTGAACCTTGACGGACCGGGAACGATCCATAGCCGCCTGAAAGGCAGACAAGGCTTCGGTCAAGGGAAGGGTAGCCGTGATGATCGGCTGGGGGGCGATAGTCTTCGATCCAATAAGACGTACGGCCTCGGCAAACTCTGTATCGAACCGCTGTGAACCGACGAACTGGATTTCTTTGCCCACCATGACGTTGAGAGGCAGAACAGTCGGTCCGGAGACTCCAACCTGCACAAGCGTACCGAGCGGTCGTAGGCAGGAAATTGCGTCGCTAATGGCAGGTGCCGCAGCCGAGCATTCAAATACCAGATCGACCTTGCCCTTGCCTTCCTGCCACCGCATGAGCCCTGTTGGGTTAGTCGCAATATTGACCGTATGGTCTGCCCCCATGCGCGTGGCGATTGCCAGGGTGGCGTCCTGAATGTCGGTCACGATGATTTCGGAAGCGCCACGTTGTCGCGCAACCGCCACGCAAAGTGCGCCGATCGGACCCGCGCCTGTTACCATGACGATCTTGCCGGCTAGGCTGCCTGCAATCGCTTCGCCACGATTGGCCGCGTGAAGGCAGACTGCCAGCGGTTCAGAACAGGCAGCGGCTCCCGGATCGGTTCCGTCCGGGACAGGCAAGCATTGGTCAGCCGCAATTACAATCCTGTCGCGGAACATGCCCTGTTCGTGCGGAAGATACATTGCCGAACCCTTGAAGCGCATCGCACTGCAATGGCGTGGCAGGCCCTGCTGGCAGAAACTGCAGGTGTCGCAAGGTTGTGAAGGATTCATCGCAACGAGCTGCCCCGGCATCAGCCCTGTCACTCCCTCGCCAAGGGCCGTGATGCGCCCCGAAGCCTCGTGGCCGAGGATGATCGGTTCCTGGACCCGGATGGTGCCAATGCCGCCTTCCAGCCAATAATGCAGATCCGATCCACAGATTCCGCCTGCTTCGACCGTGACCAGCACTTCGCCCGGCCCCGGTGTTCCGACAGGCCGGGCCTCGATCCTCAGATCGTCCTGTGCGTGAAGGCAGATCACGCGCGTGTTCGACAATTCGGTCATTTCCGCCTCACGGCATCAGTGTGTTGGGCAGCCAAGTCGCCAGAGGCGGCATGTAGCTGACCATCAGAAGGACAATCAGATTGGTGAGGATATAGGGAATAATTGCCCTGATCACCGGCGAGAGGGGGAGCCGTGCAATATTAGACGCGACAAACAGGCAAACGCCGACCGGTGGCGTCGTCAGGCCGATCATCAGGTTCAGGACTGCAAAACAGGCAAAATGAATGGGGTCTATACCGACCGCCAAGGCCAGAGCCTGCAGAGGCACGAACAGAATGATCAGGGCTGCAATCGTCTCCATGAACATGCCGACGAACAGAAGCAGGATGTTAATCAGCAGGATAACGAGGAACTTGTTGTCGGTGATGGAGAGAACCGCATTCGCCAGTGTCTGTGGGATACGTTCCGCGACGAGAATCCAGCCGAACACATTGGCAGTGCCCACCAATACGAGAATGCCAGCCGAACTGATCGCACTATCGATGATGATTTTCGGAATCCGGCTTACCGGCAGTTCTCTGTAAACGAACAGCCCCACCACCGCGGCGTAAAGGCATGCAACCACTGCGGTTTCGGTCGGCGTCGTGATGCCGACCAGCAGGCCACCCACGATCAGTGCGGTCATTGCAATAGCCCAGATCGCGCCGGTAAACGACGACAGTAGTTCTCGGGTGCCCTTCCAGTCCTCGCGGGGGAAGTTTTTCTTCTTAGCGATGAAATAGGTCGTTACCATCATGGCAAAACCCATCAGAAGGCCGGGTACCGCACCTGCCAGAAACAGCTTGCCAACTGAAAGGCCGGAGAGCGATCCGACGATAATCATTGGCACGCTTGGCGGGATCATCGGGCCGACGGTCGATGAGGCGGCCGTGACAGCTGCAGAGAAATCCGCTGGATAACCGACCTTTTTCATGCCGGGGATCATCATGCCTCCAACGGACGCCACATCGGCGACTGCGGTTCCTGAAATACCGCCAAAGAGCATGGAGGCTGCAATGTTGGCCTGTGCCAGCCCGCCGCGCATCCAGCCCACAAGGGCATTTGCAAAGCGAATAATCCGCTCGGTAATGCCGCCGGAATTCATCAAGTTTCCAGCTAGAATGAACCCCGGAATGCAGAGCAGAACAAAGCTGTCCATCCCGGCATACATTTTCTGAGGAATAACAACCAAAGGGATATCCGCGAACAGAAGATAGGCCATCGAGGAAAGGCCCAGTGTCACAGCTACTGGCAAACCGATGGTAAGGCCCAGCACGAACGTGCCAAGAAGAAGGGTCAGGCCCATCAATTTTCCTCCGAATTGGGGATAGGGCGCCCGTCATGACGGCCCGAAAGCATTTCAATGATGCGCATCAGTGCCCAGAGACCCAGGGCGACAAGAAGAACGAGCTGTGTTGCGTGGACGAAATCCATGCGCCAGCCAAGCGACGGGGCGGTCTGACGACTCCCGATCATGGTGTAATCCCACGCAGCGGGCAGAAGAATAACCGCAAAGACCACCGTCAATACGGCGCTGACCAGTCGCAACAGCCACGGCATACGTCCGGGCAGGCTTTCGCAAAGAAGGTCGACATTGACCATATCGCCACTACGCAGCGCGAGACCCGCGCCGAGCGCACCAATATAGAGCAGGCAGAATCTGGTCAGTTCCTCGGTCCAGACCGGAGCGCTGCTCAAAAACGTGCGTGCATAAACCTGCAGCAGCACCGCGCCCATCAATATGAGAAATGCTGCCAGTATCAGAAGGCGGCATATGCCTTCTAATCCTTTGAATAGTTTTGTCATGGTATCCTCGACGTAGCAGCCGCCGGAATAGGCCCGGCGGCCCTATTATCTCAGTCGTTGAAGACCTGTTCGACCAGAGGACGGATTTCCTGTGGTACGGAGTTGATGACGGCGTCGCGTGCCTTGTCAGCAAAGGCAGCCTGATCCACGTCAACAAACTTCACGCCCCGGCCTTCGAGATCGGTGACGAGCGCCTTTTCGTCGGCGATGAACAATTCGCGTTCGTAAGCCTGCGTGGCCTTGGCGGCTTCCTGCAATGCAGCTTGATCGGCCTCCGAAAGTTTGCCCCAGCTCCGTTCTGAAATGGCCAGATAAATCCACGAGCGAACGTGTTCTGTCTTGTTGACGACTTTCTGAACTTCGTAGAAGCCGCCGGACTTGAAAAGCGCGAGCGGATTTTCCTGACCTTCGATGGTACCGTTCTGGAGGGACGTGAAAACCTCGGAGAAGGCCATCGGGGTTGGGTTCGCGCCGAGCGACTGCCATGCGGCGACAAAGATTGGCACATTCGGCACGCGAACCTTGAAGCCCTTCAAATCTTCCGGCTTTGTTATCTCGCGATTGGCAGAAAGATTGCGCGGGCCGCGCGCGAAATAGGTCAGAGGACGAATCCCTGCCTTTTCGATGATTTCTGCCTCTATCTGCTTGCCGATCTCGCCAGACGCAATCTTGTCCATATGTTCAAGCGATTTGTATGCATATGGCAGAGCAAGCAGGGCTGCTTTTGGTGCCCAGTTCTGCAGGCTTTCACCGGTGATGGTCATATCGGCGGTGCCAAGCTGCATGCCGTTGATGACATCGATTTCCTTGCCGAGCGATTCATTCGGATAGACTTCGACGGCGACGCGTCCCTCGGTACGAGATTTGACTTCTTCCGCAAATTTCAGCGCTGCCTTGTGCCAGATATTCTCTTCATTGGCGAGATGGCCGAGCTTGAGCGTTACCTCCTGCGCCAGTGATGCTCCTCCCATGACGGCGAGAATGGCACAGGTCGCTGCCAGTCGCGTAAAACTCTGAAATTTCATTGTTTCCTCCTCTAGATAGTGTCTTTGCTGTTGCTGGGCGTCCTACAGAAAATACTCGGGCCGCTCCTGTTCGATGACAGGTAGATCGCTGAGAATTCCTCGCAGATGCGTCCGTATTGATTCCTCTGCTTGAACGGCATCACCTTTCGCTATCCCATCGACCACTGCACAATGTTGCGCAATGAGGCGATCAACCGGGAAATGCATGCTGGAAAGAAACCGTACCCGGTCCATCTGCGCTTTCATCTCGACCACGACGCGCCAGGCTTTTCCTTTATCGGCGCCTTCGGCCAGAGTGCGGTGGAATATTTCGTCCGCCTCCATGAAGTCCCGTGCAGATCCACCGACAAGCTTTTCCTGACGAACGAGTTGGGCTCGCAACTCGGTAATCAGCGTCTGATCGGGAGAGTGAGCCAGAAGCTTCACGATGTCGGCTTCAACCGCTTCACGGACGAAGCGCGCATCCATTACAGACTGAAGTGAAATTTTCGCGACGAAGGTGCCTCGCTGAGGCCGAACCTCCAGCAGTCCTTCGTTGGCTAGCTTGATGAAGGCCTCACGCACAGGCTGACGGCTAACTCCGTATTGCTGAGCCACATCGGCCTCGGAAATCCGGGCGCCGGGTGACAATGCATTATCAATGATGGCAGCCCGCAGCGTTGCGTAGAGCTGATCGACCACACTGACGTGCTTTGGTTGCAATAATGGGCTTTGCATAAATTGGGCTCCTCAAATTCCGAATATACCATACTACCATACCAGTCAACGTGAATACGTGTTCTTCCTCCAGTCGAACCACACCTCGAAATGAAAGGTGACGACAGCCGGAGTTTGGCAGAGGTGGGGATCGTTACATTTGCGACGGTCCTGTGAAGGGTTTTCTCATCTACAACCGCCGGTCAGATTCTTAACCGAGTGGCGCATTTTTCACGGGACTGAGCGGGGCCGCTTTAGTTGCACGGGAATATATGGATTGGTTGTTCCTCTATTCTACCCAGTTCCATGCATTTTTGATCTGTGCAAAATGTCCAGCCTCCAGTCGTCTTGCCGGAGACGGCCAGAACAATTTCACGACGGGGAGGAATGTTTGGATGATAGATATACCAACCATCCTTAAGAACAGAATCCGCAGGAGGGTCCATTCCAGCGCCGGAGCCTTTGATGCGGGCTTCTGACAATACAAGGCCCTGGGACGTGACATTCCAGAACTCCCGCCATGGCACTTTCTCAACGCTGTGCGTCCACGAAAGAATAAAACTTGTGGCGGCGATTTTCAGTACGCCGCCAGCCGTTGCAATGCAGACCGCCATCAACCGGATGTCGCGACAACGGTAGGCCGCGACCTCCAGAAATGCCATGCAAGAAAGGCCGCACAGGCAGCAAAGCCGAGCTCATCGCTAAACGGATATGTCGCGAGCATGAGCGCAATAGCAGAAAACGCCCATATGCGCTCCCATATGTTCAGCGGCGTCCGAAGATGACCGATCGCGGCTGCGCCCCAGAGCAGGATACTAAGAAGCGCCTTGATGAACATATAGGCGAATGCAGGCCAGAAGCCGAACTTTTCCGAAAGAGGGCCTCCTTCCTGAAGCATGATGACTGGCTCGTATACTGCCATGAAAGGCACGGCGAACCCCGCGACTGCGATCCGGATCGCCTGCATGCCGATCTTCATGCCCGACTCTCGCGCGATCGGCGCCGCCGCGAAAGCTGCAAGCGCAACGGGCGGCGTGAGATCGGCCATGATACCGAAATAGAAGACAAACATATGTGATACGAGAAGCGGCACCTCGAGATGAAGAAGCGCCGGGCCGGCGATTGAGGATGTGATGATATAGTTTGGAATGGTCGGAATGCCCATCCCGAGTACCAGACAGGCAAGCATGGTCAGTATCAGCGAGAAGAACAGCGAGTTTTCTCCAACGCTGACAATCACACGGGCGAATGTCGAACCGGCTCCTGTGAGCGCCAGAACACCGATGATGACGCCTACCAGAGCACAAGCGATGCCCACCGGCAACGCATTCTTGGCGCCTTCCGCGAGGCTTTGAAGACAAAGATTGAGCGTTTCTCGACCACCGCGCACCAGAAAATTTATCGCGACCAGAAGTGCTACAAGAGCAATGATCAGCGTAATGCCGCGTAGGGCATAACCGAAGATACTGAAGGTCGTACCAAATGCAGCGGCGGACATGACGCCGAGTGCGACCCAGAACAGCACACGCAAAGGCATAGACATGGAGCCGGAAACCGGCACACCAAGAATGATGAGGGCGGTCAGGCTAAGGCCGACCGTGCCTGCAAAAAGTGGCGTATAGCCGGAGAAAAGCAGCCATACCAATGCGACGAGCGGCAGAACCAGAAACCAGCGTTTTCTGATTGCTTCGAGAGCACTTGGCATTTCGCTTTTATTGAGGCCTTTCATCTTAAGGCGACGCGCCTCGAGATCAACCATCACGAAGACAGTTATAAAATACAGAATAGCAGGCACAATTGCCGCTTTGACGATCTCAACATAAGGCAGACCCAGCGTTTCGGCCATGATGAAAGCAACCGCGCCCATGACCGGGGGCATGATCTGGCCACCCATTGACGCCACAGCCTCGACACCACCGGCAAAGGCCGGGCGGAAGCCGGACCGCTTCATAAGCGGAATGGTGAACGCGCCCGTGGTCACGACATTGGCGACGCCTGAACCGTTGATCGTTCCCATCAAGGCAGAGGAGATCACCGAAACTTTTGCGGGGCCACCACGCGACGCACCGACCGTTCCCATGGCAATGTCGTTGAAGAGCTGGATCATGCCAGCACGTTCGAGAAATGCTCCGAACAAGATAAAAAGGAAAATATAGCTTGATGAGACATAGATCGGCGTGCCGTAAATTCCCTCTGTTCCCAGAAAAAGAACCTCGACGACTTGTTCGAAATCATAACCCCGGTGGTTGAACGGGTGCGGGAGATATTGTCCAAACAAGCCGTAAGCCAAAAAGATCGCGCAGATGAGAGGCAGGGTCCAGCCCATCATCTTTTTCCCAGCCCAGAAGACGAGAGCGACTACGAGAATGCCGATCACAATATCGAGCGTATTCGGTTCACCCGCCCTGATCACCAGATCTTCATAGAATACCCAATGATAAAGACTGAGTACAAAGGCGATGATGGCCGCCAGCCAGAACGCTGCTCGCTTTGCAGCGACAGTGCTCGCATTGGCGTAAAGGCCGAAAAGAAGCAGAAGCAGAAAGCCCACATGGACGGAGCGGACGACCTGACTTGGCAGTGGTGAATAAGCGGAAGTCCAAAGCTGGAAAACCGAAAAAGCCACGGCAATGGCAAACAGGATTTTTGCGCCTGTGCCTGTGCCCCAGGCGGGAATATGCTCGGCCGATTCTACGGCACTGTTCTCGCTCTGCGTCATGAACGGACCTTCATCAGATTGTGCATTTGAAATAAACAGTTACGGGAGCGATCCGATTAACAAAAATCGGACACCTTCTGTCAGGACAAGGAAGAAACCCGGGAAAGTCACCCGGGTGCCAACCACCACGCAGAATTGCTGCCGGCCTATTCGATGCCTTTTTCCTTGTAGTAACGCAGAGCACCGGGATGAATCGGAACCGGAGATACGATGGTGCTTTTGTCGAGCTTGATTGCCTTTGCGGAAGAATGGGCAGCAGCCAGCTGGTCGAGATTCTCGAATAACCCCTTGGTCATCTGGTAAACCAGTTCTTCATCCATATCGGGACGAACGATCAGATAGTTGATCACGGAAGCCGTCACGACGTCCTTGTCCTGGCCACTATAGGTATTCGCCGGGATTGTGTTGACCTGATAAGGCGCACCAATTTTCTCGATAACGTCTGCCGGAACCTCAACAACGTTGATGTCAACGGAGTTGGCAAGGTCGCGCAGCGAGGCGACGCCAAGTCCGGAAGATTGCAAGGTTGCATCCAATTGGCGGTTTTTCATCAGCTCGACGGATTCTGCGAAAGGGAGATATTCGATCTTGCCGAGATCGTCATAGGAAAGTCCGGCAGCCTCCAGAATGGTGCGCGCATTCAGTTCCGTTCCGGATTTTGGCGCGCCGACTGATAGCCGTTTTCCTTTGAGGTCGGCCAATGTCTTGATGCCGGATTCCTTGGAAGCGACGATCTGAACGTAATTTGGATAGATTGCCGCAAGCGTACTCAGATTGGTGAGCTTCTTTTTAAAACCAGCCGCCTCATTCCCCTCATAGGCATCACGCAGGGAATCGCCCAGCGTGAACGCCACTTCGCCGCGACCGCTGTTGATGAGATTGATATTTTCAATGGATGCCTTCGTCGCCTGAACCGAAGGACGCACATCAGGAATGCTGGAATAGATCTTTTCCATAGCGACGCCGAGCGGGTAGTAGACGCCACTGGTACCACCGGTCAGAATGTTTACAAACTCCTCGGCTTTCGCTTGCGCTGCACCAAACACAAGCCCCAATGCGGTAGCCAAAGAAACAGTTGTTTTCCGAATAAAGATTTGCATATTTCCTCCTCACACCAATAGATTTTGCCATGGTGCAGACACCACGACTAAGCGGGAAGTTTTTGCAGATTACTTCCCCCACTGCATTTCATAAGGTCCTCCCACAGAACTGCGAAGACGCTAACGCATTCTGAGGAGAATCCAAAATGTTTTTGGCCGCAATTGCCCAGTGAGTTTAATTCTCCATGTTTGTTTTGAAGACGACGAGATTCTGCCACCGTTACGCCGATGCGCGACATACGGAATCATGCGCGCGGAAAGGCCGCGTTTCGACTAGGATCAAGGCCCGCTTGTGCCTGGGCCAGCAGTTAACTTGCCAGTGAGAGGTCTGTTAATTGTTCAAACCAGGATGGAAGCTGTGCGTTTTGACCTCCTACCATTTGAGTAAAACGCGCCCGCCAATCATGCCGAGAAAGCCTGTGATGGCGATGCCGAGCGTGTACCAGATTGCAATAAACGGCATTCCGGATTCTGGACAGTGTAGTGAATAGATGAGAACTCCTACGGCGCCAGCAACGATACCGGCGACAAGACCGGTCAGAGCAGGATTTGCCGGAGCAAGTCGTCGCATCGCAGCAAGCAGAAATCCGAGCATGGGAAGAGCTATGAGAACAATCAACCACGGACAGACCAACGCTGTCCGCCCCCATATCAACACTTCTGCTTGTCCGGGCTCAGCGTTCAGCAGCTGGATTGATGCAGCACCTGCAAGACAAGCCGGAAGTATGGCCAGCGGCAACCAGTACAATCCCGTGCGAACGGGACGCGACAAGGTGAATAATGCGGGGATCAGTATCAATAAAAGCAGGACTGCGTAGCTGAATTTCATCCAATAGGCTGCCGTCGTCATAGCCAACAACAAATCGTGACGTACGCCAAGGAAAACCAGCATAATCGCAAGCCCGCCTGCAATGCCTCCCGTCGCATAGCGCAAGAAAAGCTGGCGCATTGCGTGAGGGCCAACCGGTTTGATATCTGCTGTCAGCTTGTCGATCAGATCATCGGTCACGCCCTTTGCCTCCAAATCTTTGCGCTATTGTTGCAAGACCGCGGTGGATGGCGATTTTGACCGCGCTCTGGCTCATGCCGGTGTCACGTGCGGCTTCATCTATGGATTGTCCCTCGATTTTTACTTTGCGGATCAAACCTGCCGTGCGTTCGGAAACACCGCCCAACATTCTGTCCACGTCCATGCGCGCGTCGGTGGCTTCGGCTTCATCGGACACAGGAACATCTTCTTCCAGAGGTGTAGCAGTTTCACGCCCGAGACGGCGTAGATGATCTACAAGCTTGTGATGTGCAATTCCATTCACCCAGGGCAGAAACGCCATGCCTCGATCATAGGTTATGCGTCGGGTATGGATCGCCAGCAAAGTCTCCTGAATAAGGTCTTCCGCTTGCGATTTATCGCCGAAAAGACGCCGTAGAAAATATGGTTTCAGCCGGCGCGACAAATCCTCAAGCAAGGTCCGATAGGCTGCCTTGTCTCCGTCGAGCGCCAATATCATGAGTTTTTTCAACCTCTCTTCGTTCGAATAGGTCAGGTTACAACTCCCAATCACCGGCATATTCGTGAAAGAAGCGGAAAAGGTTACGTCTTCCGATGAGGTGATCACATCGTCGTGATCGGTGTAACCATTTGCCTCTGCCTGTCGAAACTCCTCCTGTTACGCGCCGCTGGCGCCCAGATGAACAGGAGTATCGTCATGACCATCAAACAGAACATCATCGTCCTCCCTGCGCTCGCCCTGCTTGCCGCTATATCTTTCACGCCGGTTTCTTTCGCGCAAGACGCGATGAAAACCGACACTATGAAGAAGGATTCCATGGGCAAGCATGACGCCATGAAAGGCGACGCCACGCATAGCGATACAAAAAAGAAAATGAAGAAACATGACGACAAAGCGATGAAGAGCGATGCCATGAAACAGGACGCGATGCAGCCCGACTCCATGAAAAAGCCTCAGTAATTGTTCTGGCCCGCCAGTCTTCCCTCGGGATTGGCGGGCAAATTACCGGAGCACAAAATCATGAAACAGCTCGTTTATCGCCAGCGCCTGCTGACGCGCCTCACACACTGGATTTGGGCTGTAAGCCTCTTCTTTCTGCTGCTGTCGGGGCTGCAGATATTCAATGCGCACCCAACGCTCTATCTCGGCAATGAATCCGGTTTCGACTATGATAATGCCTTTCTGGCAATTTATGCCGTCGATGGTGAAAGCGGCCCTGAAGGTCGTGTCGATATCTTGGGCAAAAGCTTCCAGACAACCGGTTTTCTCGGCGTATCGGGAGCCACAAGTGCTCCCGACTATCAGGCATTTCCACCAGCATTGACCATTCCGTCCTATCGCGATCTGGCAACTGGACGCGCGGTTCACTTTTTTTTCGCCTGGGTTCTGGTGGGCACGCTCATGCTATGGCTTGTCGGCAGCATTCTGAACGGGCATTTGAAGAACGAGCTGTTGCCATCTGCATTCGATATACAAAGCCTACCCAGTGATTTTCTCAACCATCTCAAGTTTCGCTTCCAGCATGGAAAAACATACAATCCTATGCAGAAGCTGACCTATTGCATGGTGTTTTTCGGGTTTTTCCCGATCGTTATAGTTACGGGGCTGGCCATGTCTCCCGGCATGGATGCCGTACTGCCGCTGACGGAATGGCTCGGCGGACGCCAGACAGCCCGTACTCTTCATTTTTTGGCCGTTTTCCTGCTTTGCGCATTCGTCTTCGTTCATATCGTGATGGTGCTTGCGGCTGGTCCGTTCAACGAAATGCGATCGATGATTTCTGGCTGGTATCGCGCCGATCTTCCGAATAAAGACGAGGACAGGCACCCATGAGCAAGCTGAATATTTCCAGACGACAGTTCCTTACTTTTTCCGGAGCCGCAGCCTCGTCCATTATGTTGAGCGGTTGTGATGCTTTCGATTTTGTCGGCGACAACGAAAGCGCTACGCGGCATGTCCTCGAAAAGGCGAACGATCTGACCTACCTTATTCAACGGCAACTGCAGGGACATAATGCACTTGCAAGGGAGTATGGGGAAAGCGAGCTGCGTCAGGGTCAAAAACCGAATGGTGAAACCAATCCAGCAACAGAGGAATATGAAGCACTTCGCGCTGCCAATTTCTCAAACTATGTTTTGCAGGTAACTGGTCTCGTAGAAAAACCGGTAAGTTTTTCGCTGGAGCAACTGCGCAACATGCCAGGGCGCACCCAGATCACCCGCCACGACTGCGTGGAAGGCTGGAGTACAATCGCCAAATGGACAGGCGTTCCCTTGAGCCAGATTCTCGATGTGGCACGCCCCACGTCATCCGCGCGCTTTGTCGTCTTCCACTGCTTCGATAGGGTAGACGGCGCGAAAGGGGCAGCGTCATTTTATGGCAGCATAGATCTCATCGACGCCCGCCATCCGCAGACTATATTGGCCTACGGTCTCAACAATCAGGCCCTTCCGGTGGAGAACGGAGCTCCGCTTCGTCTGCGCGTAGAGAGACAACTTGGATACAAGATGAGCAAATACATCAAGTCGATTGAGCTCGTTTCAAGCTTTGCAGGTATTCAAGGTGGAAAAGGTGGATACTGGGAGGACTACGGCTATGACTGGTACGGTGGATTGTGAATGATTGAAATGCCCCGTCGGCAACTATATCGAAAAGGCAACCGCGTCAGATTGGTTTTCCGAGTTTACAAGGCTAACCGGGTCGATGAGTGATGGATCTGTACGATTGAGAATAAGAGGTTCCCACTTGCGTAATAACCTCTCCCTATTGTGGACTTTAGCATGGTGTGCATTGCAGAGACACAAAGGAAGGACATACTGTCTGTCTGGCCGTTTAAGAAAGCCTAGATTCTGAGGATATTGATCGATGCGGGTGTTTTCTCCAGGTCGCCGAGAAACTTCATGTCGCTCTTAATCGAGCATTGAGAACGTCCACTACTTCCAACTTGGAAGCTAAAAGCTGACAGGCCACTCACGGCCCCTTTCCGGTCATTGGAAATGATCAGTCACGGCATTTTCGGACAATAGAGGCTGCTTCACTTCTGACTAGTGTTTTCCCTCTTTTGTAGTTCAATAAAAGCTAATAGAGCGCCGTGGACTTAAACCTAAAACAATAGCGGCTTGCTCAGACGTCAGCAGATGGTCAAGCTCATAGTTTGTTGAAAGGACGGACCTGACGTTAGCGGTTTTATCTTTTTGTGCCAAAGGCAGTGCCGCGCCACACCAGACACAAAAAGAGCTTGTGCAGAGACTCGGCACTAGGGCGACCATGTTGGGTCGTGTCTTCAAGTCGAAAAATGTCGGATTTTCAAGATATTAACTGGTGCCGCTTGCGTGACTCGAACACGCGACCCCATCATTACGAATTAGATCAGACGAGTTTCCGGATTTTTCCATTAGTTTCATATCTATCTGAAAAACATGGATAAAATTTGTTTGTCGACCTTTCCTGTTTCTTTCTTTTTCAGCCTGTAATAGGCTTCGGTGGCTACTGGGTGGCTACTAGAACGAAATTGATGGGGTCGGCTGATGCCTGTAATAAAAATAAACCAGAAGACGGTGAAAGCAATTGTGACGCCGGAAAAGACGACATTCTACTACGATGAAACACTCGCAGGCTTTGGGATGAAGGTAGCACCGACTGGCACAAAATCATGGATCGTGGAATATCGTCCAGGCGCTGGTGGTCGCTCCGTGACCAAGAAACGGATGCGGATCGGTGGTATGGAATTATCGCCCGATCAGGCTCGAACTGCTGCGGAGAAAATACTGGCATCGGTATCACTGGGCGGTAATCCAGCTGCTGACCGGGCAGGCGAACGGGCCGCACTGAGCGTTGCTGAGATTGCCGACCGGTTCATGCGCGATCACGTCAAGAAGAAGCGTAAGGCTAATAGCGTCGAGGGCTACGAGGGAGCCATCGAGACGCATATCAAGCCCGCGATCGGTAAAAAAGCGGCCGAAAAGGTGACGCGCGCCGATCTGACAAAGCTGCATAACAAGGTTTCTGAGAAGCAGGCCGATGGCACTGGCGGCCCGTACGCGGCGAACAAAATGCTGTCAGTCCTTTCGAAGATGTATAACTGGGCGGGCGATCTTGGCTTGATTAAAGAGGGACTAAATCCAACCCAGAAAATAGAGCGCTTTGATGAAACTCCGCGCGAACGTTTTTTGACCGGCGAGGAGTTGGAGCGCTTGGGCGCGGCGCTGACCGAGGCCGAGACGACTGGCATCCCGTACGATGTAGAAGGCGACGGGGAGAAAAGCCGGCATCGGAAACAGGGCCATCAAAGGCATGTCGTGTACGATGCCCACATAACTGGCGCCATCCGCCTGCTGTTGCTCACGGGTTGCCGACTGCGGGAAATCCTCCATCTGCGCTGGTCAGAGGTGGACTTCGAGCGCGGCCTGCTGTTCCTGCCTGACTCGAAGACTGGACGAAAAACAGTCGTTCTTTCGGACGCGGCGATAGAGGTGATCAAGTCGATACCGCGGGTTGGTGTTTACGTTGTCGCCAGCGAAAGCGCTGGTTTGCCCGACGAAAAACCGCGCCACGACATTAAGAAGCCATGGGCGATGATTTCAGCGCGAGCCGGTTTGAATGGGCTCAGAATTCATGACCTGCGTCACACCTACGCTTCAATTGGGGCTGGAGGCGGTTTGGGGCTGCCGGTGATAGGAAAGCTACTGGGCCATTCGCAGGCGTCGACAACACAGCGCTATGCGCATCTTGACGTTGATCCGGTCAGGCGAGCGGCAAACATTATCGCTGGGAATATTTCCGGCAAACTGGGAGGGAAATGATGGCGGCGCTATTTGTGGAATTCTTTGTGAGCGCAACGAATAGCCCACGTCTTTCGTGATTGACGGAATGGGTTTCCGGCTGGCAGTCAAAACTTTTGCTTTGCCCGCTTCGGCATAAAATAGGTTCGGATATTGACGATTGCTTCAGC
>Ga0182737_1001063_pt1 | contig 29703 bp, 22 predicted proteins | sample eDN5th30CBELigOP_FD_128878 | JGI IMG/M metagenome (GOLD analysis project Ga0182737, IMG submission 128878) | Enriched Organic Plus compost microbial communities from Emeryville, California, USA - eDNA 5th pass 30_C BE-Lig OP (version 2) (version 2) ... | reverse complement strand
TCGCCAGCAGCAGCGCGCCGACGGCCAGCAGCAGGTAGAGCCAGTGCATCGATAGCCTCCCGGTGGGGCACCGTGGCCCCGTGCCGCGGTCGGTCGCCATGATGCCGCGCCGCGGGCCCCGGCGGCCACCGCGCATCCGCGGCGCCCGTCCGCCCGTCGCCGCGGCCTACAGCAGCGGCGACATCAGGCGCGCGCAGGCCTCGGGCAGGCGGTGCCGCCACAGGCCCGCCGGCCGGTCCAGGCGCACCCGCCGCGCGCGCAGGAACTCGCCCTGCAGCAGCTGTTCCAGCCCGGCGCAGGCCTCGGCGTCCTGCAGCATCAGCGAGGCCTCGAAGTTCAGGCGGAAGCTGCGGTGGTCGAAGTTGGCGCTGCCGACGATGCACAGGTCGTCGGCGAGCAGGGCCTTGGTGTGCAGCATCCGCGGCCCGTACTCGTAGACCTGCACGCCGGCCTTGAGCAGCTCGTCGAAATACGAGCGTGCGGCCAGCGTGACCAGCCGCGAATCGCTCCAGCGCGGCACCAGCAGGCGCGTGTCCAGGCCGCCCAGCGCCGCCGAGGTCAGCGCCATGCGCGCCGCCTCGCCGGGGACGAAATAGGGCGTGACCAGCCACACCCGGCGCCGCGCCTCGTGGATCGCGGCCACGTGCAGGCGGTGGATCGCTTCCCAGGACGAATCCGGGCCGGACACCAGCACCTGGGCGCGTACCGGGCCCGGGTCGCAGGCCGGCCAGTACTCCGGCGCGCCGAAGTCCGACGCAGGGCAGCTGTCGGCGTAGATCCAGTCCTCCACGAATACCAGCTGCAGGCTGCGCACGACCTCGCCGTCCACGCGCAGGTGCAGGTCGCGGTAGGCCTCCGGCAGCAGGCGTTCGTCCTCCTCGTCGGTGATGTTCATCCCGCCGATGAAGCCGGTGTGGCCGTCGATCACGACGATCTTGCGGTGGCTGCGCAGGTTGAGCCAGGGCCGGGTGAAGGGCCGGAACTTCGTCGGATGGAACCAGCACACCTGGCCGCCGGCATCGAGCAGCGGTTGCAGGTGGCGACGCCGGATCTTCCCGGAGCCGACCGCGTCCAGCAGCAGCCGCACCTGCACGCCGGCGCGGGCGCGCTCGACCAGCGCCTCGAGGAAGGCCTTGCCGGTCCGGTCCGGCGTCCAGATGTAGTACTGCAGGTGGATGTGGTGCCGCGCGGCCGCGATGGCGTCCAGCAACGCCGGGTACTTGCCGCCGCCATCCACCAGCCACTGCACCGCGCTCGCGGTCGACGGCGGCAGGCCGGTGACCGACTGGCCCAGGCGCGCCAGTTCGACCGACTTCAGCTCCTCGCCGGCCAGGCCGCTGAACTGCTCCATGCCCGTGCGCGAACGGCCGCGGCGCAGGCGCTGGCGCTGGATCTTCTGCGGGCCGAGCAGGAAGTAGATGACGAAGCCGATGTACGGCAGCAGCGCCAGCGACATGAGCCAGCTCAGGGTGGCCACCGGTTCGCGCTTCTGCAGCACGATCCATACCCCCAGGCCCACCATGTACAACGCCCACGCGAGACCCAGGTACAGGCCCAGGCGGGGCAGGTCGACGAGCCGGTCCCACAACTCAAGCAGTGGAGTCATGGCCCGATTCTAGGCGAGCCCCGGTGCGTGCGGCGGCTTGAACGGCACCCGTATGCGGGTATTCCCCGTCGCGCCCGGCGAGACCTGGCCGGCGTACCCTGCGGCCATGGGCGCGACGATCAAGGGCCGCGGCTCGCGCCAGTACCTGCCGGGCCGCTTCGAAACCACCACCACCGAAGCCGTGGACGACGGCTGGACCGTGCCGGGCCACCCGGCCACGTCCGACGACGAGTCCGGGCCGGATCCGCTGCGTCCGCGCACCGAGGTGCGCGAGGAAACCGCGCGCAGCATCATCAGCCGCAACAGTTCGCCCGACGTCGGCTTCTCGCAGTCGGTCAATCCGTACCGCGGCTGCGAGCACGGCTGCAGCTACTGCTTCGCCCGGCCCAGCCATGCCTACCTCAACCTGTCCCCCGGCCTGGACTTCGAGACGAAGATCTTCGCCAAGACCAACGCGCCGGAACTGCTGCGGCGCGAGCTGTCGCGCAAGGGCTACCAGCCCAGCCCGATCGCGCTGGGCATCAACACCGACGCCTACCAGCCGCTGGAGCGGCGCCTGCGCCTGACCCGGCAGTTGCTGGAGGTGATGCTGGAGTTCCGCCACCCGGTCAGCCTGGTCACCAAGAACGCGCTGGTCGAACGCGACCTGGACCTGCTGCAGCCGCTGGCGGAACAGGACCTGGTGCACGTGCACTTCTCGGTCACCTCGCTCGATCCGCACCTGTCGGCGAAGCTGGAACCGCGCGCGGCCGCGCCGCACGCGCGGTTGCGGGCGATGGAGAAACTGCACGCGGCCGGCGTGCCGGTGGGCGTGCTGTTCGCGCCGACCATTCCGTGGGTCAACGACCACGAGATGGAGGCGGTACTCGAAGCCGCGCGCGCCGCCGGCGCAAGCAGCGCCAGCTACATCCTGCTGCGCCTGCCGCACGAGGTGGCGCCGCTGTTCCGCGACTGGTTGCAGGCACACGTGCCCGACCGTGCCGCGCACGTGATGAGCACGCTGCAGCAGATGCGCGGCGGGCGCGACTACGAATCCGGCTTCGGCACCCGCATGCGCGGACGCGGGCGCTACGCGGACCTGCTGGAGCAGCGCTTCGTCCTGGCCTGGCGCCGCTCCGGCTATGCCGGCCTGCGCGAGCACCGGCTCGACTGCAGCCGCTTCGCGCCGCCGCGCGCGGCCTCGCCGCAGGGCGAATTGTTCTGAACGTGTAAACGCGCCGCCGGGGTGTAACAGCCCCGATACAACCGGCGCAAACGCAGTACCGGCGCGGGTTTGCGCGGGCGCGGGTGTTTCCGCCGCAACCGCGGTGTAACACCCGGCTGCCGGCAGCGCCCACCGCTTCTTTCGCAACACGCTGATTTTTCTTGAAAAAATCAGGTGGCACGGGTCGTGCTCCTGTTCTCCCACCCTTCCATGGGAGACCCGCGATGCGACCGACCCGGATCCTGGCCTGCCTCCTGCTGGCGTCGCTGCCCGCCGCCGAGGCCTTCGCTGCGGATGCCTATATCGGCGTGTACCCCAATCGCGGCGAGATGGTGGTGATGCGCGATGTCAATGCGCGCCATGCCTACCGCCAGGTGCCGCCGAGCATCGCCCTGATCGCCGATCCGAAGCCGAACCGGGAGATCAACGCGACCCTGGGTACCGGCGAGATGTCCGACGACGAGATCTCCGGGCTGCTGTCCGCCGGTCCCTCGGGCGGCCCGGTGCCGTTCGCCACGGCAGCCACCGAGCGTGCGCTGCAGGGCTCGCTGGGCCGCGTGGGCGGCGAAGGCATGCTCTCCGGCGGCAGCATCAGCGGCCGCGTCGGCGGCGTCACCGGTGCGGTCACCGGCGCCACCCGCGGCATCGCGCCGACCATCTCCGGCGCGCTCTCCCAGTTCCCGGTCGGCGGCAACCAGGGGACCGGGCCGTGAGGCGCGCATTCCTCCAGTTCCGCCAGCTCGCCTTCACCGTGACGGTGCTGCTGGCGCTGCTGGCGCTGCTGGCCAGCGCGACGGCCGCGCGCGCCGCCGACGATACCTACGCCGAGATGCTCGGCTACCTGGCGCAGTCGCGCATCGACGACCGCGCGCTGTCCGGGAGCCAGGGCGCGATCGCGGTCAACCAGGCCGCCGGCGACCACAACCGGCAGGCCAACCTGCGCGCCATCGCGGTCGGCCCCAACGCCAGCACCCATGTGGACGCGCGCCAGCGCGCCAGCGGCGATGTCTACGACGTCCCGGTCCAGGCCAGCGCCACGATCGGCGGCTCGGCCCTGGCCGGCGCCGGTGGACTCGCTTCGATCAACCAGGCCAGCGGCAGCGGCAACGCGGAAGTCAACGCGGTGTCGATGGTGCTGGCGCAACAGGGCATGCGCGAGTCGACGACCGACAGGCAACAACTGTCGACCGTCGAGTTCGCGTCGGCGGAGCGTCAGCGCGCCCCGCACCCGGCGGGGAGGACCGCGAGCCGCAACGTGGCCGTCGAGGCCACCGCGCTGCGCGGGTTCGAGGGTGCGCTGCAGCTCAACCAGATCGCGGGCTCGGCCAACGAGACCGGCAACGTCCTGACGTTGTCGCTCCCACCGGGCCCGTGAGGCGGTAGGAAATCCACCCAACCAGAGCAAGAGAGAGAGGACATCATGAAAGGGAACATGAAATGGACCGTGCTCGCCGTGGCCGTCGTGGCCGCGACTGCCGCCGGTAACGCCGCTGCGGTCGATGTCGACATCCACACCCACATCGACACCCACATCGACAACACCAGCCACAACGAGCTGACCAACACGGTCAAGAACAAGTTCGAGAACGAAGTCAAGAACAAGTGGGAGAGCCAGGTCAAGAACAAGGTCGAGAACGAGTACACGGCGAAGACCGACATCGACACTGACATCGATACGGACATCGACACCGATATCGACTACGACAAGAACGTCAACGTCAACGTCACCGTGAACGTCGACAAGGAACTCGACGAGCACGGCGTCTCGGCGGAACTCGAGTCCGACCTGTCGCTGACCTCCGACATCGACTTCTCCGGCAGCCCGACCGTGTCCGGCGACCTGCCGATCGATTCGGCCTCCCTGGCCGTGGTCGACAACCGCCAGCACAACAGCGGCAACTTCGGCTGGAACGACGTCCTGACCAACGACGCGTCGATCAGCGGCAACACCGCGACCGCCGCCGAAGGCAACCTCGGCTTCAACGTCGCCGCCGGCGACAACAACCAGCAGGACAACGCCGCGGCCCTGTCGGCCGTCGACGCCGCCTTCGCCTTCGGCCTGGCCGATTCGAAGGTGTTCGTGCAGCAGTTCGGCACCAGCAACATCACCAAGAACATCGGCAACACCAACGTCGCCAGCGTCCGCGACGCCGCCTTCGCCGATGCCAGCGGCAACATCGGGGTGAACGTCACCTCCGGCAACAACAACCAGCAGAAGAACGCGCTGGCCGCCTCGGTCGCGACCTCGCGGTACGCCTCGGCTGCCGTGAGCTCCAACCAGCAGTCGCACGACAACTTCACGCTCAACGCGCCGAAGCGTGACGTGCAGTACGACAAGATCGCCATCGACCTGCGCGGCCGCGTGGCCGGCGGCACCGTCGCCGTCGGTGGTGGCAGCTACAGCGGTAGCGAGAGCGGCACCTACGCGGGCACCGGCAACTCCTACCAGACCGACAACTTCTACCTGGATACGTGGAGTGGCGCGCTGCCGCACACCAACGGCAACGAGACCGGCCATATCGACATGGACGCCTCGATCCAGAACGCGGTCGCCAACCCGAACAAGCCCGGCGTCGGTGGTATCGGCTTCGACAACGCCGAAAGCGGCACCTACGCCGGCGAGGAAAGCGGCGAGCTCGGTTTCCTGGAGCTCGGCTATGCCGACCTGTGGGCCAGCCTCAGCGGCTACGTGACGATCGCGCGTGACGTCGTGGATACCTACACGACCAACACCGCCTCGCTGTCCGGCGACGCCTTCGCCCGCGCCAGCGGCAACATCGGCGTGAACGTGTCGGCCGGCACCGGCAACCAGCAGGCCAACAGCCTGTCGATGGCCGTCGCCCAGCCGTCCGCGGGTGGTGGTGGTGGCGAAACCCCGCCGCCGCCGCCGCCGCCGTCCGGCGAGTGATCCACGGTTAGGCCCGCAAGGGCAAAGGAGTGACTCCCGGCCATCCGCCGTGGCCGGGAAATCACGGAACACCCCGCTCCGCCCCCCCGGGGCGGGGTGTTCCAACTCCATCGAACCGGCGCCCCATTCCCCTTTCGCACCAGGACCCGCCATGTCGCGCACGCTGCTCCCGAGCCTGGCCCTGCTGGCCCTGCCGCTGCTGTCCACGCTGCCTGTCCAGGCGCGCGCGGCGGAAGTGGCCTTCAGCGGGGTACTGCCCAACGGCGCGCTGTACCACACGCCGGTGGAGAGCATGCGCGAATCGCGCTTCCGCCACCTGGTGCGCCAGCAGACGGACTACAGCTGCGGCGCGGCCTCGCTGGCCACGATCCTGCGTTACGCATACCACCTGGATGCGGACGAGGACACGGTCATCGAAGGCATGCTCGCGCTGGCCGACCCGGAAATCGTCAAGGAACGCGGCTTCTCCCTGCTGGACATCAAGCGCTACGTCGAGTCGCTGGGCATGCGCGGCCGCGGCTACCGCATCGACGAGGCACGCCTGCGCTCGCTGCGCGTGCCGTCCCTGGCCCTGATGGACGTCAACGGCTTCCGCCACTTCGTCGTGCTCAAGCAGGTGCGCGGCGAGGTCGTCGAGGTCGGCGACCCGATCCTCGGCAACCGGGTGATCCCGCTGCCGGAGTTCATGGCCGCCTGGCCGTCGCGCGCGGTATTCGTCGTTATCGGCACCGACTTCGACCGCAACACCGTGCTCCTGCAACCCACCACCAGGCCCAGTGCGCGGGCGCTGTACGCGCGGCAGGGACCGATCACCGACGCCGAGCTGCTCGACTTCGGTTTCTCCCATGCCGACCTGTTCTGAGAGGACTCCACCATGAACACCAAACGCAGGCTCTGCATCGCCCTCGGGCTGGCAACCACCCCGGTGGCCCTGCCTGCCCTGGCGCACGTCGAAGAGGCGCCGCCGCCGGCCCCGGGTACCGGGCTGGTCGAGCTGAGCGACGAGGAAATGGGCGACATGCGCGGCCGCTACACGGTCGGCGACAACAAGGTGGCGTGGTTCGGGGTGACCATGGTCTCCACCTGGCAGACCCAGGCCGGCGCGCAGCTGAAGAGCACCATGAAAGTGGGCGTCGACGTCAGCCGCCCGCAGGCGCCGAAGGTGACCTTCGAGCCGCGCGTGAGCATCACTGCGGCGAACGCGCCGATGCCCACCCCGGACGGCGACCGCCACGTCGACGCCGCCGGCCTGGCCAACGCCAGCGGCATGGTGCAGAGCGTGCAGGTTGCCGGCGACGGCAACCGCGCGATCAACGTCGCCTCGATCAACATGCGCGACGGCGACGTGCCGACCGCGCCCGAACCCGACCCGGCCGCGTCGGTGCTCGCCAGCACCAGCGTCAACGGCATGACCGCGCTGGCCACGCTGGACGGAAACGCCGCCCGCGTGCTGCTGCAGGTCGACGGCCACGGCGCCGTAGAGCAGTGGATCGGCCAGAGCGGCATGGGCCAGAGCATCCAGCTGGCCAGCGACGGGCAGATGGCCAGCAACTGGCTGGAACTGGACCTGGTCCGCAGCAGCAGCACCCAGGCACGCGCCTCGCTCGGGCAGAACGTCGCCCAGGCGATCGCACTGAGCCGCGGCATCGCCGTCGGCTACTGACGCAGGCTCCGGCCTGCCAACCGCAGCGAGCAAGGAGAAGCACGTGATCAGGAAGATGCCGGCGGCATCCGCTTCCGCACTGCGTATCGCGATCGCCGTGGCGCTGGGGGCCGCGGCTCCGGGCGCCCTGGCCCAGCAGGCCGACGCCTCCAACCCGGAAGACGAGGCGGACCTGCGCCAGCTCGCCTCCCAGCTGGCCGAGCTGAAGGCCAGCTACGCCCAGGAAGTGCGGCGCCTGCGCGAACTGGACATGCAGGTGCAGGCGCTGCAGGCGCGTCTGGCCGGCAAGGTGCCGGCCGCCGGCACCCCGCTGGCGCAGACCCCGGCCGCCACCGCCGCGGCCGCTGCCGCTGCGCGGGCCGAGCCCCCGGCCGAGCCCGCCGGCACGCCGGCGCAGCCGCAGGAAGGCTATGCCAGTTCCGCCGCGGATGCGGAGAAGGCGCGCGCGGAGGAGTCGCGCAGCGTGGCCGACGTGAAGCAGCAGGCGCGCGCGCTGTTCGACCAGCGCCTGACCATCGAGAACGGCCTCACCTACAACCGCTACGACCGCAAGCAGCTCACCCTCAACGGCTTCCTCGCCCTGGACGCGATCTTCCTCGGCAGCATCGCCGTCGAGAACGTCGAATCCGACACGCTCAACTACAACCTCGCCGCGCGCTGGGGCGTCAGCCCGCGCCTCACCCTCAACCTGGACGTGCCCTACATCGCGCGCAAGACCGTCTACCAGAAGGGCGGCGCCGGCGGCGCGGCCGCGGCGATCGCGCAGGAGGAGACCACCGGCAGCGGCCTGGGCGACATCACCGCCAGCGCCAACTTCCGCCTGCTGCCCGAACGCGGCGCACGCCCGGAGATGGTGCTGAACTTCGGCGTCACCGCGCCGACCGGCCAGGAGCCCTACGGGATCCCGTGGCGGGTGCTGGAGCGCGACGACGACGACTTCATCCGCTTCGCCGTGCCCGAGGAGCAGCCCACCGGCAACGGCGCCTGGCAGACCAGCATCGGCCTGTCGGCGGTGAAGACCAGCGACCCGGCGATCCTGTTCGGCAACATCGGTTACACCTATTCGTTCAAGTCCAGCTTCGACGACATCGACAACAACCCGGACACGGTCAACCCGGGCGAGGTGAAGCTCGGCGACTCGTTCTACTACGGCGCCGGCGTGGCCTTCGCCTTCAACGAACGCACCAGCTTCAGCATGTCGCTGAGCAACCGCATGAGCGCGCGCGCCCGCACCCGCTACGACGGGCAGCCGTGGACCAAGGTCATCGGCAGCGACGCCAACGCGGCGATGTTCAACCTGGGCGTGACCTACGCGCTCAACCCGCACGCGACCATGGTCGGCCTGCTCGGCATCGGCCTGACCCCGGACGCGCCGGACTTCAGCCTCGGCTTCAAGATCCCGTACAGCCTGTAAGGGCCGTGCGGGACGCCGGCCGGCGCCGTCGCGGAGCCGGTGTCAGGTGCGCAGCGATTCCAGTTCCAGCTGGTGCTTGCGGCACAGCCGGTAGACCGTCACCCGCGATACCCGCAGGCGCCGTGCGCATTCGCTGACGTTGAAGCCGGACTCGCGCAGGGTGGCGAGGATCGCCTCGCGTTCGGCCTGCACGCGCACGTCGTCCAGGCCGTCGCCATGCATGGCCGCCGCGGCCGCCGACTCGTGCAGCTGCAGCGAGGCGGCGTCGATCAGTTCGCTCTCGCACACCACCGCGGCGCGGCGCACGCGGTTGAGCAGTTCGCGCACGTTGCCCGGCCAGGCGTGGGCGCGCAGCTGGCGGCGGGCGGACGCGTCGAAGCCGCGCGCGCGAACGCGGTGCTGCTCGCGGAACGCGGCCAGGAAGTGCTTCGCAAGCAGTTCCACGTCGTCGCCGCGTTCGCGCAGCGGCGGCATGTGCAGGCGCAGGACGTCGAGGCGGTAGAACAGGTCCTCGCGGAACCGGCCCTGCGCCACCGCTTCCTCGAGGTCGACGTGGGTGGCCGCGACCACGCGCACGTCGATGCGGATGGTGTGGTGGCTGCCGACCCGCTCGAGCGTGCCTTCCTGCAGCACGCGCAGCAGGTTGGTCTGCGCGTCCAGCGGCAGGTCGCCGATCTCGTCGAGGAAGATGGTGCCGCCGTCGGCGGCCTCGAACAGGCCGATCCTGCGCGCGGTGGCGCCGGTGAACGCGCCCTTCTCGTGGCCGAACAGTTCCGACTGCACCAGCGTCGCCGGCAGCGCCCCGCAGTTGACCGCGATGAACGGGCGGCCGCGCCGCGAGGACATCTCGTGCAGGGCGCGCGCGGCCAGTTCCTTGCCGGTGCCGGTTTCGCCGGTGACCAGCACCGGCAGGTCCACCGGCGCGAACTTGTACAGGGCCGCGCGCACGGCCAGCATCGGGGCGCTGTTGCCGACCAGGCAGTCGGTGCCGGCGCGACCATGGTCCTGGCAGCCGCCATCGACGATCTGCGCCAGCTGCTGGATCTGGTCCAGGTCCAGCGGCTCGCGCAGCTGCAGCAGGCCTTCGCCGCGGGTGGCCTCGCGCGGGCCGCCGAGCAGGACCAGCGGCAGGTCGGAATGCGGGCCGAGCAGGCCGCGCATCGCGTCGGCCCAGGCCGGTTCGGCGCCGCGCAGGTCGAGCAGGACGGCGACGCGGTCGCCACCGCGCAGGCCGATGCGCGCGCCATGGGGATCGTCGATCACGCGCAGCTCCCAGCCGGCCGCGGCCAGCAGCTCGCGTTCGCGGGGCGTGGGTTGCCCCAGCCAGATCATGCAGCGTGGTCGGATTTCGGGAACTACCGCCATCGTTCCTTGCTCCCTGCGTCGCTCCGCATGCCTGCCGGCGGATGGCCGCCGGCGGCGCAAGGGCGCGCCGTCAGGCCGTCATCGTCCGGTGACAGTGGGGTGGGCGTGGTCGGGAAGGCCGCGCGGCGGAACTTCCGCCGCGATGCGCATGCGCGCGGGCCTTCAGCATCGACGGCGCTGCCTGGCTTCAGGGAGGCGGGGCCGGGATCGGCCTGGCGGTGCTTCTCGGATCGGGCAGTTCATGATGGTCCCCCGGGATGCGCGAGGCTTCGCGCATGTCTCTTCTGTATCGGGAAGAAACGACGACCGGCGCGCGCAAGGGACAGCACGCGCCTCACCGCCCATATTTCATTCAGTCATGTGACGACAGCGTCACGGCGTTTTCGCGGGGTACGCGAGCATCAGGACCAGCGGTTCCTCGCCCACCTGTTCGATCGCGTGGGTACTGCCGGAGCGGGTCAGCATCGCGTGGCCGGGGCCGACGTCGTAGGCCTGGCCATCGAGCACGTAGCGTCCGCGGCCTTCCAGCACGTAGTAGATCTCGTCCTTGTGGTGCTGGTGCAGGCCGATGCCCGCGCCCGGATGCAGCACGCGCTTGCGCATCACGAACGGCAGGCCCGGCGCGTCGGCGAACAGCGTGTAGCCGGTGGTCGTGCCGGGACCGCCGTGCGGCCCGGGCTGCTGCCGTGCGAAGTCGCGTTCGTGCACCACCGAGGACGGGTGCGCCTGTGCGGCCCTGTCGGCGCGTGCGGTCGGCGGCGCACCGCAGTCGGTGTCGCGCGCCACGTGCCCGGACAGCGACGGATCCAGCGCTTTCCAGTCGCGCACCACCAGGCAGGCGACCAGGGTGGCGCCGGCGACGCTGAGGTGGGTGTCGTCGCGCACGCCGCGTTCGGGCACGTGCTCGAAATACGGCCTGGAGGCCTCGTCACCGAGTGCACGGATCCACGCGCTGCTGCTGGCGTTGAGGTCGATCAAAGCGACCTGTTCGCGCGCGGCGAGGGCGCGGATCGCGTCGGTGTAGCGGGCATGGGTGTCAAGCAGCGAACCGAAGTCCCAGATCCGCCGCGACACCGGGCTGACCAGGATCGGCGTGGCGCCGCGGCTGCGCGCCAGTTCCACGTAGCGCATCAGCCACCGCGGATACTCCTCCGACGGGTCGGTGTAGCGCGTCGGGTCCTCGATCTTGGCATCGTTGTGGCCGAACTGCACCAGCAGCACGTCGCCCTTGCGCAGTTCCCTGGCGATCGCGTCGAGCCGGCCTTCCTCGATGAAGCTGCGCGAGCTGCGTCCGCCAATGGCGTGGTTGCGCACTTCCAGCGCGGCCGGATCGAGGAACGACTGCAGCTGCTGCCCCCAGCCGTTGCGCGGCGCGCGCTCGGGGCCGTACTCGGCCACGGTGGAGTCGCCGGCGAGGAAGACGCGCCGCGCCGCTTCGGCCTGCGCGGTGCCGGCGATGCAGGCGAGGATCAGCAGCAGCGACAGCAGCCTGGTGGTCATGGGCATGCTCCAGAAAAAAAAAGCCCCGTCGTCGGCAGGCCGGGACGGGGCAAAGGTTGCCGGTAACTTGCCGGCCCGCGGGCGTGGAGAGGTGCAGCGTCGTGGCTGGGCGCCGCGTGCCCGCGGCCGGGAACATTCCGACGTGGGGATCAGCGCGCCAGCCAGCCACCGTCGACCGGGATGATCGCGCCGTTGACGTAGTCGGAGGCGCGGCTGGCCAGGAACACCGCGGTGCCGCCCAGGTCCGCCGGCGTGCCCCAGCGGCCGGCCGGGATGCGGCCGAGGATCTCGGCGCTGCGCTGTTCGTCGGCGCGCAGCTGGGCGGTGTTGTCGGTGGCCATGTAGCCCGGGGCGATGGCGTTGATGTTGATGCCCTTGGAAGCCCACTCGTTGGCCAGCAGGCGGGTGATGCCCGCGATGCCGCTCTTGGAGGCGGTGTACGACGGCACGCGGATGCCGCCCTGGAACGACAGCATCGAGGCGATGTTGATGATCTTGCCGCTGCCCTGGGCGATGAAGTGCTTGCCGGCGGCCTGCGACATGAAGAAGGCGGACTTGATGTTGACGTTCATGACGTCGTCCCAGTCCTTCTCGCTGAACTCGACCGCATCGGCGCGGCGGATCAGGCCGGCGTTGTTGACCAGGATGTCCAGCCCGCCGAGGCCTTCGACGGTTTCCTTGACCAGGCGCTCGACCGGCTCGATCGAGATCAGGTTCGCCTGCAGGTTGAGGAAGCGGCGGCCCAGGGCGCGCACCTTCTCGCCGGTCTCGGTGGCCTCGACGATGCCGGCGGCGGCGATGTCGGCGCCGGCTTCGGCCAGCGCCAGGGCGATGCCCTGGCCGAGGCCGGTGTTGGCGCCGGTGACCAGGGCGACCTTGCCTTCCAGACTGAACGGGTTGTTTGCCATGAGCGGTCCTCGTTGTTCGTGGGGCGGGGATCGGCCCGCCGGAGGCGTTTTCTGCGGGGAAGCCGCGCGGGCGGCGCGGCGTTCCGTAGGGAGTGGCGGGATGGCCCCGCCGGCGAAGCGCGCGCCGCCGCAGCGGCGCGCCGCGTCACTTGAGCTGGCAGATGTCCAGCACGTTCATGTCGGTGTAGTCGAGGTTCTCGCCGCCCATCGCCCAGATGAAGGCGTAGTTGGACGTGCCCGAACCCATGTGGATCGACCACGGCGGCGAGACCACGGCCTCGTCGTTCTTCATGACGATGTGGCGCTGCTGGTCCGGCTGGCCCATGAAGTGGTAGACGCGGTCGTTCTCGCCCAGGTCGAAGTAGAAGTAGACCTCGCTGCGGCGGTCGTGCAGGTGCGGCGGCATGGTGTTCCACACGCTGCCCGGCTTCAGCACGGTCAGGCCCAGCAGCAGCTGCGAGGACTTGCAGGTGGCCGGCACGATGAACTGGTAGATCGTGCGCTCGTTGCTGGTCTCCAGCGCGCCGCGGTCGAGGGCGACGGCGTCCTTGATCGACAGCTGCTTCGTCTCGAAGCGGGCGTGCGCCGGGGTCGAGGTCAGGTAGAACTTCGCCGGGTTGGCGGCGTCGGCCGAGGCGAAGCTCACTTCCTCGCTGCCCATCGCCACGTACAGGCCGTCCTTCGGACCCAGCACGTATTCGGTGCCGTCGACGGTCACCGTGCCGGTGCCCGCGCCGACGTTGATCACGCCCAGTTCGCGACGCTCCAGGAACGGCTTGCCCGCGGCCGAGGCCGGCTCGGTCTGCTTCGGCAGCGACACGGCCCTGCTGACCGGGGCGGCGCCGCCGATCACGAAACGCTCGTAGTGGGTGTAGTTCAGGCGCACCTCGTCGGCGGCGAACAGGTCGCCGATCAGGTACAGGTCGCGCAGCTCGTCGTTGCTGGCGCCCTGCATCACGCCGGGGTGGGTCGCGTAATAGGTCTTCTGGTACATCGGCTCGGGGCTCCTCGGTACGCAAGGCCGGGGCTTGGGATTCCCGGCCAGGGTGGTGCATTGAAGCGGCATTCTAGCGGACGATGGTAACCGGTGTCATACCGCAATGCGGCAAACGCCTGCACGGCCTGGAAGCCGCCTCCGGCGGGGCTCAGGCGGGGGGCTGGCAGGAGTCGCGGACGATCAGGTGCGGACGCACGCTGGCCACCGGCAACGGCGCGTTGTCGGTGCGGATCAGCATGCTCGCGGCGATCCGGCCGGTGTCGCGGGTCTGGCGGCGGACCGAGGTCAGCGACGGCCACAGGCGCGAGGCCAGCGGGCTGTCGTCGTAGCCGATCACCGACAGGTCGCGCGGGATGCTGATGCCCGCGCGCATGGCCACCTTGTAGACGCCGGCGGCCATCTCGTCGTTGCCGCAGAAGATCGCGGTCGGGCGCTGCTTGCCGGCCAGCAGCTTCTCGGCCGCGGCCACGCCGGATTCGAAGGTGTAGCTGGCCTCGATGATGCGGTCCTTCGGCACCTCGATCCCGCGCCGCGCGAGGGTCTCGACGAAACCGGTGGTGCGCTCCACCGCCGAGCGGTAGGCCTGCGGACCGGTGATCAGGGCGATGTCGCGGTGGCCCAGGGTGAGCAGGTAGTCGGCCGCCTCCGCCGCGCCGTCGCGGTCGTGGGTCACGATCATGCGCCCGTCGGTGTCCTCGAAGCCGACCGGCACGATGCGGGTGTAGCGGCAACCCATCTCGGCCAGCATGTCGGCCAGGTTCTGGTCTTCGGAGGCGCGCGGCACCAGCATCACCCCGTGCAGCTTCTGCTGCTGGACGAAGCGGCGCACGCCGTCGATGTAGCCGGGGCTGCGCGTGTCGCAGGGATGCACCACCAGCTCGAAGCCCGACTCGCGCAGCGCGTCCAGCGCGCCGTACTGCATGTCGACGATGTACTGCGCGGTGGGGTTGTCGTAGACCATGCCGATCAGGAACGAGCGGCGGAAGGCCAGGCCGCGCGCCAGCGGGTCGGGCACGTAGCCGACCTCGCGCATCAGCGCCTCGACCTTCTCGCGGGTGTCCTTGCGTACCAGCGGCGAGTTGTTGATGATCCGCGAAACGGTCTTCTTGGAAACGCCCGCCAGCCGCGCGATGTCGTTGATGGTCGCCGCCTTGCCGGTGGCGGCCCGGGGGGTCTGCGAGGCTTGGGAAGGACGCGCGGGCATGGAAGCTTTCGATGGAAGGTTGGGCCGATTCTAGCCCCAGCGGTGGCCGGCGGACTGCCCCGGCCGGCCGGGGCCGGACGGGATCAGGCCAGGATGTCGGGCAGCCACAGCGACAGCTGCGGGAAGAAGGCCACGACCAGCAGCACGGCCAGGCCGGCCAGCCAGAACGGCCAGATCGTGCGCATGGCCTCGGCCACGCTGATCTTGCCGATCGCCGTGCCGATGAACAGCACCGAGCCCACCGGCGGGGTGACCAGGCCCAGGCCGCCGGTCAGAACCAGCACCAGGCCGAAGTGGATCGGGTCGATGCCGTAGGCCTTGGCCACCGGCAGGAAGATCGGCGTGCAGATCAGGATCATCGGCGCCAGGTCCATGAAGGTGCCCAGCAACAGCAGCATGACCACGATCATCAGCAGCACCATGTACTTGCTGTGCGCGAACGACTGCAGGAACTCCACCGCCGCCGCCGGCACCTGCAGGTAGGCCAGCAGCCAGCCGAACACCGCCGCGGTGGCGATCACGAACAGGATCACGCCGGTGCTGCGCGCCGCGTGGACCACCGTGTCGAGGAACTCGCGCAGGCGCAGCTGCCGGTACAGCACGACCGTCACCAGCAGCGCGTAGACCACGGCGATGGCCGCCGACTCGACCGCGGTGAAGATGCCGGCGCGGATGCCGACGAAGATCAGCGCGACCAGGCCCAGGCCCGGCAACGCAGAGACCAGGCGCACCAGCACCGCGCGCATGCCCGGGAACGGCTCGGTGCCGTAGCCGCGGCGGCGCGCCACCGCGTAGCCGGTGGCCATCAGCGCCACGGTCATCAGCAGCGCCGGGACGATGCCGGCGGCGAACAGCCGGGCGATCGACAGGCCGCCGCCGGCCGCGGCGGAGAACAGGATCAGGTTGTGCGAGGGCGGCACCAGCAGGGCGACCAGCGCCGCGGTGATGCTGACGTTCACGGCGAAATCGCGGTCGTAACCGCGCTTGACCATCTGCGGGATCATCGTGCCGCCGACCGCCGAGACGTCGGCGATCGCGGAACCGGACACGCCGCCAAAGAACAGCGAGGACAGCACCGAGACCTGGCCCAGGCCGCCGCGCAGGCGGCCGACCAGCGACGAGGCCAGCGCGATCAGGCGCTCGGAGATGCCGCCGCGCATCATGATCTCGCCGGCGAAGATGAACAGCGGGATCGCGATCAGCGAGGCCGAACCGGAGCCGGCCGAGATCTGCTGGACCAGCACCACCGAGGGCAGGTCCAGGTACAGCAGCGTCACCAGCGACGCGGCGGCCAGGGCGAAGGCCACCGGCACGCCGATGATGAGCAGGATGGCGAATACGAGGAAAAGCAGGGCGATGGCCATGTCAGAGGTCTCCGTCCTGCGGTGCCGGCGGTGCGGCCGGCGTGGCCGGCGCTGCAGGTGCGAGCGCGAGGAACAGCCGGTTGAGCGCAAACACGACCATCAGCGCGCCGCCCAGCGACAGCGGCAGGTAGTTGATGCTCTGCGGCAGGTTGGCGCCGGCGGCGCGGATGTCCAGGCCGTCGAGCAGCAGCACGCCGGCCCAGTACGAAACCACTGCGCCGATGCCGGCGATCACCAGCGGCACGACCACGTCGATCGCGCGGCGCACGGCCGGACGCAGGTGGTCGTGCAGCAGGAAGAAGCCGAAGTGGCGGTTGGTATGCACGCCCGCGGCGGCGCCCATCGCCATGGCGATGGCCAGCAGCAGCAGGGTCACCGGTTCGGTCCAGCTGGGCGAATCGTTGAGCACGTAGCGGGTGAACACCTGCCAGCCCTGCACCACCACCAGCCCGACCAGGGCGGTGGCGGCGATGGCGATGACGATGCCGGCGAGCCGGTCCAGCGCGCGCTGCACGGGGCTGGCCGGGACGGGGGAAGCGGTCTCGGTCATTGGATCCGATCAGGCGAGGTCGCGGATGCGACGGTAGAGGTCATCGATGCCCGGCTTGCGCTGGTACTCGTCCAGCAGCGGCTGGGCGGCGGCGCGGAAGGCGTCCAGGTCGCACTCGTTGGCCTGGATGCCGTGGGCGAGCACGGCCTTGCGCGCGGCGCCTTCGGAGGCATCCCACTTCCCGCGCATCACCGGCACCGACTCGCGGGCCACGCGGACCAGCAGGTTGCGGTCGGACGGCGTCAGCGCCTCGAAACTGGCGCGCGACATCAGCAGCACGTCCGGCGCGTAGGAATGGCGCGTCTCCGACCAGTACCGTGCCGCCTCGAAGTGACGGCTGGAGTGGAAGCTGCGCATGTTGTTCTCGGCGCCGTCGATCATGTGCGTCTCCATCGCCGAGAAGGTCTCGCCCAGCGACATCGGCGTCGGGTTGGCGCCGAGCAGGCGGACCAGGCGGATGAAGATGTCCGAGGCCGCCACGCGCATCTTCATGCCGTGCAGGTCCTTCGGCTCCACGATCGGATGTTTCGTGTTGTAGAAGCAGCGCGCGCCGGAGTCGTAGATCGCCAGGCCGATCAGGTCGCGGCTCTCGAAGCCGCGCAGCACCGCCTCGCCCACCTCGCCGTCGATGACCCGGCGCATGTGTTCGACCGAGTCGAACACGTACGGCAGGCACAGCGCCTGGGTCAGCGGGAAGGCGTTGTTGAGCGCGCCGGCGAACACGCGGGTGATGTCGATCACCCCGTAGCGGGCCATGTCGATCGCCTCGGACTCGCGGCCGAGCTGGCCGGAGTGGTAGAGGCGGATCGACAGGCGGCCGCCGGTCTCGCGTTCCAGGGTCTGCCCGATCCAGCGCACCGCTTCCACGGTCGGGTAGTCGGAGACGTGGACGTCGGTGGCGGTGAGCAGGTGGCGACCGGAAGGATCGGCCGCGCCGGCGGCGAAGGCGCTTCCGCCCATCGCCAGCGGCAGCGCGCAGGCCGCGCCGGCGCCGCCCAGCAGCAGGCGTCGACGGGTCAGCCCGCTCATGCGTCGCTGTTCCCCGCGGGGACGGCGTGGCAGTCCAGGATGGCGTAGCCGTCGAACGCGACGCGCGCGGCCTGGCCGGCGACGATGTCGTGGATGCCGGTGGCATTGCCGGTGGCGATGTATTCGCCCGCCTTCAGCGGGCGGCCGCGGCGCGCCGAACGCGCCAGGGCGAAGGCGAAGGCGGCGCGCAGGCCGCCGGGCAGGCGCTTCGCGCCGCCGCTGCCGACGCTGGCGCCGTCGATGAAGGTCTCGGCCAGCAGCGTGTCTTCGTCCAGCGCGGCCCAGTCCGCGATTTCCGGACCGAGGACCAGGCCGTTGTTGTTGCCGAAATCGGATACCACCACGCGCGGACCCAGTTCGTTGATCGTGGCCAGCGGACTGCTGGCCACCTCGACGCCGGCGAACAGCGTACTCGGCACGGCCGCGGCTTCCTCCGGCGTCCACTCCAGCTTGTCGGCCGGGACGTCGGCGTCCAGGCGCAGCACGTATTCGGCCTCGACCGCGCCGAAGCCGCCCGTGAACACCGGGATCGGCGTGCTGTCACCGGTGGCATTCCACAGCTGGCGGGCGAAAATCGGGCCCAGCAGGCGTTCGTCGCCGGACACGTCGCGGCGCTCCGGGGCGATGAATCCGACCTTCCAGCCGACCACCCGGTCGGGCCACTGGGCGATGGCCAGGTCCTGGACCTGGTAGGCGGTCACCAGGTCGGCGGGGATCTCGCCGGGAAAGGCTTCCAGGGCGGCGCCCGCCCGCCGGGCGGCGACGAAGCGGTCGGCGATGCCGGCCAGTTCGGGCATCGGCGGCGTGGCGTCCTGGTGGCCAGTTGCAGTACTCAAGATGTCTCCCCGGGAACAGGCCCGTAACGTGTTGCGCCGCGGATCGACAGCGGGCGCGGAAGCTGTATATGGTAAACCGGTGTCATGTAGCAATGTGCACTGCGCCAAGGCCTTACTGCACGCTGCAACGCAACAACCGGGAGGGTCCGTGACCATGCCAATCCGCCGCCTGCGCCACCGCTTCAGGGTCGCCCTGGTGGCGCTGTCGCTGCTGCCGACCGCCGTCGCCGCCGGTGCCGGGGCCGCGCCCCCGGCGCCCGACCGCCAGATACCGCTGTGGCCCGGTACCCCGCCTGGCTCGGAAGGCCTGGACCTGCCCCAGCGGATCGTCGAGCGCAGCAGCGACCCTGCCCTGCCCGACCGCTACGTTGACGGCGTCGCCCGCCCCTGGCTGGACGTGTACCGCCCGGCCCGCCCCGACGGCCGTGCCCTGCTGGTGCTGCCGGGCGGCGGTTACCAGCGGGTGGTCCTGGACAAGGAGGGGACGGCCCTGCTGCCGGCCTTCGCCGGGCAGGCCGGGCTGACCCTGTTCGTGCTGCAGTACCGCCTCCCCGGCGAAGGCCACGCCAACCCGCGCGACGTGCCGCTGGCCGACGCGCAGCGGGCGATGCGCCTGGTCCGCAGCCAGGCGCGCGAATGGGGCATCGATCCGGCCAGCGTCGGGGTGATGGGCTTTTCCGCCGGTGGCCACCTGGCCGCGAGCCTGGCCACGCGCCACCACGAGCGCGTCTACGCGCCGGTCGACGCCGCCGATGCGCTCGATACGCGCCCGGCCTACGCCGTGCTGGTCTACCCGGTGATCGACATGGGCGCGCACGCCCACCCCGGCTCGCGGCAGAAGCTGCTGGGCGATGCACCCGATGCGGACGCCGTGCGCATGTACTCGGCGCAGAACCGGGTCGGCGCGCACACCCCGCCGGTGTTCCTGCTGCATGCCCAGGACGACGACGTGGTGCCGGTGGAAAACAGCCTGCTGTTCGAGCAGGCGCTGCGCGCGGCAGGCATCGAACACGAGACCCATCTGTATGCGAGCGGCGGCCATGGCTTCGGCGTGCGCGGCGCGCACGGCACCCTGGCGCTGTGGCCGACGCTGGCGGTGGAGTGGATCCGCGCGCACGCGCCGCTGCCGGCGGCGCCGGGTGCGACAGACAACAAACCTGCACGGGAGTAAGCATGGCCGGCGATCGCAAGCATCCTTTCCTGTCTCCGGCCCAGTCCGCGCCCGCGGATCCGGCGCGGCGCCGCCTGCTGCAGGCCGCCGGCTTCGGTGCAGGCCTGGCCATCGCCGGCGTGCTGCCGGCGGCGTTCGCCGCGCAGCCGGCGTCGTCCGTGGCCGCGACGCGCGCGGGACGTGTGCGCGGCCAGCGCGAACAGGGCGTGCATGTGTTCAGGGGCATCCGCTACGGCGAGGACACCGCGCCGGTGCGGTTCCGCGCGCCGCTCGCGGCGCGGCCCTGGCGCGGCGTGGCCGAGGCCACCGGCTACGGCGCGTCGGCGCCGCAGCGCGGCAGGAAGGAAGGTCCGGGCAGCGAGGACTGCCTGTTCCTCAACGTGTGGACGCCGGGCCTGGATGCGCGCGCGCGCCGGCCGGTGCTGTTCTACATCCATGGCGGCGGCTACGACACCGGATCCGGCAGCGACCCGCTGTACGACGGCCGGCGCCTGTGCGAGCGCGGCGACGTGGTCGTGGTCACGGTGAACCACCGCCTAAACGCCTTCGGCTACCTCTACCTGGGCCTGCTTGGCGGGACGGAGTACGCGACCTCCGGCAACGCCGGCCAGCTGGACCTGGTGCTGGCGCTGCAGTGGGTGCGCGACAACATCGCCGCGTTCGGCGGCGATCCTGGCAATGTCACCGTGTTCGGCCAGTCCGGCGGCGGCGCCAAGATCGCCACGCTGATGGCGATGCCGGCCGCGCGCGGCCTGTTCCACAAGGCCTGGACGATGAGCGGCCAACAGGTCACCGCCGCCGGTCCCCGCGCGGCCACGCAACGGGCGCAGCTGTTCCTGCGCACCGTGGGCATCGATCCGGAGGCGGGCGATGCGCTGGCGAGGCTGCGCGCGCTGCCGCTGGAGGAAGTGCTCGAGGGCACGGCCGCGCGCGACTTCTCGCGGATCGAGGACACGCGTCTGTACTTCGGCCCGGTGATGGACGGCGAGGTGCTGCCGCGGCATCCGTTCTGGCCGGACGCGCCGGCGCAGTCGGCGGCGATCCCGATGGTGATCGGCAACACCCGCGACGAGACCCGCGCCTTCCTCGGTGGCGACCCGGAGAACTTCGAGCTGGACTGGGACGGACTGCCGGCGCGGCTGGAGAAGCAGCAGTACGTCGACATCCGCGCCGACCTGGTGGTCGCGCACTACCGCGCGCTGTATCCGCACTACACGCCGTCGGAGGTGTTCTTCGCCGCCACCACCGCCGGGCGTTCGTGGCGCGGCGCGGTGGAGGAACTGGAAGTGCGCGCGCGCCAGCCGCAGGGCGCGGCGCCTACTTGGGCCTACCAGCTGGACTGGGGCTCGCCGCTGGATGGCGGCAGGTTCCGCGCCTTCCACACCCTCGACATCCCGCTGGTGTTCGACAACATCCACCAGCCCGGCTCGCGCACCGGCGACGGCGCCGACGCGCAGGCGGTGGCCGATGCGATGAGCGCGGCGCTGCTGGCGCTGGCCCGGCACGGCGATCCCAACCATGCCGGGATCCCGCGCTGGGAGCCGTACTCGCTGCCGCGGCGGCAGACGATGGTGTTCGACGCACCGCCCGTGCTGGCCGACGATCCGCGTGGCGCCGAGCGCGCGTTCTGGCAGCAGGCGCCGTTCGTGCAGCGCGGGACGCTGTGACGCGGTGGGCGCGGGCGCGCTGTGGCGTCCGTGCTCAGTGCGACGCGCCCGCGCAGGCGCCGCGCGCGTCGTCCGCAACCAGCGATGCCAGCGGCACCCAGCTGACCTCCACGTCCTCCTTGTTCGCCGCGTAGGCGACGAGCAGGCGGTCGTTCCACAGCACGCTCTTGGGGTAGTGGTAGCCGGGCCGCTTGTAGCGGCCTTCCGCGCGCAGCGGCGGCAGGTCGCCGTGGCCGCGCAGCAGGAAGGCGCGATCGAAGCAGCGGCCGTCGGCCGACAGGGTCACCGCCAGCGGCATGCGTTCGCGCTGGCCACTGGGCGCATTGACCAGGAAGGCGCTGCCGTCGGGCAGGTTGCCGGCGCTCTGCTTGGCGCGCGAATCCGGCATCGCGGTCAGCGCCGGCACGGTCCAGCTTCCGCCGCGGTCGCAGCTTTCGCTGGCCAGCTGCCGGTAGCTGTCGCCCTGGTCGCGGAACACCATCACCGCGCACTCGCGGCCGTCGCGGTCCCTGCGCAGGAACAGGCTCGGTTCCAGTTCGCGGCTGGCGTGGCCTGCGTGGGGCAGGTTGCGCATGGATCCGCGCCGCCAGCCGGACACGCCCAGCGGATCGTCGGTGAAGAACGGTGCGGCGACGATGCCGGGGCGCCGGTGGAACGCGGTGAGGATGCGGCCGTCGCCCAGGCGATGCGGATCCTGTTCGATCACCCCGTCCACCGGCGCGCCATCGGCATCGGTGACCGGGCGCAGCGGCGACCAGTCGAGGCCGTCGCGGCTGAGCCGGTAGCCGGTCCAGCCGCCGTCGCCGGACTGGAAGCCGCCTGGCCACACGTTGATGTAGGCGACCAGGGTTTCGCCATCGGTCCACCAGCCGCCGCTGGAATGCATGGCGCCGCCCTCGCCGGCCGCCATCAGTACGGCAGGCGCACTCCAGCGTTCGCCGTCGTCGCTGTGGCTGTAGAGCACGCGCGTGTCCGGCGAGTCCTCGTCGCGCGCCGAGTTCTGCCATTGCACGTAGAGCCGGCCCTTGAACGCCACCGGCACTGCGCCGTTGTTGAACATGCCCTGCTCCGGCGTGGCCCGGAACACGGTGGCGCTGCGCGTGCCCGCGGCCGGTCGCAGGCCCAGGTCGGGCGCGCCGGGAACGAACAGGCCGGCTGCGACGTCGTATGGCGGTGCTGCGGTTGCGTCCGCACGCGTCGTGGCCTGGCCGGCGGCCAGGGATGGCAGCAGCAGCGCGAGCAGGCCGGCGGCGAGGAAACGGCGGCGGGGCATGGGATCCTGCGAGTGGTGGGCGACGGTGCCGCGCGATGGCATCGCTGGGCCGCGGAAGCTAGCAGAGCTGCGGTGGTCCCGGCCAGCCGCAGCGCGATGGCCGCAGGGCGCTGGCCTCCGCCGCGCTAGACTCGCAGGCCAAGGGGAGGCCACCACTGCATGAAGATCACACCGACACCGTTGACCGCCGCGCTCGCCGGGATGTTCACCGGCGTGGTCATGCCCTGGCTGTGGCCGCGGCTGGGCGACGACACGCTGTACTGGATCGCCGCGTTCCTGCTGGTGATCGCGCTGCCGGCGCATGCCTTCGTGGTGGGCTTCGCGCGCGCGCCGGCCGACAGTGGCCTGGGCAAGCGCGTGGTGGCGTGGCTGGTGGCGGCCATTGCCATGGTCGTGCTGCGGCAGGCGCTGCCCCTGTAACGCGCGGCGCGGCATCGTCGCCGTTTGACCGATCGGGAAAGGAAAAGGGCCGGACGATGTCCGGCCCTTCCTCGTGGACTTCGCCCGCGCCGCTCAGCGCACGGCGCGGCGGTTGTTGCGCCGGGTCACTTCCTCGCCGTCGCCTTCCAGGCCCACCCGCACGTACAACCCGTCGGCCTTGCGTCCGCCCAGCGGCAGCGAGACGGTGGTGGTGCGCGGCTGCAGGTCCAGCGGCGCTTCCAGCGCCGGCACCGCCACGCGCGCCAGCTCGCGGCCGCGGGCGTCTTCAAGCACCGCGTAACCGGCACCGGTGGCGGCATGGCCCAGGCTGTGCACGGTCACCTCCACCGCATCGCCCACCACGCGCACATCGCCACGGCCGATGCCCAGGTCGGCACGCGTCTCCACCGGCGTGCCCGGCTGCACCAGCTCGAACTCCATCACCACGGTGCGGCCGGCCGGGAACACCACGTCGACCGAAGCGCTCTTCTCGAACGCGAACTCGCGGGTGCTGGCCTTGCCGTCGATGCGGTCGTCGCCGTCGCTGTCGATGCCCGAGGTCATGCGCCAGGTGCCTGCCTCGACGTTCCAGCCGGTCATGCTCGCGTGCAGCGGCTTCGAGCCCAGGTTGTAGGCGATCACCTTGAAGCGGTCGCGGCGCGGGTCCGGCACCAGGATCGCCACCTGCTCGGCGCCGTCGGCCTCGGCGAAGCGCCAGCTCACCGTGTGGCCCGGATAGGACTGGTTGCGCTTGAGGGCGATGCCGCCCAGGCGCGCGCGCTGCAGGAACTCGGTCGGCGCCTCGACGCGGTCGGACCACCAGTGGCCCTCGGTCATCATGTAGCGGCGCAGCAGCTTCGACTCGATGCCTTCGGCGTGCAGGGCTTCCAGGTACTTCTTGTCGCCGGTCAGCTGCCACGCGGCCAGGCTCGGGAAGCCGGTCGCGCCCTTGTCGGCGGCCTCGACCAGGGTCTTGCCCCAGTCGTCCTGGCGGCCGAGCACGCCGATGAAGTTCTCGCCGAGGTTGGACAGGCCGGCCGGACCGCCGCGGCCGATGCGGTAGTCGAACGCGCGCAGGTAGCGCGCGTCGCCGGTCCAGCGCCATGCCGCCCAGAACAGGTGCATGGTGTCGCCGCCGCCGGAACCGTCGAGCAGCTCGCCGCCGCGGGTTTCGCCGGTGGCCCAGTGGATCTCGTTGGGCAGCAGCCAGCGCCCCTCCTTGCCAGTGTAGGCGTGGGCCAGGTAGCCGTCGGCCAGGCCGGTGACCAGCTTGCGGCCGGTCGGATCGGCGTTCCAGTCGCCGAGCAGGAAGGCCGGGTGCAGCGCCGGGAACGAGTACGGCTTCTGCCACTGCCAGTTCGGGTCGCGGTAGACCTTGTTGCCGCCGAACCAGTTGCTGGAGAACAGCAGGTGTCCCTGCGGGTTGCGCAGGATGATCTTCTCGTCGAAGGCCTTCACCGTCTCCATCAGCCGCTCGAGGGTGAGCGGGTCGCCCCAGTTGAGGTAGAGCATCGCGCTGTTGGCGTTGATGCCCTCCTCGTAGGAGTGCAGCTCGTCGGTCTCGATGGTGCTGAGGCCGTTGCTGAACATGCCGTTGCGGTAGACCGCGTCGGACAGCGCGGTGAGCGAGGCGTTGAGCCGGTCCGGCATCACGCCCATCAGCGCCAGGCCCGGCCACTGCTGGACCAGGTCGCTGTCGTCGGAGATGCCGCCACCGAAATCGCCGTACTCGACCTGGCGGTTGTCGATCCACCAGTCGACGAAGCGGCGCGCCAGCTTCAGGTCCTCGACCTGGCGGAACGCCCACAGCGGCACGCCCTTCGGCGGCGGCGGCAGGGCCACCGGCGGCCGGCCCTGGCTGTTGTAGCTGATGTAGTTCCAGTACTGGCGGCCGAGCTCATGGTCCGGATCGACGCGCAGCAGGTCGCTGAGGTCGGCGTGGACGCGCGCGTACAGGCGCTGGCGCTTGGACGTGGTGTGCTCTTCGACCAGGAAGCCCCAGTTGTCGCGCACCTGGTTGAAGCGGTCGGCCAGGTGCTGCTTCTTCGCTTCGGCGCGGTCCTTGAACACCAGGCGGATCTCGGCGCCGTCCAGCGAATGCGCATCGAAGCCCGGCGCGCCGGAGGCGATGCTGATCCACAGGCTGTCGGCGGTGAGGATGCGGTCGCGCAGGTCCAGCCACAGCGTGCGCTTCTGCTTCGGCGCGACCGAGACCGACACGTCGATCATGTCGCGTGCCGGCCAGATCGGATCCTTGACGCGGATGTTGAGCGGGATCAGGCCGCCCTCGCCGGCCGGCAGGTCCAGCGCGGGAATGTCGATGGCCACGCCGTCGAGGCCGTCGTACATGTTCTCCCAGCTGTAGGCCCAGCTGCGGATCAGCGGCTGCGCCGCCGGCGCGTCGCCGACGCTGGAGGGGATGAGCACGTGCACGATCGGCGCCGGGTCGGCGGGCAGGCCGGCTTTCACGCCGGCGTCGCCAGCACGCTTGCGCGAGCCTGCGCCCTTCGGCAGCGCCATCACCGTGCTGCGCGCCTCCGGCAGGAAGCGCCCATCGATGTACTGGCGCAGCGCCTGCACGTTCTCGTAGTCGGGCAGCACCGCGCTGTCGACCAGGTAGGTCTGCTTGACCGTGCCTTCCGGCTCGGCGGCGTCGCTGACGTGGTAGGCCCAGATCTCCTGGATCGGGGTTTCCTGCTCGGTGTTGGTGAAGCGCACGTGGCCGCCGGTGCGCGTGGCGAACTGGTCGACGCTGCGGACCAGGCCGCGCGGACGCTCGAACAGCGGCTGTTCGCGGCCGTCGGCGTCCTTCCAGGTGGCCTGGCCGAACGCCGCGCCGCGGATCTCGATGCGGTTGAAGGGCTCGCCCGGCATGGCCAGGTCCAGCGCCTTGCCGCCTTCGACGTAGGTGTTCCAGTCCGGCAGCTGGAAGTAGTCGTTGCGGCCGGGCAGGCGCGAGCGGTTGTACACGCCCGGCCAGGTGGTCTCGGGGATGCCGTCGCTGCCCTTCCACATCCACTGCTTGAGGTCCTTCACGTCGTCGAAGCCGACGTGGCGGATCGAGGTGTCCGGCGCCTGCAGCGCCGGCGGCACGCGGCCGGTCTCCCAGCCGTAGCGGTGGTTCCAGGCCGCGCGGCGCGCGCCCGTGTCGACCGGCACCGCGCTGTCGGCCGTGGCCTTGGCCAGGTCGCCACGCCTGGCCAGCGCGGCCACGCCGCGCGCGTCGAGCATGCGGTCGTACACGCGGATCTCGTCGAAATCGCTGCCGCGCAGGAAGTTGTAGCGGCTCTGCACCTGGTAAGGGGCCATCACCCGCCCGGCCAGGCCGAGCTGGTCCAGCGCGGCGTCGTAATCGCCCGTCGTCTGCTCGCGCGCGACCTCGCGCCCGTCCACGTACAGGCGCACGCCCTGGGTCTCGTCCCAGGCGAAGGCCAGGTGCATCCAGTCCTGCGGGCCCGGCATGCGGTCGAGCCTGAAGGACACGCGGGTGCGGGCGAGGTTGGCATCGGTGACGAAGGCATCGAAGCCGTGCCCGTTCCAGTCGATCCGCAGCCAGGCCATGTCCCAGCTGCTGTGGTCGGCGTAGCCGACGCGGAAGATCACGAACGGCGCCTCGCCGACCTCGTAGCGCGGACGCCAGAAGAACGACAGCGTGCCGCGCTCGGCGTAGATGTTGCCCGGGGCGTTCCAGGCCAGCACGCCGTCGTCGGCCCATTCGATAGCGCCGCCCTGCACGCCGGTCGGGACGATCTTCACCTTGTCCTGGAAGTTCGGGACCGCGTCGCCATTGGCATGGTCGGCGACGAAGCCGGCATCGGCGGAGACGCGGAACAGCAGCTGTGGCGCATCGCCGCCGGCGGCCAGGGCCGGGGAGGCGAGTGCGGAGGCGAGGAGGATCGCGAGCAGGCGCCTGCCCGGGTGGATCGGATCGGTCATCGTGTTGCTGTTCCAGTGTTGCGGGACGGGGTGGCGCGGCGGCGGCCGCGGTTTGGACTGGCCGCGGCGGCGGCGGTTCCCTCGCCAGCCACCGGCTGGACCAGGCAGCGCAGCGGGTGCAGCCGGTGCCGCATCGTGCGGGAGCCTGGCGAAACCCGCGCGTTGCCGGCCGCGGTCGACGGACGATGGCGGCGACGTGCGCAGATCATAGGGTCTGCATCCGCGGCGGCAGGCCGTGGCTGCAGCGCGCCCCGGCCGCCGGCGGACCGGCAAAGACACCGCTGCAGGCGGGATCGCGGCACCCCGCCCGGTGGCGATGCGTAGGTAACCGGTGTCTTTCCAGGGTGCATGTGCTTCGGCGTTCCAGTTCCCGGGCAGGGCGTTGGCGGTGCGGCCCGGGTTCGGGCAGCAGGTGGAGAGCGGGCGGCGCCCGGCGGAGTCCGGCGTCGGATGACACCGATGGTCAGGGGAAACTAGCAGCGCCTGCCGGCGCTTGCCATCTTGCATCGCAACACCCGCCCGGTACGCCACAAAGGAAAGGCCGGGGCGTCGCCGCCCCGGCCTTCCATCACGCAACAGCCGACTGGCCTCAGAACTTGTAGCGCAAGCCCAGCAGGAAGGTGCGGCCGGTCTCGCTGTACTCCAGCGGCAGCGACACGTTCGGGTTGGCCACCCACGACTCCTGCGCCTCGTTGGTCAGGTTGCTGCCTTCCAGGCTCAGCTCGGCCTTCTCGCTCAGCTTGTAGCGGATCGAGGCGTCGAGCACGGTGGTGCCGCTCTGGCCGTGCACGCCGTTGGCGGCGCTGTTGAAGCCGGTCTCGGTGCCCGGGACCTGGATCAGGAAGTCGTTGCGGTTGGTCGCCGAGATGCGGCCGGAGAAGCGCTCGCCTTCGTAGAACACGGTGGCGTTCCACGAGTTCTTCGACTGGCCGGTCATCGCCGCCTTCTGCGCCGCGGCGCCGCTGGACAGCAGGTACTGGATCTCCGAATCGACGTAGGTGTAGTTCAGCTGCACGCCGAGGTTCTGCCACAGGCCAGGCAGGAAGGTGAACGGCTGGGTGTAGTTGAACTCCAGGCCACGCAGGCTGCCGCCCGGGGTGTTGATCGGCACGGTGAACACGAACTCGTCATTGACCGTGGCGGTGGTGCCGTCGAGCAGGTTGGCCGGCAGGCCGCTCTGGGCGTAGACGCGCGACTCGCGGGTGTTCTGGATGAAGCTGTCGATGTCCTTGTAGAACGCCGCCAGGCCCAGCATCGCGCCTTCGTCGAAGTACCACTCGAAGCCCAGGTCGTAGGTCTTGGCGCGGGTCGGATCCAGCATCGGGTTGCCGCCGCTGACGGTGCGCGCGCTGCCGCTGACGCTGACGGTGACGCCCGGGGTCAGGCTGCCCAGGCCCGGACGCGACATGACCTTGGCCGCGCCGAAGCGGACCAGGAAGTCCGGGGTCAGCTCGGCGACCAGGTTCAGCGACGGCAGGGTGTCGCTGTACTCGCGCGAGACGGTGACCGGGACCGGCTGGCCGCTGGCGGTGGCGACGCCGGTGGAGGTCTGCTTGGTCTTGACGTAGCGCACGCCGAAGTTGCCCGACAGCGGGATCGCGCCGAGGTCGGTGGAGAACTTGCCCATCAGGTAACCGCCGCGGTCCTTCTCCTCGACGGTGCGGTCGCTCGGGGCGTAGTTGGACAGGGCGAAGGTGCCGTCGCCGCTGAGCGCGCCGAACAGGTTCACGATCTTGTCGAAGTCCGGCACCACCCACTTGCCCGGGTGGCCCTTGACGCCGGTCAGCTTGCCGAACTCGGTCATGTCGGCCGGGACGATGCGGGTGCCGTCGGCGAAGTTCGGGACGATGGTCTCGGTCGCGGTGCGGCGGCGCTCGATCGAGTCGAAGGTGTAGTCCTTGGCCTGGATGCCGCCCTGCAGGGTGAACGACGGGGTGGCCAACCAGGTGAAGTCGACCTGGCCGGTGTCGAACTCGTTGGTCACGTAGTTCTGGCGCAGGCGGATCGTGGACAGGGTCCAGCCGTTCGGGTCGGTCGGATCGACGCCGTAGTTGAAGACCGGCTTGTTCATGTTGCCACGGTAATCGTAGCTGTAACCCTGCACGTCCAGCTTGTCCATCATCACCGTCGCCTGGACCGGGTTCTTGTGGTCCGACTTCGAGGTGCCGACCTTGGCGGTCATGAAGAAGCTGTCGCTGAACTCGTGCTTGCCATCCAGGCTGAACTGGGTGAACTCGGTGGTCCACTCGTCGTGGCGGTTCTCGGCGCGGATGTCGACGTTGTCCATCTCGGCGTAGACCAGCGCGCCGTTACGGATCTCGCCGCGGTTGACGATGATCTGCTGCTTGCCGTCGGCCGACGACTTGCTCAGGCCGTTGGCTTCGATGTACTTCTCGTTGCGCTCGGCGTCGATCTTCGAGTACAGCGCGTCGAAGTTGATCTCGGTGCTGTCGGTCGGGCGGAACTGCAGCGAGGCGGTGACGCCCAGGCGCTTCTGGTCGTGCTCCATCAGCGTGTAGCGCGGGAAGCGCGGCGCGAACACGTCGGCCGAACGGGCTTCCTGGAACGGCGAGGCGGCGCTGAAGTTGCCGTTGGCCGGACCGTTGGCCCAGCGCACGGTGCCGCTGCCCTCGTCGACGGTCTCGCGCTCGGAGTAGGCGACCGAGAGCAGGCCGCCGACCTTGCCGT